>Ga0209344_10001909_pt1 | contig 25050 bp, 22 predicted proteins | sample Cruoilmetagenom6_FD_187293 | JGI IMG/M metagenome (GOLD analysis project Ga0209344, IMG submission 187293) | Oil polluted marine microbial communities from Coal Oil Point, Santa Barbara, California, USA - Santa Barbara Oil Seep Sample 6 (SPAdes)... | ecosystem: Environmental > Aquatic > Marine... | reverse complement strand
GCTGCCCGGGCCAGAACCATGAAGGCCCCAGATCAAAACCCGCTTCCCCCACAGATGCCACCTTGATCCGCCCACCAAATCGTGCGCGTGCCTCTAGCAACCGATATGCAATACCTGCACGTTGCAAATGATCGGCAAGGGCAAGACCCGACAGGCCACCCCCAATGACGATAACATCAGTATCCATCGTTTTAAAAAGTCTCGGTTTGGGGGCGCAAATCAACTTCATGCGACCATGCCGAACGTGGTTGATGCGCCAAATGCCAGTAAGCATCGGCTATATCTTCGGGGCGCATCATTTTAGCAGGATCTAGCCCGTGTTTTTCCCGACTGCGATTCGTGTCGATAATCCCGTCCAGAACCGCATGGATCACATGAATACCCAATGGCTGAAATTCCCGCGCCAATGATTGGGTCAAGCCACGCAACGCAAACTTGGGTGAAGCAAGGGCGGCAAACCGTGCCCCGCCACGCAGGCTGGCCGTGGCCCCTGACACGATAAACGCGCCGGTTTCGGCCTTTACCATCGCTGGCAAAACCGCTTGCCCCAGAACCGCTGCCGATAAAACCATAGAGCGCCAACTGGTTTCAAAAGCAACTAGATCAAGCTCAAGAAACGGTGAAATCACCAGATTAGACGGATTATGCACCACAATGTTTGGCGCGCCGAACTCTTGGATCAAATCAGTAATAACAACCTTCACAGCTTGCGCATCACTTAGGTCGCAAACCCGAATATCCAAACCGTTATCATCCGTTGACGGGCTGCGGGCAAGCCCTACGGCCTGCATCCCACCCGTATTAAAACGGCGCAAAAGGGCGTGGCCTAAACCCGCCCCCGCCCCTGCAATAATTGCAAGCTTTTTATCTGTCAAAACTTATCCTTTCGGCGCTCTTGCGTGGGGTAAATGCCCCGTTTTGATCCAAACCTTGGCACCATCGGAACCTGCAACCGCAGAAAGCTTACTGCCAATAGGCAACCGTAGCCATGAATGCCGACGCAGATCATCACCACCTTCGGAAAAGCCGCCGTCAAGCACCAGAAACTCACCGCCCTGCGGCAAGTCTATATCAACACTGGCACCCGCATCCCACGTTTCCATCGTGACGGTCTCATCCGCATCGCTGAACAAAGGCATTACCGATACACCGTCACGACCCGCAGCATCAACGGAAGTGTTTTTATTCATATCGATCATAATTTGGGTGCGGTCATCCATATCATACTGCCACAATTTCACAAAAATCGTACAGCCGTCATCCGATCCTGGCGCATGGCGTGTGGTTGGCGGGTTGCGGATATAACTACCCACAGGAAAGTCACCATGTTCATCCTGAAATACACCATCCAAAACGATAAACTCTTCACCGCCCGTATGGACATGCGCCGGAAACTTACTGTCCTTGGCATAACGCACAATCGTCGTGGCCCGCGCCACTTCATCACCGATCCGGTCAAGCATCCGCCGATCAACCCCCGCAGTAGGGGAAGTAATCCAATCCAGCTCATCGGAATGCACCATTACACGTTTGTCAAAATCCGCATTGATTTTCATAATAACCCCCTATCCTGCGATACTTGGGCGGGCGGCAACTTTGGCGCGCCACGCTGTTAAATTCTTCAATTCGCCGGCGATTTCTACGCCTGCGAAATCTGCAAAAGCCAGACCTGCGAAAACCGTGATATCCGCCATCGAAAAATTATCGCCTGCGACATAATCGGTTTTTCCAAGAACACCGTCAAGATATTCCATCGCATGCAATGCATTTACTTGTTGCATCATGCCCCAATCTTTATTCTGATAAACCTCCAGCTCCGGCCCTAAACCATCGGTTGCATGGTGAAAATATGCACCCACCGCATCCAGCAAGCCCATCTCTGCGCGACGGTTCATCATATGGACAATCGCACGTTCTTTCGGGGTTTCACCACACAGGGAAATCCCATCAAAATGCCCGTCGATATATTCCGTAATCGCCGTACATTGCGACAGGAAAGTACCGTCGTCCAATTCCATACAAGGCACAGACGCATCAGGATTCTTTGCTAGGAAATCTTTCGTGCGGTGCTCTTTGTTCATCACATCAACCTCTACAAACGTTACTTTATCCGTAGCTGCCTTCTCTGCCAGTGCAATACGCACACGCGCAGGGTTCGGAAAAGCAGGTGTATCGTAAATCTTCATCATTTGATCCAATCATCAAAAATTTCATTTGATTCCCATATAAGGTATGCGTTATTATTAGTTAAATTCTATTTTTCTATTTCTTTAATAGAGAATGACTATAAATGCTAAATAAGGACAGCAAATGAACCTAAATCATCTGAATTTCGCCATTGAGGTGGCCCGATCAGGCTCCTTCACACTGGCATCTGAGCGTTGTTTTGTCACGCAACCCACACTGTCTAACGGGATCAAACATCTTGAAGACGCCCTTGGCGGCAAATTATTCGAACGCACGACCCGCAATGTCACCTTGACCCAGTTCGGCAATCATATGTTGCCTGCAATACAAGCCATGCTCGACGCAAAAAGGGAATTGATCGACAAAGCAAAATTATACTTTGAACCGGATCACAGACTTCTTGCCATTGGCTTTTCGCCTCTTTTGGATATGCGCATGATAAATGCGCTGGTCGAACCGTTTGCAGATCGCAATCCGGATCTGACCACTTATTTCAAAGAATGCTTCATGGATAATCTGATTGACCGTTTGGAAGCGGGACAGATCAGTATGGCCATACGCCCCGTGCAACATACCCCGAAAGAACTGCATATCAAAACCAAGACACAACCCTTCTACCGTGAACCCATTTTTGTCGTGCCGCGCGATGGGGCCACATCCGTTGTCGCGGGCGCAGGCCCCGTCACCATTGACGAACTTGTTGATGAAACATTCATTTTAACGCCCGACACCTGTGGGCATGCAAATGCAACACGGGGCTGGTTCAAAAAACAGGGCAAAGTCATAAAAGAATACGCAGGCCAAGCCGTCAGTTATCAGGTGATGCAGGAATGGGCCGGTTTGGGATTGGCTTCAGCCATATTACCTTGGTCGAAAATCACACCTGCAAATCGTAAAACAGCCCGTCCGCTGATGATAGACAAGGACACACCAACCTATATCGCGTTTGAACTGATCTGGAATGCCGACACCGGAAAAACCCCGATTGTCGCGCCGTTTTTGGACCACTGCACCACCCTTTTACCATCCCTGATGGACGGGCTTCACGTTTCAGGTGAACATTTCACGCGTTAAATTTCCACCCAAACCGCAACTTCACCCGAACCTTACAAAGGCGATTGACAAGCTTGTATTATTTTTATGAGTATTTGTGAACATAAACAAATGAAAAGGTGTGATTTATGGACACGAGCATCACCACCCACCAAGCAACTGAAGATCAACGCAACGAAACGATCAAGATTTACGTAAACGGGCAAATCGTGCCGCGCAATCAAGCCGTTGTTTCAGTCTACGATAGCGGTTTTATGTTGGGTGACGGTGTATGGGAAGGTTTGCGGCTTTATAACGGGGTTTGGGCGTTTCTGGACGACCACATGGACCGATTGTTCGAAGCGGCCAAAGCGATTGATCTGGATATAGGCATGGACCGCGCAGGTCTGATTGCAGCACTGGAAGCCACACGTCTGGCAAACGATATGACCACGGATGTGCATGCCCGCCTGATGGTCACGCGCGGCGTGAAGGTAAAACCGTTCCAGCACCCGTCCCTGTCGCAATCGGGCCCAACCATCGTGATCATCTGCGAGCATTCCAAACCATCCATACCGCGCCCCATCCGCCTGGCCACCGTGCCGCACGTGCGCGGGTTACCGATGACCCAAGACCCCAAGCTGAACTCTCATTCCAAACTGAACTGCATTCTGGCGTGCATTGCCGCAGAAAAAGCAGGTGCGGACGAAGCATTGATGCTGGACATCAACGGCTTTGTGAACACCACCAATGCTTGCAATTTTTTCATTGTCAAAAAGGGCGTGGTTTGGACAAGTACAGGGGATTACTGCATGAACGGCATCACCCGACAACAGGTAATTGATCTGTGTCGCACAAACGGGATTGAATGCCATGAACGCAATTATTCTTTGGTCGACGCCTATAGCGCCGATGAGGCGTTTTTGACAGGCACGTTCGGTGCGCAAACGCCTGTTTCCGAAATCGACGGACGCGCAATTGGGCAAGCTGAACTTGGCCCGGTCACCCTGCGTATTCGTACCCTTTATGCCGCACTGATTGCATCGGAAACCGCATGAAACGCATTGCAATGTGGTCAGGCCCGCGTAACCTGTCTACCGCAATGATGTACGCTTTTGGTGCACGTGCGGATTGTGCGGTTTGGGATGAACCTTATTACGCCACCTATTTGCTGGAAACCGGGCTTGAACACCCGATGCGGGCCGACATACTGGCAAAATGGCCGCATGACCCCGTTGATATTTCAGCACGCCTGCTTGGTGATATCCCACAGGATAAATCCGTGTTTTACCAAAAACATATGACCCAGCATATGCTACCTGCGTTTGATCGCGCTTGGATGGAAGACGTCACCAACATCTTTCTTATTCGCCATCCTGCAAGGGTGATTGCCAGCTACCACGCTAAACGTGAAAGCCCGGTTCTTGCCGACATCGGTTTTCGGGAACAGGCTGAATTGTTCGATCAGGTTGCCCAACATCTGGGTCACGCACCTATTGTTATTGATAGCGCCGACATTCGCGCCGACCCCAAAGCCATGCTGCGCGCCCTATGTGCGGCTATTGACCTGCCGTTTGACCCTGCCATGCTGAACTGGCCCAAAGGCGGTCACCCACAGGACGGCCCGTGGGCACCGCATTGGTACCCTGCCGTATGGAAAAGCACTGGGTTTGCTGGCGTCGAAGGGGCGCTACCCGATGTCGGTGATGCTTTGCAAAATGTTCTGGCCGATGCCCTGCCTTATTATACCCGTCTTGAAGCGGTGAAAATACTAGCCTAGCAATATTTGGGTAGATACGTCTATAGTGCAAACTTCAATCTGAATGTGATTAAAGCGAGGGCAGCGAAATGAGTACGACACAACAAAATCGTGTGTTGGCAAATATGCGGGAGCAATATTCGCACCTTGCCCCGACACTGCAATTGGCTGCCAAATATGTCATCGACCATCCGGCTGATTTCGGCATTGATCCCATTCGCACCACAGCAGAAAAGATCGGCGTCAGCACCTATTCGCTGGTACGCTTGTCCAAAGAATTGGGCTACCCCGGATTTGAAGAGTTTCGCGACCCTTTCAGACGGGCCCTGCGATCCACATCAAAGCCCATCATCAATTCCAACTGGCTTGATGAATTATCGGCACATGGGTCGACAGGGGTGACGCTAGCCAATTCAGCCGAAAATTCCATGTCGATCCTCAAACACTCTTTACGCCAGATGACGCCCGAAACTTCGGAAAAATTCGTCGAGATACTAACCAATGCCCGCACGGTTTATGTGACCGCCACCAGTACCAGTTACGCTTTGGCTTATTATTTTCAACATATCGCCAGACTGGTACTGCCCAATGTTCAGTTTATTCCGCGCGATATGGCCAATCCGATTGTTGATCTGAATTTTGCCAGCGATCAAGATGTTTTACTGGCCATTACCGTCAATCCTTACAGCCAGATCACCGTGAATGCCTGTAAATTCGCCCGCGAAAAGGGACTGAAACTGCTAATCATCACCGACAGTAATCTACCACTTGCCGAGTTGAAACCTAACGCGGTTTTGACCGCAGAAATGGAAAGCCCTTATGTTTTTGCATGTTATCTGGGCGTGATCGCAATCTTAGAAAGCTTGTTGCACCTACTGGTCATAGCAGGCGGCGATGAGGCTGCTGAAAACATCAAATCCTATCGTAACCTGAAAGCCAAAATAGACGGAACTTCACCGTTTTAACCTTGCCATTTTACTTATTGCCTAAGCCTGCCTGACAAAGGCCTTTCGCAATATGCTTACACAGTTAACCAAACAGCCAATACGATCAGCGCGTCAATCACATCTGCAATCAACGCGCAAATCTGTCCGGATCAAAACAATCTGGTTATCCGTGTAACACGTATCCTATAGGCCCAGCGCTTTATAGCTATCAGCAATCCGCCCCAGCGAAACCAGATAGGCCGCCGTGCGCAGGCTGTCTACGTCATTTCTGGAATGCCAAACCTGTTGCATGGACTGATAGGCCCCGCGCATGGTGTCTTCCAGTCCGGAACGCACCAGCTCAAGCTCTCCCGCGCCTTGGAAAAATTTAGATTTGAAATCATCCGAAACAGGTTTGCCCACAAGCCGTTCCAGTTCCTTGATCAGCAGGATATTGTTGGCCTCTTCCTTGCGCCGTTGCATACGGCCAAAGCGAATGTGGCTAAGGTTTTTGACCCACTCGAAGTAGGACACGGTCACGCCGCCTGCATTGGCATACATATCGGGAATAATCACCACGCCCGCTTTTCGCAGAATTTCATCGGCACCGGCAGTTACAGGGCCGTTCGCAGCTTCTATAATCAGCTTGGTGGAAATGCGTTCCGCATTCGACAGATTAATTACACCTTCCATCGCAGCGGGGATCAGAATATCGCAATCTTTTTCCAGAACTGCGGCTCCGTTTTCAACATACTCACCAGAGAAAAAGCCATTTACACCGCCATGTGTACGGATGTAATGTGACAACTCTTCGATATCCAGGCCTTTGTCGTCGACCACGGCCCCATCACGTTCAACTACGGCTGTGATCAAACATCCATCTTCTTCGGACAGGAACTTGGCTGCGTGATAACCCACATTCCCCAAGCCCTGAACCACCACGCGTTTGCCATCAAGCGTACCTTTCATATTGGCCGCTTTAATATCATCGGAATGGCGGAAAAACTCTTGCAAGGCGTATTGAACCCCGCGCCCCGTTGCTTCGACACGTCCTGCGATCCCACCCTTGTTCAGCGGTTTACCCGTAACACAGGCTTCCGAATTCAGCTCGGTTGTATTCATGCGGCGAAACTGGTCGGCAATCCAGGCCATCTCGCGTTCACCTGTACCCATATCGGGGGCAGGTACGTTTTGTGATGGGTGGATAAGGTCGCGCTTGATCAACTCGTAGGCAAATCGGCGTGTGATGCGTTCCATTTCATCGGGCTCCCATGCATTGGGATCGATGTGCAAACCACCTTTGGAACCGCCAAACGGGGTTTCCACCAATGCGCATTTATAACTCATCAGCGCAGCCAACGCTTCAACTTCGTCCTGATTAACCGATGTGGCAAAGCGAATACCGCCCTTTACGGGTTCTTTATGCTCGGAATGCACTGCGCGATAACCGGTAAATGTGTGAATATCGCCACGTAATTTCACCCCGAAACGCACCGTATAGGTCGAGTTGCAAACCCGGATTTTTTCCTGAAGGCCCGACGATAAATCCATAAGACTGACCGCCTTTTCAAACATCATATCAACGGATTGACGAAACGAAGGCTCTGTTGTGCGTGGCATGTTTATTTTCCCATCTGTTGGCAAGTTCCCCAAGTCAAATCGCGACTCATACCGCACCATAGCTTTCGTTTTTAAATTGTCCAATAATAACATTTGTTATTCCACAAAGGCTTCCCTATGACTCGTGGAAAGACGATTCCATATTTACGGTTAAAGCCATGAATAAACCAAGCCTGATGGTGGCACCCAATGGGGCCAGAAAACAAAAAGCAGATCACCCTGCGGTGCCTATTGGCATTTCTGAGATCGCCCAAACAGCTCTGGATTGTTTTCAGGCCGGTGCTGACAGCCTGCATCTGCATGTGCGCGATGCAAACGATGCGCACAGTCTTGATCCCGTTATTTACAAGGAAGCGATCAGTACACTCACAGATATGGTTCCTGACTTGGCAATTCAAATCACCACCGAAAGTGCCGGGATTTTTGATACCGCCACACAATTTCACTGCCTGAAATCAACCATCCCTGATGCCGCAAGTATAGCAATCCGCGAAATCGCCCGCGACACATCACTGGCGGCAGGTATCTACGGGTTTTGCGCCGAAGCAAAAATTGCGGTGCAACATATCCTATACGACACGAATGACGTGGTTTTGCTGCGTGAATGGATGGCAAAAGGTTGGATACCCGCACAAATGAATTCTGTGCTTTTTGTCCTTGGTAAATATCAACCGATGGTGTGGGCTTTGCCCGAAAATTTACACCCCTACCTTGATGCCACCGATAATATGGACCTGAACTGGACGGTTTGCGCTTTTGGTCAACACGAACTGGCCTGCGCCAAGGCTGCTCTGCAAATGGGCGGCAATATTCGCATCGGTTTTGAAAACAACACTTTACTGCCAGATGGCAGCCCCGCAAAAAACAACGCACAAACGGTTGCCCTGGCAGCAACCCTAATCAAGGATATGACACATGAGTAATATATTTCCACGCCACAGCAAATGGGATGCGCCTGTCGCCGTTGGCGGCGAAGGTTGTTACCTGATCGACGCCTCGGGCAAACGATACCTGAATGTCGGTGACGCCGCAGTGTCCTGCCTTGGGCATGGTGATCCCGAAGTTACCCAAGCGGTTAAGGATCAGCTGGACAAGCTGGCCTTTGGGCACACCGGATTTCTGACTTCGGAACCTGCCGAAGAGCTGGCTGAACTGTTGATAAAACATGCACCTGACGGAATTGATAAGGTCTATCTGGTGTCAGGTGGATCAGAAGCGGTAGAGGCCGCAATTAAACTGGCACGCCAGTATTTCCTTGAAAAGGGCGAGCCGCAGCGCCAGCACCTGATTGCACGGCGCCAAAGTTACCACGGCAATACGCTGGGTGCGCTGGCCGCAGGCGGCAATCAGTGGCGTCGCAAACAGTTTGATCCCTTGTTGATGAATGTCAGCCATATTACACCCTGCTATGAATACGTGGATCGGAATGCGGATGAAACACCCGAAGCTTACGGTTTGCGGGCGGCACAGGAACTGGAAGATGAGATCATCCGTCTTGGCCCCGAAACGGTTCTGGCCTTTATTGCGGAACCTGTGGTCGGGGCGACAATGGGGGCGGTGCCGGCTGTTCCCGGCTACTACAAACGCATCCGCGAGATTTGCGATCAATACGGCGTGCTGCTGATCTTGGATGAAGTCATGTGCGGCATGGGGCGCACCGGCCATTTGTTTGCCTGTGAGGCCGAGGGGATCAGCCCCGACATCCTGTGCATCGCCAAGGGACTGGGTGCGGGATATCAGCCAATCGGAGCGATGCTGTGTTCTGCCGATATTTACGCCGCCATTGAAGCGGGCAGCGGGTTTTTCCAGCATGGCCATACCTACCTTGGTCACCCGGTGGCCGCCGCTGCAGGCCTTGCTGTCGTCAAGGCTTTAACAGGGCGCGGTTTGATCGCGCAATCCCGCGATAAGGGGCAACAGTTGAAAGATATGCTGACCCAAAGGTTCGGGCAACACCCCCATATCGGGGATATTCGCGGTCGGGGGTTGTTTCTGGCCTTAGAGATTATTGAAGACCGTGAGGCAAAGGCACCTTTCGACCCTGCCCTGAAACTGGCAGCCAAGTTCAAAAGACAAGCGTTTGAAAACGGCTTGATCTGCTACCCGATGTCGGGCACGCGGGATGGCGCCATAGGCGACCACATCCTGCTGGCCCCGCCGTTCATTATATCTGACACGGAAATGGCGGAACTGGTGGATAAACTGGATAAAACATTTGCTGAAATACTGCCTGTGTGAAGCATTAACCAACACAAGTCATCGCTGTCGCCCTGATCGGGTGGCAACGGGGTTATATCTTTTCTCACTTTGGTTATAAAAAGGCGGGCCCGCCGTTTGCGGTTATGTAGCCGAACAAGGGGGGAAAGCCCTTGCACCTATTTTACCGGTCATTTTCGGTGGTTTTCTCATTTGGCGATGTCAGGCGCCCTTTGAAAACCCGTGAACCACTTTTGCTAGCAAGGGTGTTATACGCAGCAAAGGGTTGACGATTTGTTAGGGTTACGTGCGGTAGTCTATAACGACGTGACCCTGCTGAATTCCAAAGCACCCTTGATATTCATACTGTAGAGTTGCATTGTAACACTGACAAAGGGCCGGCACCATCTGCCGCGGCCATAACACTTTGGAAAGGGTCTGTCAGATGATTAAAAAGCTACTTGTTGCCGTGGACGGTTCGGGGCATTCCCTGAAAGCCGTTGATTATGCAGCGTCAATCGCTGCCGCAATGAAAGCGCAGGTTATTATTCTTTATGTTCTAAAAACCCATACGCTGCCAAAAGGCCTGGAACAATATGCGGAAAACGAACACATTCAGGGTGGAAGCGAGGGCGTTTTGTTAGCGGCTTCCAATAGTCTGGTGAATGAAGCCAAACAGCGCGCGGCCAAAAGCGGGGCCACAGATGTTACGGGCGAAGTCATTGACGGCCCCGTTGCACGCACGGTGATAGCACGTGCCAAACACCATGATGCAGATATGATCGTGATAGGATCACGCGGTATGGGTAATATCGAAGCCACGCTGCGCGGTGGCGTTTCCCACCGCGTTGAACTACTGGCAAAATGCCCGGTTTTGACGGTCAGATAAAACTGTAGTTTTACAAAAGAAAACGGCCCGCTTTACCAGATAAAGGTAAGCGGGCCGTCTTCAGTTCAGGTAAAGCCGAACTGAAGCTTAACGCACAATATAAACCGAAGCCGATGCATGACGTGCAACACGCGCCGCATTCGGGCCTAGTACTTTATCGACCAAATCGGGTTTGCTGGCACCTATAACAATAAGATCGGCTTCGATCTTTTTGCTGGTTTTCAGCACTTCTTCATAGACAGTGCCAAGGGCTACGATGTGTTGTACATCACCTGCCTTTGGCAGTGTCTCTTTCACGAAACTATGCAACTCATCATTGGCCTTGTGCAAAGCCTTTTTCAAAGTGTCTTTGTCAAAGAAAGTTCCGACAAGACTCATCCCAAAATCAGGGATAACCGTGATCACGCTTAGTTTCGCCCCGTGCAGGTCGGCCAGTTTCCCGGCTTCCTGCAACACGTTTTCGCTTTTGTCAGACTGTCCTAAATCGACAGCGCACAGAACTATATTACTCATACTGGAACCTCACTTCTTTTTGCTTTACGCTGTCGGCCAAGTTGCAACATGCAGATCAGACCCAAAAGTAATACGGCCGGGATATAGAACAGCTCTTTTGGCAATCGTTCCCGTTTCAGCAGAATTTTGTCGATCACCAAAGGATTATCAAAGTCACCCATTGTAAACAGACGATCCAATTGCTTATGCTTGGAGTCCCATGTCAGGCCGTCAATGATGACTTTGCCGTCTTCTTCCAATACTTGCAGTCCGGCGTTGGTCAACCGGGTTTCGCCGTCTGCCTTATCACCAAGTTTCAAAATGATACTGGTGTTATTCGGCTTATCAACATCGTCGAAATCTGGCCCCACAATCCGTATGCGCATCGTGGCGCCTTCCGGCATGGCCTCAGCCAATACAATTGCCTGCCCGCCGGGTTGTTCCTCGAACGGGGCTGATGCGTAATCCAGCCAGAACCCCGGGCGGAACAATGTGAATGCGATCAGCAGCAAAGCGACACTTTCCCAGAGTTTGCTTTTGAACAGGAACCAACCCATCGTGGCCGCGGCGAATAACATCATTGCCCCGGTCGCCACCACGAAGACGAATATACCTTTGGTAAGGGTGACATTCATCAGCAACAATTCAGTGTTGAACAGGAACAGGAACGGCAACAGCGCGGTACGGATATCATAGGTAAAGCCCTGGACACCGGTCTTGATCGGGTCACCACCTGATATTGCTGCAGCGGCATAGGCCGCCAGCCCAACAGGCGGTGTATCATCGGCCAGAATACCAAAGTAAAACACATAAAGGTGCACCGCGACCAATGGTACGATCAAGCCTGATTTCGCCGCCAAAGCCACGATCACAGGCGCCATAAGCCCCGCCACAACCAGATAGTTGGCGGTTGTTGGCAAACCCATACCCAATATCAGGCTCATGATGGCCACAAGGATCAGCATGATCAGCAGATTGCCGCCTGACAGGAATTCAACGACTTCACCGACAAAGCCATGTGCACCGGTCAGTGAAATAGACCCGACGATCACACCGGCTGCCGCTGTTGCGATACCGATAGAGATCATATTGCGTGCACCCGCAATTACACCTTCTACACATTCACCAATGCCATGTTTCAAGCGATTGAACACTTCGGATTCACCGCGGAATATAGCTTTTAGCGGATGTTGTGTCAGGGTGATGAATATCATTGCCAGACAGGCGTAATATGCTGACAAGTGTGCCGACAGACGTTCCGGTGACGGTAAGATACACCATAGCAATATAATAATTGGCAGCAGAAAATACAGACCGGTCCATGCAGTGTCGGATGCAACCGGCAACTCAGTAATCGGTGCTTCCGGATCATCGCGTTCAAGATCCGGTCGCCGTGACGCTAAATAAGCCAGCACCAGATATATTGCGAGCGAGATTGCCAGCACCGTATAAACTGTCAGACCGGGAAAGGCGGCTTTGACCTGACCAAGCGTGAAATAGACCAATAGAAACAAGACCGCTACAGTGATAAATCCTGTTAGAAACCCAATCATCTTGGTTGTCATAGTTTTCGTTGATAGTGGCTTTGGCAGACCTTTCAGGTTCAGCTTACAGGCTTCCAGATGCACAATGTAGACAAGTGCGATATAGGAAATAACCGCAGGTAACAGCGCATGCTTCAAAAGCGTGGTATATTCGACCCCGGTAAATTCCGCGATCAAAAACGCAGCCGCACCCATAACCGGCGGCATCAACTGGCCGTTGGTAGAGGACGCCACTTCGACAGCCCCCGCCTTTTCGGGTGAAAAGCCAGTACGTTTCATCAAGGGAATAGTGAATGTCCCGGTGGTTACCGTGTTGGCAATCGAAGAACCTGAATAAAGTCCGCTAAGCGCAGAAGCTATAACGGCGGCTTTTGCCGGCCCACCCTTAAAGTGGCCAAGCAGTGCAAAGGCGATTTTTATAAAATATCCGCCTGCGCCGGCTTTTTCCAGAATGGCACCAAACAGCACGAACAAAAAGATCGTCTGGGTGGATACCGCAAGCGGCTTCCCGAAGATACCTTCTTCCTGCATCCAGAAATGCCACATGCCTTTGACAAAAGAGGCACCGCCCCAATTGCCGCCACCAATGAAAACATATGCGGCCAGAACGCCCGCAACGATAACCAGCGGCAATCCAAGAGAGCGGTAAACCGCCAATGTCAGAACAACAATGCCAAGCAATGCAATAGTCATATCATATTTGATATTGGGATGCACGAAATCACCGGCACGTTCCGCGATATTCGTGTTCATCAAAATCATATACAGCATCGCAAAAACGCCGAATGAAAGTAATATCCAGTCATACCATGGAATACTTGTACGCGAACTGCGTTTGAATAACGGAAAAGCCAGTGTTGCAAGAACAATGGAAAATGCCAAATGAATTTTGCGGGAAATAGACAGGTTGCCAATAAACTGGAAGAAATCAACACCCAGTGCTGTTGAAAGCATCGAGGGTAAAGGGGATGCGATATATAGCTGATAGGTTGCCCAACAAAAACAAATCACCGGTATAAGCTTTGCTTGCCAGCCCAATGGATTTCGCGCACCTGTATCTACATCCGCGACCAGCTTGTCCGCATCCGACATCGTTTGATTATCAGTCATTTCCATCCCTCCCCAGGGCGTCTGGCGACACTTTGAACCGTGCTTGCCCGACATTTAAAATATTTATAGTTCTTAATTTAAATCTGCAAAATTGTGGCAGAGGATTCCCCCTCTGCCACTTGGGTTGATATTACATCCAGCCCTGTTCTTTGTAGTATTTGGCAGCACCGTCATGCAGTGGTGCAGACAGACCGTCCTTGATCATTTCTTCCGGTTTCAGGTTGGCAAATGCAGGGTGTAGCTTTGTAAACTGTTCAAAGTTTTCAAATACAGCCTTCACAACAACATAAACCACATCTTCCGGTACATCGGCACTGGTGACAAATGTAGCACCTACACCGAATGTAGTTACATCATCAGCGTTGTTATACATACCGGCTGGAATGGTCGCTTTACGATAATATGAATTATCAGCGATCAATTTATCGATTTCCGGGCCTGTTACATCAACCAGATGTGCCGCACATGATGCCAATGATTCCTGTGTCAGCGCGGATGGGTGTCCCACCAACCAGAAATAAGCGTCGATTTTGCCGTCACATACAGCAGCACCAGTTTCCGCGGATTTCATTTCTGCCGCAAGTGCCAAATCAGAACGTTCCCAGCCAAGTGCGCCTTCAAGAACTTCCCATGTGCCACGTGTACCGGAACCGGGGTTGCCGATATTCATCCGTTTGCCTTTAACGTCTGAAATATTGGCGATACCCGCATCATCACGTGCAATAACCGTCACCGGCTCAGCATGTACAGAAAATACGGCCCGTAGGTTTTCGAACTTGCCGGCTTCCTCGAATTTGGATGTGCCGTTATAGGCATGGTATTGCCAATCAGATTGTGCAACGCCAAATTCCAGCTCGCCTGCTTTGATAGTGTTGATGTTGTAGATTGATCCGCCTGTAGACTCTGCAGAGCAGCGAATGCCGTGTTCTTTACGATTTTTATTGACCAGTCGGCAAATTGCGCCACCTGTCGGGTAATAAACCCCGGTCACACCGCCTGTGCCAATTGACACGAACTGTTCAGCAGCACCGGGTAAAGCCAGCCCTGTCGCCATTGCAGCACCCAAAGCGGTGCGGATGAGTGTTTTGTTGATTAATGTCTTCATTATATCCTCCCTGAAGATCAAGTTTTCGTTTTAGTGATGCAGATTAGGCTGATCACAAAAGCAATTCAGTTTAATCTGCTACCAGCTTGCATGGCTGGTATTCCTTTATATTATTATGAACCTCTCTTTCGTTCTATTGATTATCCAGACCGGCAATAATTTCCGTCTGATAAGCGAAAATAGAAGGCAGCCCTCCTGTATGGATGAAAGCTACACGAGCGTCAGATTTTATCAACCCCCCCTTAATCAAAGCAATCATTCCAGCCATGGTGCGCCCCGTATAGACAGGATCAAGCAACAAGGCTTCATCTTGTGCAGTATGTGCAATCGCCGTCATCACTTGTTTATTCATCTGACCATAACCCGGTGCCAAAACGGTATCATCGACCATAATATCATCCAGTTTTATCTCAATGCCCCCCAACATGGCACCAAGCTCTGCCGCCCGGCGGGTAATCCGTGCATGTTGTTGTACGGCATCACGGCGCACACAAATGCCGTGAATTGGGACATCCCATCCAACGGCCCTAGCCCCTACAAGAAAGCCCGCATGAGTTAACCCACTGCCGGAGGGAATGACTACATGATCCGGCATCACGCCCAGTTCTTGAAATTGTGCATAACATTCAGCGGCACACCGTGCATAACCCAAGCCGCCAAGCGGTGGGTGATCGATCCCGAGATGAACCACATAGGGGTGGCGCCCCTTTGCCCGTAAATCGTCTGCCATTCGGTCTAGATTGGCGTCTGCTGCGGCTTCATCTTCCCCTTCCGGAAAATAATGGATTTCCGCCCCAAATAGTCGGTTCAGCAAAACATTGCCTGAACTGTTATACATCGCGTCATCCTTGGGTACGCGGTCTTCCAACTGCACCACAGCTTTCATACCCAACTTGCGGGCGGCGGCTGCGCAAAGACGCACGAAGTTCGATTGAACCGCACCGGTTATCAATACTGTATCAGCGCCGTCCCGTACCGCCGGCCCCAGATAATATTCAAGTTGACGTACTTTATTACCACCCATCGCGAGTGGCAGCGTATCGTCCCTTTTAACAAAAAGTTCTATACCTAAACGTTTCCCGAGGCGCGGCAGAAAATCCAGCGACGTGCATTGCAAATCAAGATCAGCCGTCGGAAACGCCTTCAACTCAGGCAGCAGTTTCAACCCATCACAAGACATCTAATATTCCCTTTATCAACAATGAAACCCCCATGGTTACCAGCACAATTTCCAACAGGCGGCGCAGGTGCGAAGGGGTTAAAAATCGCCGCCCAAAAAACCCAACAGCAATGCCGCCGATAACTGCGGGGGCCAGAACAGCTGACATCATCCAAGTTTCCGCACCTTTGCCCGCAAACCCAAGATGCAGTCCAAAGGCAAGCGTATAGGCAACGATAAAATAGGCGCGCAAAGTTGCCCGGGTGGTCAAGGCATCCGTCCCGCTGGACAAAAGCGCCCACAATGCCACCGGGCCGGGGATTGCAAGCGCACCCGTCATAGCCCCTGACACACCGCCACCCAATCGAACCAACCAAGGTCCGGTGGTTGCGTTTGCCTGACCGGCAGGAAAGAACTTTAATTGGATTACTGACAACAGGATGACCGTTGCACCCAGCAATTTCAAAGTAGAGGCTTCCAGCAGGAAAAGCAGACCAAGCCCAAAGGGCAACCCCAGACAAGCCCAAAAACTCAAATTAAGCAAAGGTTTGCGGCTAACTAATTTTACTTCAGCAGGCAGCAGAAACAGAGTTAGAATAAGGTTCAGGACAATTGCCGTTTGTACAGCAGAAATAGTATCCAGAAAATACAATAACGAAGGGCCTGCAATCAAACCCAACCCAACCCCGGTCGCGACTTGCAGCGCAGAGCCCAACACGATCAGACCAAACATAAGACCAAGACCGGTTATAGACATAATTTGAGATGTGAATTCAGGCATAGCCGGGTTATGCCGTTATATAATCCTTAAGACAATTGACTTTTTAATGGCCATTACATAAACAAAACTAATATATGAAACACAAATCCAGCCTCCGTTCCCTTGAAGCCTTTCATGCAGTGGTCACGCTGGGCTCGGTTTCTGCAGCAGCGGATCAACTGTTTGTAACGCAACCGGCGATAAGCCATCTTTTGCGCAGTCTTGAAACCACCACGGGTCTTACCCTATTTGGGAAAAATGGCAGGCGATTGGCCCTGACCCCGGATGGTCGTTTATTTTTTGATGAAACAACGGCGGCTATGTCTGCTTTGGCACGCCTTGATACGGTAGCAGACGCTATCCGCTCGGCAAAGCAGGGTCATATCCGTTTGGTTGCAATCCCTGTTGTGGCAGATTACTTGCTGCCTAAAATTCTGGGTCGGTTTTTACAGACGCACCCCGAAATTGAAGTAACTTTGAGCATCGCCGAAGGGCACAGGGCATTGGACAACCTTGAAAACGGCAATGCGGATTTAGCCGTAGCCCTGAATGATACGGCAAGAAGTTGTCACAGCCACGCGCAATTGGCTAGCCACGCCATGGTTATTGGCCCAATGGCACATTTCGGTTCTTCTACCGATGATATTTCACTTGCAACACTGCGCGCAGAGCCTTTCGTTGCCCTGACCCCAGGCAGTCCTTTTCGTTACGCATTGGATCAGCACTTTACACAGCTAGGATTGGTATTCTCTCATGCTCTTGAGGCGCAGACCCAAAGCGCGATTGTCAGGCTGGTGTCTGCGGGTCTTGGCATTGGTGTAGTTGATGCGATTGTTGCAACAGCCGAAACACATCAGGTTTCTGCCTGCAATTTTCACCCACCGCTTCACTGGGCATATCATCTGTTATCACCCGCCAATGCAAGGTTATCGACCGCAGCACAGGTTTTCAGCAATTTTGTTGCTACCTCTTGGGCGACAGCTGTTTAGTTGCCAAAGGCATCACGGTTTTTTAAAATATTTGTAAAACCCGTACATATCCGCATGAAACACGATCAGGTTGCATCTTAGAACATCTTGTCAGACGATTTATGTCTCTTTATGAGCCTTCACGTAGGCCGCCGCCTCTTCCCTTGTCTCAAAGATATGTGGGGATATTTTGCGGGTCTTCAAATCTTGCCCCATTTTCTGACGCAGGAAGGCGGATGTCGAGTATCGGGTGGCCGTATGGTAGTATTTGGTTTCCAGATCAGTCAGCATATCGGCAAATCGCGATGACAGGCGGGGGGCTATGGTGACGCCGTCATAGTTGGAAATCACATCGACCTTACAGCCAATGCCGGCAAAGAATGCATCAAGTTTCGTGCGCATCATGCCCAGATCGTCAATCGTTTCGATGCTTAGTCCACTGATATTGGCAAAAACGGTATTTTCGTCTGCGATGTAATGCAATCGGTCATCCCAGTTCATCGACAGCATGGTTTGTTTCAAGCGCATGCGTGCCTCGGCGAAAATCGCGGGGTTCATGGGTTTCGGATCATTGATGATGGGCGTGAACGCCATATGGGCAAGGATGTCTTTTTCAACATCGATACCGGGGGCAACTTCAGCAAGTTCCAGCCCAGTTGCAGTCAAACGAAACACACAGCGTTCTGTCACATATAGAACATCCTGTCCCAATGATGCGGCATATCTGCCATTAAATGTGATTTGTTCAACATTTTCGATAAATTTCGGAACCGCCCCTTCGTTGTCGATTTTCAGCGTATTATCTTGCGTACTGACGCGCAGACCTTTGGCGGTAAAGGTGCCGACAAACACCAGTTTGCGGGCGTTTTGCGAGATGTTGATGAAACCGCCCGCGCCTGCAAAACGATCCTTGAAACGGCTGACATTGACGTTGCCGTGCTGATCCACTTCCGCCATGCCAAGGCAGGCCATATCCAGACCACCGCCATCGTAAAAATCAAACTGCTGATTGGTTTGTATGATGCTTTCGGCATTGATTGCCGCCCCGAAGTCCAGCCCAGATTGCGGCACACCGCCCAGAACGCCTGCCTCTGTGGTCAGCATAATGTGGTCAAGCAGGCCCTCTTCATTGGCAACGGTTCCCACGCCTTCGGGCATGCCGATACCAAGGTTGACGACACCGTTGATCGGCAATTCCATCGTTGCGCGGCGCGCAATGAATTTACGCATATCAAACCCCATGGGCGGCAGTTCGTCCACGATGCCACGAAGGCGCCCGCTAAAGGCGTGGTCATATTGCGTGGTGTAGGTTTGACGGTGCTCATCGGCTTGGGCAATCACAACGCAATCCACCAGATTGCCGGGGATAATCACGTCTTTGGGGGCAAGTGATCCGTGCGCGGCCACACGTTCCACTTGGGCGATCACAACACCGCCACTGTTTTTTGCCGCCATCGCGATGGAAAGCATATCCAATGTCAGGGCTTCGCGTTCCATGGTGATATTGCCGAATTTGTCGGCGGTAGTTCCACGGATCAAGGCCACGTCGATGGGGATCGCGCGGTAGAATAACCATTCCTTGCCGTCGATTTCCTTCAGCTCTACCAGTTTTTCAGTGGAAATAGGGTTGATCGCACCGCCGTCTTGGCGGGGATCCGCGAATGTATTCAGGCCAACTTTAGAAAACATCCCCGGCTTGCCTGCGGCAATGTCGCGGTAAAGCTGTGAAATACAGCCCAAGGGCAGATTATAGGCAGCAATTTTGTTCTGCATCGCCATGGCACCCAATTTAGGCACCAGTGACCAATGCCCGCCGATGGCGCGTTTGATCAACCCTTCTTTGGCGATACGGTTCAGGCCTGCATCTTTGCCGTCACCGGGGGCCGCTGCAAATAGAAGTGACAGATCGCGGGGGGATTGATCAGCATCAAAGCGTTCTTCGATACCGCGCAGCAGGCTTTCAGGTGTACCGATACCGACGAAACCAGAGACACAAACCGTATCCTCATCCCCGATCAGTGCAATTGCATCTTCCAGATTTACGATTTTATCGACCATAATTTAGGTTCCCCCGATATTTATTTTGTCTTGGTATTCTGCGTCTCTTTCAACCAATCCGACAGGCCAGAGGCCACAACCCCTTGCGCCTTGCGGCTAACGAAAACACCCACATGACCACCGGAAAATCCGATTTCGCGATAGAGTTTCGGGCGGACATATTTACCCAGTGCTTTTGTACAGCTGACAGGCACGATGTGATCCTGTTCGGCATAGATGTTCAGAACCGGACATGAGATATGGCCAAGATTTACGGTGCGATCGCCCAATTCAAATGTGCCCGCAGTCAGACGGTTTTCACGGTAGAGTTGGTTGAACCATTCTTTAGCCGCAGCGCCCGGGTGATCGGGGCGATCAGCAATCCATTTTTCCATACGCAGAAAATTCAGTGTGGCAGCTTCATCACCTTCAAGACGAGCAAGACCCAGATTGTATTTGGTCATGCTGGCCATCGGGGTCAGGGACGAGAAAATCGCACCTGTCAGTGCGCCCGGCATGTTGCCGTGGGTGTCGATGATTTCATTGACCTCAGCCTCGGTCATATTTTGCGCCCATTTATTCAGAAAACCTTCACCGGCCCAAAAATTATCGGGATCACCGACGAAATCAATCGGGGTAATGGCCAATGACAGGCCCGAAAAGAGTTCAGGCTCAAGCGCGACAAGGCAGGCAGCAAAAGTGCCGCCTTCACATATGCCAAACATCGAGATCGGCTTGCCGTCATTTTGATCGATCAGGTAATCAACACAATCACGTAGATAGCCGTTGATGTAATCATCAAGCGTCAGAAACTGATCCGCGCGTGTCGGGTTGCCCCAGTCTACCACGTAAACGTCGATGCCATTATTCAAAAGGTTGCGGACAAGGGATCGGTCTTCCTGCAAATCGATCATGGTTTGCCGCCCAAACAAACCATAACAGATGATCACAGGCGGCACATCGGCCTTTTTCTTTGTCAGTGGGCGGTAGCGCGACAGGGTGACTTTATCGACACGAAACACAACATCCGCAGGGGTTTCCGCTATTTGCACATCCCCATGCTTGATCTTGGACAGTGTATCGTTGGATTTAACGGCCTTGACGCCCTCGTCCATCAATTGTTGCCAAGCGATATGGTAGGCTTCGGCGAATTCCGCTTTGATCAGGTTTGTGCTAGCCATGTTCAAATCACCCTATTTTGCGTTTTAGATCACGCAGTTCGCGGCGCAATTCGGTCACGATTTGGGTTAGGTCGTCAATTTCCGAACGGGTGGGCATCTGGTAGGTTTCGGCCCATTTTTGTGCGGCTTCCGCTTGGCGTTTTTTCAGTCTTGTAGCCGTGGACATCAGTTTTTTCTGGGCATCCATAAAATCCTGACTGGCTTGTGTATCCAACAACTCTTTGTTGGCTATTTTCAACCATGCATCCAGTGCCTGTTTGACTTTACCGGATTTCAAATCCTCCAAACTGAAGGCTTTGGAATATTCGGTGTAGCTGCGCAACCAAGCCTCGTGCATGATCTTGGCAAACTCGGCGGTTGCTTCCTGAAACTCCACGGTTTCGGCCCAAGCAGTTGCTATGTCACCTTGCGGCATCACCAGATCGGCGAATTGCGGGGCGCTGGCGATGCTTTGCAATATGGTTTTTAACTGTTCGGGGCTTTGCGCCATCCAAGTGCTTGGGTCAAAAAGGCTGAACATCGCGTCACGGCTTTTACCCATCATGTCGGCAGCACCCGTTGCCATTGCAGTGGCGGGATCCCAACCGGGTGCCCATGCTTTGACGAAACCTTGCCATGCGTCAAAACCCTGCGGCATCATGTTTGTCGGTTTCGGGGTGAATCCTTGTGTCATAGATTTGGCGAAACCATCCGCCAAATCCTGTTGCGCATTGAAAAATGCATCCTGGCCATCCTGCCAAAACTTGAACATCTGGTTCATTGGGTCTTTTGCATCAGCCATTTTGCGTATTCCTTATAATGCTGCGGTATAGATCGCCAAAGCGGCGTCATAGGTCATTTCACGCGGGTTGTTGACCAACAGACGGGTTTGTTTCATGCCGTCTTCGGCCAGCATTGGCAGGTCGTTATGATTAACACCAACTTCGCGCAGTGTGGATTTCATGCCCAGTTCGGGGCCAAGATCCTTGAAGCCCTGCACCATGCCTGCGCAAATTTCCTGCGTTGATTTCCCTGCAAGTTCCGGGAAAATAATCGGGGCGATCTCTGCGTATTGTGATGCACCTAAACTGTCTTCCATGTTGAATTCCAGCACATGCGGCAGAACAATTGCGTTCGATAGCCCGTGCGGTACGTGAAAATGGCCGCCCAAAGGATAAGCAAGCGCATGAACGGCCGCCACCGGTGCGTTGGCAAATGCCATACCTGCCAGCATTGAACCCAACAGCATGTCAGAGCGTGCAGCGCGGTCTTCGCCGTTGCTGCAAGCGGTGCGGATCGCCCCGCCCAGCAATACAAGTGCTTGTTTAGCCAGCGTGTCAGACAGAATGTTTTTGGTGTGTTTCGTGGTGTAGGCTTCAATCGCGTGCACCATCGCATCAATACCGGTGGCTGCCGTGATATGGGCAGGCAGACCCACGGTCAGTTCAGCATCCAGAATGGCCCAATCGGGCAATAGCACGGGGGACACCACGCCTTTTTTCTCGGACGTGCGGGTGGTGACGATTGAAATCGGGGTCACTTCAGAGCCGGTACCGGCAGTGGTTGGCGCCAACACCAGTGGCAAGCGGCCACCTTTGACCATGCCGACACCATACATTTCATCCAAGTCTTGCGGTGCGTTGGGTTGTGACAGGATCGAGATCAGTTTGGCGGTATCCAAAGATGAACCGCCACCCACGGAAACCACACCATCAATGCCCTGTGCTTTGGCTTCTTCCACGGCAGCGCGGATCATAGCCTCTGGCGGGTCGGCCACCACGTCATCAATAACATGCACGGCAATACCGGCCGTTTTCAGGCCATCAAGGCAAGCATCCGCAAGGCCTAGTTTCAGGATCATGGCGTCAGTGACGAAAGCAACTTTCGAACACCCCATATCGGCCATAATCTGGCCGATTTTTGTAGTCGAACCTACCTCGGACAGAATAGAGCTGGTGGTTTGGAATTTAAACGGTTTCATTGTGTGATATCCTTAGTCTTCAAAGGGGGAGGAAAGGGTTTTCAGACGTGCAGTCAGTTTCATATTCTCGGAATAATCAACCGGGCAATCAATGATCGAAACAGTGCCGTCGTTCATGGCTGTTTCAATAGTGGATTGCAAATCTTCTGTCTTTTCAACGCGATATCCTTTGGCGCCAAAGCTTTCAGCAAACTTAACGAAATCGGCATTGCCCACATCGATATTACTTGAGCGGCCATATTCGCGCAATTGGTGCCATTCGATCAGACCGTATTTATTATCGTTGAAGATAATAACGGTGATGTTCAACCCAAGGCGCATCGCGGTTTCGATTTCCTGACTGTTCATCATGAAACCGCTGTCACCGGCCACGGCCAGAATATTCTTTTCAGGGTAAATCAGTTTGGCAGCAATTGTGCCGGGCAATGCGATACCCATGGAAGCAAAACCGTTTGAAATGATACAGGTGTTGGGCTGTTCGGCCTGAAACATCCGTGCCATCCACATTTTATGGGCACCCACGTCGGATATAACGATGTCTTCATCATTCATTGCCGCGCGCAGATCACAGATTATTTTTTGCGGTTTTGGCGGGTAGCTGTTGTCATCCGCATGGGCGTTCAGCTCAGTCACGATTTTATCATGCAATTTGGCGACTTTGTTGTCGGAGTGACCGGTGCAACGATTAGCCAGTCGTTTCAGGCTGTCTTTGATATCACCGATCATGCCGATTTCAGGAATGTAATGTGTGTCTACTTCGGCAGGGCTGGCATCAACATTGATAATTTTAATATCTGCGTTCGGATTCCAATAGCTTGGGGTGTATTCGACCATATCAAGACCGACACAGATTACCAAATCGGCCTGTTCGATCCCGAAAGCCACCAAATCATGGGCTTTCAAACCCACTGTGCCAATGGATAACGGGTGCGAAGATGGCATCGCACCTTTAGCCATAAAGGTGGTGGCGACGGGCGCGTTTGCAGCTTCTGCAAAGGCCACAAGTTCTTTGCAGGCATCAAAGCGGATCACACCGTTACCTGCAATCACCACAGGGTGTTTGGCCTCATTGAGCAGTTTGATAACCTTTTTACCAATCCCAAGCGGGGCCACAGCGGGTTGCGGTGCCTGCACTTTCAATGCCGGTATTTCGTCAATCTCCATGTCTCCTACGTTTTCAGGGAAATCGATGAATGCGCCGCCCGGCTTTTCGGCTTCGGCGAATTTAAAAGCTTTGCGCACGACTTCGGGAACAATTTCGGGCATCAGAACCTGTACAGAGTATTTTGAGATCGGGGCGAACAGGTTCACAAGGTCAAGAATTTGGTGACTTTCTTTGTGCAGGCGTGTGGTGGAACCCTGCCCTGCGATTGCAACGATCGGGGCGCGATCCATATTGGCGTCGGCGAAACCCGTTACAAGGTTCGTGGCACCCGGGCCAAGCGTTGACATACAAACGCCGGCACGACCCGTTAGGCGACCGTAGACGTCTGCCATGAATGCAGCACCCTGTTCGTGGCGGGTAGTGATAAATTCGATCGAGCTGTCCAAAAGCGCATCCATGACGGCGATATTTTCTTCGCCCGGAATGCCGAAAATATAGTCGACTCCTTCATTTTCAAGACATTTCACCAGCAGCGTTGCTGCATTGATTTTCTTCTTCTGTGTCATTTGTTCCTCCAATGACATTAAGAGCTGCCTTGCGGCCCCCATACTAATCTGTTGTTAATCTACCAATAAACGAGCGGGTTTAAAGGCGCATCCTATAGAAATTCCGACAAACCCGTTATTTTTTGCCGCTTTAGGCGGCATCATAGCCGAGTTTGGGTGTTATTACCCAATAATTGTGCGCCGCACAATAGTTATTTTTTGTGCAGTGCACAATTTTTAGAGCGCAGCTTTCCCTGTTCGATACAGATATTCGCGTGCGGCTGATAAAACATGAACACACTACACTATAATAGTATATGTATAATCTTCGTTTATCGCGTTCTTCATGCTTGCAAAAAAGGCAAATTGTGCGCTGCACACAAATAAATTGCGCACCGCATCATTTTTTTGTTGCGCCGCACAAAAAGAATCGCTATACACAGTTTCAGAAACAAAAGAGATTTATAAACTCTCA
>Ga0209344_10001908_pt1 | contig 25051 bp, 23 predicted proteins | sample Cruoilmetagenom6_FD_187293 | JGI IMG/M metagenome (GOLD analysis project Ga0209344, IMG submission 187293) | Oil polluted marine microbial communities from Coal Oil Point, Santa Barbara, California, USA - Santa Barbara Oil Seep Sample 6 (SPAdes)... | ecosystem: Environmental > Aquatic > Marine... | reverse complement strand
TCAAGGGCAGAAACCAGTTGCCAAAAGTCATCGAAGGAATCAAATTCAACGACGGTGTCGAAGTGACCGACGACACCGAAAACCGCGCCGCCTGATGATGCGCATCACCCATATTCAAGCATAGCTCTCCGGGCGATCTGGATCACCTTCATCTGGGCAGCAATCATGTCGAGGAGTTCGCTTACATCCTCACTCACCACGCACAGATCCCCGCCGCAGTCAGGGCAGCAGGTACGCTTGCGCCATCGACCCCAACCGACATGACAATCTCAAGTTTGTCGTCGTCATGCCAAAAGCGTCGCCGCTCCGCCCCAAGAATTTCACCACGCATCGCAGACCCCGTCTAAGAGACGTCGTTAATGACGTCCTTAGCGACGTCTCTTAGATCATTGCCAAAGCGTCGTCAGGCAGGCGGTGCCAATGGCGTGGTTACGGACCGCATCACGCACCACTGCACCATCATCGAGACCGGCATTACGTCATACCGCTTCGCGCAGAGCAAAAGCCGCAGAGAAGAATAACCGCACCGCAAGCAAAGCCCCCAGACGGACTCGCTATATGAGGGCGTCCCGCCTGGGGGCTTTGCCACCCAATAGCCGGGTCAAGATCAAACGCTGAAACCAGGTCAGTTTTGAACGCTCATTGACACCCAAAGACCGCTAATAACCCTCGAAGATATCTTCGAGGGTCGCATGTGCGAGTTATTCCTGCTCAGTGAGAACTTGAAGGGATTTCTGAAAACCTCGGGAGGTCAAAATTCGGCACCGTTTCACATTATTTTCCGAGACAATCTCCCGGAGCGCCTCATGATAGCACAGCCGCCCGAACGCCTCTGATATCAACCTTCAACGCACACCCAGAACTCAGATCAAAACGCCGCCGTCAACCCGACCGATCCCGTGCGCTGGAAGGAGAACAGAGACGTCTGGTGAATAATTCGCGCGAGCGCCACCTACATATGTGATGGTAACCAGAGCGCAAGCGCAGGAAATGCAACCAGAACAGCAAGCGCGAGTATATGTGCGATGACATGAGGGAAGGTCCCCCTGAAGACTTCCATTATGGGACGATTGGCAGTTTTCCCAACAATGAAGCAATTTAAGCCCATTGGTGGCGTCACCATTCCAATCTCGGCTGTCACGATGATCAATATGCCAAACCAGACCAGATCAAAATCCAACGAAATCATCAGTGGCACGACCAATGGCACGGTTAGCACCAAGATAGCGATCTGGTCTAGAATCATGCCCATCAGCAGGTAGCAAGCTAGGATAACAATCAGAATTGTCCACCGTGAAACCTCTAGTTCACCAACCCACACAATCAGGTTTTGTGGCAATTGCCCGAGCGCAAAGAAGTATCCAAAGATATGGGCGCCAATCAAAATCATACCAATCATGCAAGACGTTCTGACTGCATTCCAAATGGCGTGCCCTAAACCCTCAAAGCTGCGCCGTCTTTGGATTGCCAACAACAGCGCACCGATCGCACCGATCGCGGAAGCCTCCGTAGGGGTGGCCACTCCTGTGTAGATAAGTCCGGTCACCAACCCGAACAGGACGATGACGGGGGCTACTTTCAATGTCAAAACAAGCCGCTCAAGCAGTGGGACTTTGGTCGCACTTGGGGCAAGTGACGGGTTGATCGTCACCAAGACAACGATCGTCAGAGAAATAGTTAGACAAATAAAAATCCCGGGCACAATGGCCGCAATCAGCAGATCTCCGACACTGGTCTCTGCCAAAAGCGCGTAGAACACGAGCGCGATGCTGGGCGGTATGAGCATTGCCAATGTGCCTGATATTGCCACAATACCACACGCAAAGCTGACATCGTAACCACGCTTGACCATTTCGGGCAAGCTGGTCGAACTCAGGGTTGCGGCAGAGGCCGCGCTCGACCCGCAGATGGCTGCAAATCCCGCACCTGCGATAGCGGTCGCAATACCAAGACCGCCGCGCAGCCGTCCGGTCCAAGCCGCGGCTGCCGAAAACAGGTCATTGGCAATACGGCTGATGAGGACAAACTCAGCCATCAAAAGGAACATCGGTATTGTCAGCAGTTCATAGGAACTAACCGTTGATTGAGCTGAGGTTCCTACAATACCGGCCACAGCGGACATGCCGCCGATCATGTAAAGCCCGATCATACCAGAAATTGCCATGGCGAAGGCAACGGGAACACCCAAGCCTATCAATGAAATCAACATGCAAACAATTGTAAAATTTAGCACTGGCTTTGTTCCTTGCTCTTCAATCTTCGCCGGGCAATTTTGGCAATGCAACGTGATCCCTGCCAGAAAATGCCGATGCGCCATGTAATCCCACTTGAATGAGAGATCGCAGGCATATTAGGACAGATCCGACGACCATCATCAGACTCGCTATGAAGGTGGGATAGTCATAGTAACCAGGCAACAACTCGTTGGTCTTGATTTCTTTGACAAGGTTTCCGTAAATGATCCAACCGATCACAAAGAACACCGCAAGAGCGATAATGCCAGAAAGCGCCTCGATCACATGGCGAAATCTGGGCGTGAAGTAATGGACCAAGATATCAACTGAGATATTTGTGCGCTGAGTATTTGCGAGCGGAAAACCGAGATAAAATAACGCCACCATAAAGTAGAGTGTGATAACATCATAAGCCCAAGGCCAGGGCATGGCGAAAACGTATCTCATGATAACGTCGCTAACGACAATGCACATGACCAAAATCATCACCGCACTTGATATCAAAGCAAACACGCGTTCTGCAGCACCAAGCAACTTTACAGGCATCGTAGCCCCCGTTCTCCAATGTGTTTTTTCCTATCTACGAAAGATCCCGCCAACTCTGGAGCTGGCGGGCTTCTGCATCAGCGTCTTTAATTCATAGCTTTGGATTTTTCATTCCATGCTTCCAAGGCCGCAGTCCCGAGCAACCCTTGGCCATCAAGACGCTGCGCCCACTCAGTTTTGACCTGAGTAAGGATTTCATCCCATTTTAGCCGCTCGTCGCCGGTGATTTGGGTTGGAGTGATATGAGCCAAGCGCTCAAGCTCTGCTGTCTCGTTGTCATCCATGTACTTACAGAAATTCTTTGAGGCCTCATAACCCGCTTGAGTGACAATTTTTTGCAGGTCTTCTGGCAACTTCTCCCAGCTGCTGTCTGACATGATATAAGTTGTCGAAACCGTTCCGATGCTGGGATCAGTCAGCGCGAAATTGATTTCTTCAGTCAAATCGAACGGTGAAAGGCTGAGCAGCGGCCAAATCGCACCGTCAATCGTGCCGCGTGTCAGCGCTTGATACACTTCCGGGCCTGCCAGTCGCACTGGAGCGGCCCCTAGCGCGCGTGCGGACATCTCTGTTGCCCCGCCAGATGCGCGCAGCTTGACTCCATTAAGGTCATTCGCGGTTTTGACTTCTACACTTTTCGTCAGGATTTTGTAAGGAACGAATGTCGCTATCATCAGGGAACGTACGCCCTGTTTGCCGAACTCGTTTTCACCAAGGAATTCTCCCTCTTGGGCCATTTGGTACAAAACTTCGGTGCCTTCACAAGACGTAATCGCCTGAGAAGGAAGCTCTGAAACGCTGGTCAGCGGCAGTTTTTCCGGAGTGTACGATGGCACGACATCTGCCATATCAACGACACCTGTTTGCACAAGCGTCAACATGTCCTTTGCCTTGCCCAACTGCTGGGCGGGGTACCATTCGAACTCGATCCGACCCCCGGACAATTCGGTTGCGCGATCCATGAAAAATTGGGCGCCGTTTATAGCGCTGTAATGCGTAGGTGGCACAGCCATCGCAAACTTGATGGTTACCTTCTCATCCTGGGCAAGCGCAGCTCCACCCGATATCAAAAGCGCAAATGCAGCCCCCGGGACAATCTTTGTTAAGTTATTAGTTTTCATTTTACCCTCCCTTTCCAATGTTCAAACCCCACTCATTCAAATAAGTTCCGCGTTGCGGAACTAATTAACTCCTCCAAGTGGGCTTTATGTAGCTTATCGAACCTTATATTTCTGAACTTATCAACTTAAATCTCTAGTTTTGCTAGAAGATATTTTTGTCGGTTCTGCTTAGCGGAACTATTGTATGACAGCGCTCTCAGTCCTGCATTGCAGACCCCGCACCGGGACTGGAGGAGGAAGAGCGATATAGCGAATCTGCCGACGAAACCCTCTGCCAAGCCCCTGCTGAGCTTTCCCGTCCCACTTTGGCTCCTTATCCCGAGCGGCCCCTCTGCCACCGACGACAATCGTGGCGTTGTCCACGTTATTTTTGAGCCATATCAAAGCCGGTGGCGCTATGGCCCGCTTTGGCAATATTGGCAGCCATAGGGCCACCCGTATTGCCCAACCCGATCACACCAGCTTCCGTAGAGAAGTCCTTTTCCTTTGTGTCGAAGTGCATCTCTTCTGAGGCCTACCCCAGAAAAGACGCACTTTATCTTCTCTTTCTTTCACGCTCAGCACCGTTGCTCACTAGCATTTCGAGCAGCCCACTTGGCGTGGTAAGACGAAGATAGAACAACGCTTATGCGGGCGCAGTCTCGCCCACCTCGACAACGATACGGCCAACCGTTGTGACTTCAAAAAATTTATCCATGACGTTATCGAGTTCCTTGAACGGAATTGGCCGCGCAAACTCCTTGATGTGCTGGGGCTTCAAGTCGCTCCCGAGACGTTTCCACAGCGCAACGCGCTCAGGCATTTGCAATTGACGCGATACATTAATGCCAAGTACGTCAACCGACCGCAGGACAAAGGGCAGAACCGACGTGGAAACTTCGTGAGACACAGCCATACCTGCACTGGCCACCTTGCCGTGAGGCATTGTATGCGCCAGCAGACGGTCAAAATACTGTCCGCCAACATTGTCAAAGGCCCCTGCCCAGAGCATTTCCGGGGCAAGTGGACGCTTGTCTGCAAACAGTTCTTCGCGTGTCAGGATTTTTGTGGCCCCTAGCTTACGCAGGAAATCATATTCCGCAGCCTTCCCAGAAATGGCCGTAACTTCAAATCCACGTTTGGAAAAAATGTCGACGGCTGTGCTGCCAACACCGCCTGTCGCGCCGCTGATTCCAATTGGGCCAGCATCGGGAGTAAGGCCCGAGTTTTCGATACGTTCGACAGCGAGTGCAGCCGTCAGGCCCGAGGTTCCCAGCGCCATCGCCTCATACAAGCTCAGCCCCTCTGGCAATGGTACGATCCAGTCCGCCGGAACACGTGCGTATTCAGCATAGCCGCCGTCTTGACTGACACCGAGTTTGTAGTTCGTCACAATGACCTTATCACCCACTTTGAAGCGCGGATCACTGGACTCGACAACCTCGCCGGACAGATCAACACCCGTGACACATGGTCGGTCAGTCCGAACATTTTTGCCAACACCACGAGCGGCCATCGCATCTTTGTATGTCACCGCAGAGTATGCGACACGTATTGTCACATCACCTGCGTCCAGATCATGAAGTGTAAGCTCCTCAAAACGGCACACCGGCTTGCCATCGATTGTATGAACTCTATAAGCGTTAAACTTTTCCATTTTCTACTCCAGTTTTAGTTAGTTTGATGTGGATGACGAGGAGGCTGACAGCTGTGTCGCGTTTGTGCGAATGAACCCCCTCTTGATAAGATTCGCGATCCGTCCCTCATCAAATTCGAATTCGTCGATGAGAACATCATAGGTATGTGAGCCGGGATCTTGCCCCGCCCACCTGATTGAGCCAGGCGTATGTGTCAGGCGCGGAACGACACCAGCAAGCTTGATAGACCCAAATCGCTCGTCCGGCACATCAACCAACATCTCTCTTTCGCGGTATAGATTGCTTTTGAAAACGTCTGACATCTTGTAGATTCGCGCGGCAGGAACATCGGCTTTCTCTAGAATGCTTTCGATTTCTTCGAGATTTTTGGTTGCAGTCCAATCTGAGACAATCTTCTCGAGCGCATCCTCGTTTTCGGCACGATTGACTTGTGTCGCGTATTGCTCCGCCTCTGCCAGTTCAGGCCGCTCCATCGCCAGTATAAGCCGCTGGAAAACACTGTCTGCGAGAGCTGTAATGTGAATGTGGCTCCCATCCTTGGTCGGATACAAATTGTTCGGAGTGCTATGAGGCAACTTTGAACCTGAACGGGAAAACATCTTTCCCAGCTTGTCATAAGTAGGAACCGAGTTCTCCATAAAGCTGAAGGCTGATTCAAAGAGTGAGGCATCAACCACTTGGCCATGGCCTGTGGCCTGGCGGCTTGTCAACGCGAGCATCGTTCCGAATGCCCCATAGAGAGCTGCGATATAGTCGGTCAGAGGCATTGCGACGCGTGAGGGAGGGCGATCTTCGTCTCCAATCATCTCACGCAACCCGCTTACCGCCTCGCCAATCACCCCATATCCGGGCTTGCGGCTCCATGTTCCTGTCTGACCAAATCCGCTGATGCGCGTCAAAATAATCTCGGGGTTTATCTTACGGAGATCCTCATATCCGAGGCCCCATTTTTCAAGACCGCCTGGCCTGAAGTTCTCGACAACTATGTCCACTCGAGGGATCATCTCGCGAATAATATCGCAAACTTCTGGTTGCCTTAGGTCCATTGAGAGAAGGCGTTTGCTTCTGAGTATGCTCGCTGCGTAGAGGGAGCTTCCCTCAAAGGTTTCGCCAAGATTGCGAACTGGATCGCCCACAATATCTTCAACTTTAATGACATCCGCACCAAAGTCTGCAAGCAACCTTGCACAGAATGGTCCAGCGGCTGTTGATCCAAGCTCGAGAACCGTCAAACCTGTCAGGGGTGGAGCACCAGTGTTTTCGTTCGGCTGCATGCGCAGTTTCCTCCGCTAAAATTGGTCGAAAGGTATCCGGTTCATCGAATGGCGCTGAGGCCCGTCAGCTCTCGACCGTGAATGAGTGTAAGAATCCCTGGCGTTCCGTCTGGGATCGTGAGCATCCGCACGTCACGCGCCATCTGCTCTAAACCCAATTCATTCGACAGACCCATTGCTCCGCAAATGCGCATAGCCAGCGCTATGGCCTTGTCGCAAGCATCGACTGCATAGCGTTTAGCCATGGCAGACACGCCATTAGCGCGCCCTCCTGAATCAATCACTGAAAGTGCATTCAGACACATCAGTCGCGCTGATGTGATCAGCGCATCCGCTTCTGACAGGTCTTGCTGAATCAATTGAAACTCACCGATGTACTTGCCAAATTGTTTGCGGCTTTTGGAGTGCTCAAGGGCGATATCAAAAGCGCGCGACGCCTGATTTACGGCCATCAGTCCGACAAGTGGCCGATTGGAAAGCCATGTGAGTGTCAGCAGCTTGGCGGTGTCACCTTTGTCGGGTGACATGCTAGATTTGGGCACCCGACAATCCGAAAAAACCATCTCGCCATGCGGAGATTGGCACAGCCCCATCATATGAATCGGGCGTGTTTGAACATCCGCCGCATGCATGTCGACCAAAACCCGCGCGACCGAAGTTGTGCCGTCGGCACGCTCAATCTTGCCGGTGATATTGGCCAGATCGCACGTTGTGGCGTTGGATATCCACATTTTGGTTCCGTTGAGTATCAACTCGTCGCCGTCTTCACGGATACGGGTTTTAACTTCGCGCGGGTTTGAGCCCATGTTTGGCTCTGAGTTACCCGTTGCGGCAATCATCGTGCCCGCGATTAGAGATTCTAGATAGGTTTCACGCTGCTCATCGCTGCCACCATAGAAAATACGTGTGGCCGTGGCCTCGTGAGGTTGAAGCATCAAGCCAATGGTGGGCGGGATGTTTTGCGTGATTAGCCCGTAGTCCAACATCGACAGACCAGCGCCCCCTCCGCTCTCGGGGATGCGCGCAGATGTAAGCCCCAATTCGGCAGCCGCTGCAAATATCTTGAGAATATCTGGCTTTGAGAGAACCTCACTTTTGCCGCCAGCATCCAAGATTGGAAGCATATCCCGCTCAACCATTCGCTGGGCTGCGTCAGTGATCATTTTTTGTTCGGTTGTGAAATTGAAATCCACGTATCTCTCCCTTCTGAACTGTCAAAATAGGTTTAAGAAAGTTCACGCCACCACTCGGTGACGTCCTGCTTGCTAAACACGCGCGAAGCACTTGGTGCCTCGGGCATAGGATTGACCGAACGGCTGAACCTCGGTGTGGGGGCCGGCTGCCATTGCCCTCCGACTTCAACAAAGGCATTGCGCTCTGCGAGATGCCCGTCAGTTCGAGCTTCATCGAGATCCAGAACAGGCGAAACGCAAACGTCCATGCCTGCAAAAACCTCAACCCATTCGTCGCGAGTTTTCCGGGCAAAACGAGCGCTGATGCTGTCTCGAAGCTTAGACCAGGAGGCGCGGTCACTTTTCCATTCGAGAAGAACTTCTGGCAGCTCTGCCCGTTGAATAAATTGAGCGAAGAATTTATCTTCAATTGCAGCCAGAGCGATCAGCCGATGATCCTTACATTGATATGTGTCATAATATGGGGCGCCTGAATCGAGGAAATTTGTGCCGCGCTCCAACCCCCAGATCCCCGCGTCATACATACCGAAAAATTGAGCGGTCAGAGCGAGCGTCCCATCGACAACACTGGCATCAACAACCTGCCCTCGCCCAGACTTTTGTGCCTCATGCAGCGCCGAAAGAATTCCGATGACGAGGGTCATCCCACCTCCAGCAAAATCACCCAACACATTCAGAGGCGGCGCAGGCAAATCCCCCTTGCGACCGATGAGTGATAACGCACCCGAAACAGCGATATAGTTCAGATCGTGACCTGCAAGATTTGCATTGGGCCCCGTCTGGCCCCAGCCAGTCATACGAGCATAAATGAGCTTGGGATTATCAGCCAAACACAGGTCCGGGCCCAGTGACAAACGCTCCATCACCCCTGGACGATAGCCCTCAATGAGAACATCCGCATCTTTGACTAGGGTCCGCGCAACCTCGCAATCCTCGGCTGATTTCAGGTCGAGATTAACGATACTGCGGCTGCGCAGAGTATAGTTGTATTTCCTTGGGCGCTTCACGCCTAGATTGTCTGGTGTCGTTCTCTCGATCCTCAAGACAGTCGCCCCCAGATCGGCCAACAACATAGCGCCAAAAGGACCAGGGCCTACGCCCGAAAATTCAATTATCTTCACGCCAGTCAGTGGCCCACCAGACATTCTCACCCCTCCACAAATGTTGCGCGCCTTCAATTTACGCAACCAATTGCCGTCTTTGCAAATTATAGTTCCTCAATGCAGAATAATTATAATCGCCAAAACCTCCACTTATTTCTTTGATTACAGGTTTTCTTGTGGTTTGCAATCTAGCTTTGCTATATTTATGAAAATATTAGTGAGATACTGTTCTGCTATGCGGAAATTATTTCTTGGAGCGGCATCGCCCACAGGCCCTATCGCACCAGCCTCGTGAGCAAGTGGTAAAAATTGAAGGAAAACACATTGTCGAGCGTGGTCAGAACATCAGCAAACGGCAGACACCGTGCTTTGGCGCTCCGCAAGAGGATAGGTTTCCGACGTCGATCTATTAGAACTACGGCCAGCCACAGAAACGACCACATATAGAGACGTGAAGCGCTGATAATGATAATCAAAACAACCAGCACCGCTTTCTGTCGCTGGACGAACAGAAGGCAAATCCCGTGAGAAACTGGATATCAAATAATGTTGGCATCGGGGGGCTCTTGGCCGCTTCAGCAATGCTTGCCGAAGTTCTTTTCGTACTCACCAACAGTTCCAGTTTTTTTTATTTTGCCATTGCCTTTCTGGCATTGGCGATCAGCATATATTTCCCCCAAATCGGATGGTCAAAACGCATATATGTGGTGATAGGCGTCTTTCTATCTTTGTTAGCCGTCACATTTCTGGACACAGGGATTACCACTCTTGTTACCGGGCTGAAGCGTTCGGTTTTCACCTCAGCGTTCTTTATCGCCTTGTTGTCGATAAGCAGTGCGGCTTCAAGCTCCTCTATGCTCATCAGTTGCGGTCACTTCATTGCGCAGCAACCTCCTGGTCGCAGATACGCCGCCCTCACTGTCGGCGGACATCTGTTCGGCCTTGTTATGTTTTATGGTGCTATTACACTCTTGGGATCGCTGGTGGCGGCGCAAGCGACGAAGAACGGCACCTTCGAGAAACTGGGGACGCAACGCATGTTGCTGGCCGTTCAAAGAGGCTTTGCGGCAACGTTGCCTTGGACACCGTTAGCCTTTCCTGTCGCGGTGACAATCGCCATTGTTCCCGGAGCCAACTGGGCTCAATCCGTCTTCTTTTGCGCTTGCTCATCACTCATAATAATGGGTTTGGGCTGGATCTTTGACACGGCAAGTAGAGAACAAGAGGCTGCGGTAGCACCTGACGTTAAGTTTAATCTCGCGGAGTGGCAAAAACACTTAAGCCCACTGGTGCTTCTATTAGGGGGCATTCTTGCGTGCGCTTCCACAGTGAGCTTTGCAATGGGGCTTCGTATTTCAGAATCCGTCACAATAGCTGCGCCAGTGATTGCCGTGACTTGGCTCTTATTCCAATCCCAGTCGGCTAGGTTCTCGGATCAGATCGCTCACCTGCGGCATAGACTGGCCATCTTTTCCTTCGAAGAATTGCCGCGTGCGCGTGGCGAGTTTACTCTAATTATTATGGCGCCTCTCATAGGCGTTCTTGGTGCTGGCCTGCTACAGCCCTTGACAGGTGGCTTTGACATGCAACTTGATGCGCTCCCGGCGCCAGTCTTGCTCGTTACTATCTTCTGGTTAATACCATTTACGGGCCAACTCGGCATGCACCCACTACTTATAGTTTCATTCTTGGCGCCACTAATACCCGACCCGACAACCTTGGGGATCAGCCCCGCAGTGGTTGTGACCACGATCACCAGTTCGTGGGCCTTGACCAATCTCACATCACCATTCACGGCGTCAGTTTTAGTTATTGCTAGACTTGGCAACGTCAGCCCGCTTCATGCTGGTTTGAAGTGGAACGGCTTGTACGGATTGATAACGGGAGTAGCGCTTTCAATCTGGATCTCAGCATTGGCAATACTGATATAAACGCCTGATGCCTCCGCCGCATTCATTCAATATGTGACATCGCGTCTGTGATTTTTCTGGCCGCCATCAAAACTTCGCCGATTGATCTCTCGATAAGCTCTTCTGTCATCCGGAACAATGGGATCGCGACGCCAAAAGAACCGACAACATTACCGCTATGGTCAAAGATAGGAGCAGCCACACCCCCCATTTCCGAGTGCATTTCACCCAAAGTCACGGCATACCCCTTATCGCGAATCTGCTGCAGAATGCTTGCCAACTTCTCCAGATCTGTCACGGTGTTTTCTGTTCTCTTATTTATTTCCATTCCCTTCACAGCTTCCCAAAGCTGTGGATCATTGGCCAGAATAGAACGTCCAGTGGCAGTGCAATATGATGGGACCGCGCCTCCCAGTTGCGTCTGCACTCTGATCGAACGTTGGGATTCAAATTTCGCGACATAAACTACATTTCCGTCTCCAGTTGAGACGGCCAAGTGAACTGTCTCTTCAGTCGTTTGCATGAGCGCCTTGAGGTATGGCCTAGCAACCACAGACAAGTCATGCTGCTCCAAAGCAGGGAGGCCGAGCCGCCAAAGCTTGAGCGTCAGGCTATATTTCCGCGTTAGGTCATCCTGAACTATGAAGCCCTTGTTTAAGAGTGTAGCCAACATCCTGTGGACAGACGATTTTGGCCGCCCCGTGCCTTTCACAAAATCGTTAAAATGTAGTGAGTTGGTGTTATTTTGAACGAAGAGGTCAAGTAGATCAAGCGTCGCCGCCACAGAACCCATCATATGGTTGCGATCGAGGCTTGCAGGTATCTTTGCCGCAGTTTTCTTCGGTTTCGGTGCCGTCATGAGCCCCCCAAGTGCGTTGCTGCCTGCAAGCCCCTGCTTTTTTGAAGGATATTTGCCTGCCTTTCCCGTTTATATATCCCCCCCAAATTTGTTACGATAGAGTTTCTCTGATTTTGTCGCAAAGTTTGTCGTCAGTTTTCCGATGGCCGTGTTGCTCGGGTCTGATTGTGGTCGAGGCTTGCCCTTTTCCGCTGGGTTCAGACAACGCGCTCAGACTTCGCCCGCCCAAGTGCCGTCATAAGGTTGAGCACCTTTGATCCGATGCTGATCTCGCAAATCTGGATCTCAAAACCACGCACTTGGAGGCTTTTTCCGAGGGTACGATCATAACACGATTCTTTCGCGCTGAGACAGGCTTCACTGGGCCCGCGCTCATAGATCGCGTTTTTTCGCCGGATGCATTCAACGACTAGGTCTTCGTGATGTGCGGACCGGCGATCATGATGGATGTCGTTGAGAACCATTTGATAAAGCAGGGAACATCGTCACATCGCATTCCTTCGGAGCGTTTCGATTATGACAGACTAACCCATTCAGACATATGAGTTTGCAACGGCGGGTTACTCTCGAGATCTGGATCCTGAAAATTGCACTCGGTCTGACAATACTGGCTTTTGCAGTTCGTTAAAGCATGAAGAGTTGCGGTGTTGCCCATCTGTCCGGCCTCCACCAGTTACGGTCAGCGTACTCCACATAGATGCCTCCTCACCGAGACCGAAAGGTGGCTCGGCGCTTCACGTCTGACGCTGCAGACCGAACAAGACAGCCCAGACGGGCTGGTCTTGAAGTACCGGAATGGCGATATTCTGGTCATGGTCGGCCCCTACTAAACCGCCCTGCTCGGCTCATGTCGGTTTTGTTTGACCACACCAAGCATTTGCCCTCGGCAAGCGGTCACGGCAAATGCGGTTTGGCCCATAATGCCCAGAGCGCAAAGAGCGGCTCGGCGCGCGACTGCATCGCGTGCAAGATACCCGGTGGGTTGTAGAGCGTGCCGCCGATGCCGGGCTCGAACCAATTATCCTTGCCTTGCATGAACTGGCCGGGGCTAAGCACGAGGTATGTCTCTTCGGGTGGATGCTCATGGTCGGGATAGCGGATGTGCGGGGCCACGAGCGAAACACCGATCCAGACATCACTGCGTCGCTCCGCCCCGCCGGGACCGACGATCATGGCGTTAGCATGATTTTCGGCAAAGCCCGGCCCGGCGTTGGTGCAATCGCCGCTGCGGGGGCGCCAATGTAAAACAGGCTCGAGCCGCATAAAAGTTTCAACCAGATGGTGCAGCGGTGGATCATCGAATTTTTTCGGATCGGCAGCCCTGGCCAGGTGAGCGCAGGCCGGGATGCGTGCGCCGGGGTCGTCGGATGGGCTCCCAGGAGTGTCGAGTGCCGAGAAGATGCGGGACAGTGAGTTGATAGCGCGCGGCTCTTTTACATGTGCGGCATAGGCGATGCGGGCGGCCTCGAGGAAGTCTTGCAGGGATTGGGAACGCATTTTGGTGTCTCCTGTGCCGTCATCGCAAAAGATATGGTCATCACTTCGGCAAATCTAGTCGCTTTGAAGAAAGCGGCGCATGGGCGCGATACCTCAACGCGAGGCTTATCGTCGAGCTTCGGAAAGAAAGATCAGAGGCGCTTTATTTGCGTTTCAGTTCGCCACAAGAGATCACTCATTTTGCCTTCTCCTCCCTCGGTGACTGGGAAAATCCGAGGGCGATCAGGGCTGATACAACAGCCGAGAGCGTCGCAAGCTGCAAGGCGAGTTGATAGCTGCCGGTTCGGTCAAACATCCAGCCCGCCGCGAACGGAGCGATCAGCCCCGCGATCCCCCACGCTGTAAAGACGCGCCCGTAGATGGGCCCAAATTGATCCGCGCCAAAAAAACGATGCACAGCGACAGGATAGCCTGTGGCCATCACTCCATAGGCAAGCCCAGTACCCGCCAATGCGATCACGCTGATCGTAGTGCTGATCGCCAACGACATCAGACCGGTGGACAGACCTAATATCAGAGCCGCCAACAACAGGACAGCACGTGGTCCCAGTCGGTCGGCTATCGCGCCGCTGGTGAATCGCCCAATGGCATTCCCCGCAGCGATCATGCTAACGGCAATTCCCGCCAGAGCGACTGACCCACCTTGCTCAGCCACGATCCCGGCGGCGTGACCAAGCACCATCAGACCACCGGCAGCCCCGGTTGCGAACCCGCACCACAACAGCCAGATCAGCCAATTTCTTGATGTTGTCGCACATTGCCGATGCGCAGTAGACACCTTATCACGGGCCGGAAAACCGGCATCAAGGCTGGGATAACGCCGTTGCACCGCAACGCCTAAAACACAGACACCAGCCAGTATCGCGGCGGGCAGCGATAGCGCAGCGGCAAGAGTGCCAGTCACACTGATTTGCCCCATCACCGGCCCCAGTACGACCGCGCCCAATGCGAAGGCAGCCACAATGACGCCAGTAGCAAGACCGGGTCTGGCGACACCGCTCATCACCGCCATCTGAAGGCCGGCCGAATATCCAAGGCCACTGGCCGCTGCGAACACTCCTCCATAGGCCACGAGAAAAAGTGGAAAGGCCGGTGCCATGGCCGCGGCGGCTAATCCGGCCGCGCCCATGAAACATGCGGCTGCACCCACTGCCGACAACCGCCACCCGGCACAAAGCCGGGGCGCGGCCATGACGGCCAGAGTAAAGACGGCGATACTGATCGAAAACACCATGCCCGTGCCTGTGCGGTCGATCCCGAAATGCGCCTGGACCGGTTCGATTAGCACGCTCCAAGCATAGAGCACGCCCAATCCCATAACCTGAACCGCCGCCAATGCGACCGCGCCCCATCCGCGGCGGCTAATCATGATGCCTGCTCAGCGATGCGGCGCAACTCGCCCCGGCGGATCTTAGACGAACTGGTCAACGGAAACTCGGTGACGTAGTGGATTTCGCGCGGGTATTTGTAGAAGGCCAGATTCTGTTTCACGTAATCCTGCAGGGCGCGCGTCATCTCTGGCCCACCCTCCTTGCCGGTTGCCAATTTGACGAATGCTACGACGATTGCGCCTCGGTCCGGGTCGGATTTGCCCACCACTGCCGCCTCGACGATATCCGCATGGCGCAGCAATGTATCCTCGATCTCGGCCGGGCCGATGCGGTATCCGGCACTTTTAATCAAGTCGTCGTTTCGGCCTTGATACCAGTAGTATCCGTCGCCATCTCGCCGGGCCAGATCACTGGTGCGCAACCAATTGCCACAACGAAGTCGGTCCGGCACACCAAGATCGCCCCAATACCCCAAGAACAAGGTGCGGTCGTCATCGCGGGCCGCGATCTCGCCGACCTCGCCATCCGGCACCGGATTACCCGCATCGTCGATAAGATCAACCACGCGTCCCGGATAGGCGCGCCCCATCGAGCCAGGCCGCACTGGATACAGCGCACGGCAATTGCCGATCAGGTGATTAAACTCGGTCAGGCCGTAAAATTCATTGCAAGTGACACCCAGCGTCTCGTCCAGCCAGCGCACAATTTCACCCGGCAGGCTTTCGCCTCCGGTACAGATGACCCGCAGGGCCAGTTCGTGGCTTTTGCCTTTATCGCTCACTTCGGCCAGACGTTTCAGCGCGGTAGGCGTCATGAAACTATGCGTGATGCTGTGGCGTGCCATGAATTCGAACGCCCAATCTGCCTCGAACCTGTGCTGACTTGCGACCACGGTCTGCCCGGCTAGCCACGCGGGAAGCACAAGATCGAGCAGGCCACCCACCCAGGCCCAATCGGCAGGGCTCCAAAATTTCGCATCCGTGTGGGCCAGTTCCAAATCATAGAACATGGTGACGCTGGGCATGTAAGCATGCAGGACTCGGTGACTGTGCAGCAGCCCCTTGGGCAGGCCGGTGGAGCCAGAGGTGTACATCAACAGCGCGGGGGCCTCAGCCTTGGTTTGCACGGGCATGAACCCGGATGCATCTTTGGACATGCAGTCGGCCCAAGCCGTCATGCCCTCGCTGGGCGCGTCCACCGTGATCACATGGGCCAATTTGGCAGTGCTAAGCGGATCAAGTCCGACACGTTGCCAGATGGTATTTTCAGCGACGATAACCCGCGCACCCGAATGGTCCAGCACATGCAGCAAGGTGTCACGACCATACATCTGCGATAGGGTTAGCACCACCGCACCCAATTTATAAATCGCCATATGGGCAATGGCTGTTTCGGGCCGTTGGCCCACATGAACAGCCACCGGATCACCTTCTGCGACGCCCATTTCGCGCAGGGCAACGGCCAACCTGTTGGCCTGGTTATTGATCTCGGCGAAGGTGAATTTTTCGATCTGGCCATCGTCATGCTCGAAGATCAGCGCGAGCTTATCCCGGTTCGGCCCCTCGGCGTGACGGCCGATTGTATCAGCCGCGATGTTGGCGTTATCAGGTATGTCGATGACATAACGCGATTGATCCGCGTCCCATGTCAGGTTCGAACACGCGGCGACGTCGCCGTAGTAGGCGTTAATATCAGTCATGGTAGATTCCCTTAGAATGGTTCAAAAACAAGCGCCTGAATCGGATGCGGCGGCGTTGTGGTGGTGAGCGGCGCCAAACGAACTTGTGCCCCTGGTTGCAGTAGTGCCGGATCGCCCGAAAGACGCGCCAAAACACGGTTGTTGGCGCCGTCCATCGCAACCTCGGCAAATATTCTGTTCTGCGTCGGTTCCGACAGCGGGATCGGGACAGATCCGGTGGTGACCCTGACCACCTGCCCAATGCCATTCAGCGGATGCGGTTCGGTCGGCGCGCCGTCATGCAGACATATGCGGCGGGGTGGAAAACGCACGTCGCCGCAAACAGAGCAGCGACTGCCCAAAGCGCGCACCTGCTGCAGGGCTAGGAAGAATGGTGTTAGCGCGCCAAACCCGTGATGATAGCCAAGCGATAGGGTCAGATCGACGGTCAATGCGGTGTGGTCTTTCATTCCCCTGTCCCTTCGAGAATGTGAATTACGTTCAACGTGCCGACCCCGGCGTGGCAATCGACCAGCCCTCGCCGAAAGGTGCGCTCGCCCTGCAATTCGGGCCAATAACGACCCTCCAGCAGGCGCGAGACGGTGATCGCCTGCGCCAGACCAACGGCACCGGGCGCGCCGCCCTGACCGATCAGCCCACCCGAGATGTTGACTGGCAGCTGGCCATCCAAGCCAGACTCGCCATTCAGCCCACGCGCACCTGCTTGTCCTGCTGGACATAGGCCAAGTGCCTCAATCGCCTGAAGTTCGGCCCCGGTGTAGGAGTCGTACAACTCGACCACGTCGATCGCGTCGGCCGGATCGGTAATATTGGCTTGCCTGCAAGCCTCTTGCATTGCGCGTGTCTTGCCATGAAAGACACCGGGCTGAGGGCGATCGCCAAGCCGAACATGGTCGCTGGCACAAGCACTGGCTGTGATACGGGCGCACCGCCCCACCGCCCCTTCGGGCGCGGCATCGGGGTGACACAGAACCAGAGCAGCAGCGCCATCGCTGATTAGGCTGCAATCGAGCATCCTGTAGGGTGTGCTGACCATGGGCGAGGTAAGGACATCTTCGATGCCGATCTGCATCGGTTTGTGTGCCCACGGATTATGCTGGGCGTTGGCGTGGTTCTTGACCGAAACCGCCGCCATTTGTTCGGACGTGGTGCCAAAGCGCTCCATATGGTCCTGAATGGACAGGGCATACAGCATCGTTGCTGTGGCCCCGGCCCAGCCCTCAAGGTCGGCATCGAAGGATAAGCCATAGAGCAATCGCACGTCGTCGCCGCGCAGGTGGCTGGCTGCGTGTTCATAGCCAATCACCAGCACACGGCGCGCCAGCCCTGACATCACATGCATGACGCCCGCACGCAACGCGTTACCTCCGCTGGCGCCACCGCTTTCAACCCGCATCACCGGCACACCGGTCAGGCCGATTTCGTCCAGTATCAATGGCCCAGGCACCAGTTGCAACGACAGGAAGTCTGTCTCGGACGCGACGATCACCGCGTCGATATCACCCGCCTCCAGCCCTGCATCCGCCAGCGCGCCGGTTGCTGCGGCGCGTACCCAATCGCGCACGCCGCTTCCGTCTTTGTAGCGGCGAAAGGGAACGATATCACCGCCCAGAATAATCGGTTTTCCGGTCATATCACGCCTCCTAATTGAGCATCTGCTGGGGCAGCCATGTGGCAATCGCGGGGAACGCGATCAGCAGGGCCAGTACGAACACTTCCATGACCAGGAACGGCAGGACGCCGCGCACCACGTCGCCAAATTTGGCCTGTCCGGAAACCGCACTCAGCACCGCAAACAGGTTGATGCCTACGGGCGGCGTAATCACCGAAATCTCGATCAGTTTGACAAGAACGATCCCAAACCAGATCGGGTCGATCCCAAGTTCGACCACCGCCGGAAATATAAAAGGCAATGTCACCACCAGCATCGAGGTCGTATCAAGAAAACAACCCAGCACCAGATACATGATCGAGACGAAGATCAGGAACTTGACCGGTGTTCCGGCAAAGGTGTTAACCAGATCGACGAACCCGTCGATCACGCCTGAAACGACCAGCATACGTGAGAAAACCAGCCCCCCAATCAGGATGATGAAGATGATCGAGCTGATGGCTGCCGCATCGCGCAGCGCTTCGCCGAGCCATCCCAGACGCTCACGATAACGCCTCGAAACGGCGATGCAGAACGCCCCCGCCGCGCCGACGGCCCCTGCCGCCGACGGCGGGAAGAAGCCAAAGTACAAACCACCCAGCACCAGCAGGATCAGCCCGGCCACAGGCGTGACTCCACGCAATGCCAACAGCTTCTCGCGGCGGGTGGGCGGTGCATCCTCGATCATCGGCGCAAGCGACGGTTTTAACGTGACCAGAACCCAAACACCACTCAGGTAGATAACCGCCGTCAATAGGCCCGGCAGAAATCCGGCGATCAGCAGCTGACCGACCGATTGCTCGGTGATGATGGCGTAGATCACCATGGTGATCGACGGCGGGATCATCGCTGCAAAACTGCCCGCCGCCGCGATGGAGCCGATCGACAGGCTGCGCGAATAGCCGTATTTCATCATTTCAGGAAACGCGATGCGGGTGAACACCACCGCATTCACAATGGTCGAGCCGGAGATGGCCGCGAACAGCGCTGAACCGACAATAACCGCTTGATAGAGCCCCCCACGCAGCCGACGCAGCCACAGATCAGCGGCGTGAAACAGCTGTGCGGTGATACCCGCCGCCTCTGCCAGCACACCCATCAGAACGAACAGCGGCAGGACTGCGAAGGCATAGTTACTAACCACCGCGAACGGCAACGTGCGCAACTGGCCAAAGGCGAACGCTTCACCCGCGCCGAAATACATGCCCCCGACGCCCAAGATGCCCATCGCAACGCCCACGGGAACGCCCAAAGCCAGAAATGCGAACAACAGCCCGACGCAAACATAACCAAGTGTCAAAGAGTCCATTATTCTACATCCAGGTTAGGGTGATCCGACTGCGTATCTTCCAGCCCGAGTATGGTAACGGCGACATCCCACAGACATTGCAGCGTCATCAGGGTTGCCCCGACGGCCAGCGCGATCTTGGCGGGCCAGATAGGAAAATTAATCAGGCCGGATGAAAACTCGCCCGCTAAGAAACTTTTCACCGCTATGCCCCAGCCAAACCAGGCGATCAGCCCGAAGAACAACGCGCACAGCAAAGCCGAGAACACCTCAGAGATACGTTGAAACACGCGCGGCATCATTCCGACGAGCACTTCGACGCTAATATGCGCGCGGCGTTGTTGGGATAGGCCCAGCGCCAGAAAAACCGACGTAACCATCAGCGCTTCAGTGCCTTCAAATGCGCCCGGTAAGGGTTGGTTCAGCATGCTTGAGCCAATCACATCGAATGCGCCCAACATCATCATAAGCAACAATGCGACACCGGATAGAAAGGCAAACAGACGGTTGGCACGGCGCAATCCGCCGCGGAAAATCGTAACGGGGGAATTTTTCATAGCACGTCACCTTTTGGAAAAAATATCGCTTTTTCAGAGATTTGATGTCGCATGACAAGGTTGGACACCGATCTGCATCACATGCAGGGTGCACGACAAACCGGGACATATCACAACCTTTGGCTTGGGCGATTTTGGGGATACCTGCCTGACAAGAGTCAGGCAGGTACAAGGATTCCGCTGTCGCGGTCAGCTATCGCCGATGACGTCTTTCCAGACTGCGACGGCATCGCGGGCGGCATCGCCCTTGCCGACTTCTTCCATGGTGGCGATCCAGTTGGAAAAGAAATCAGGCAGCGCCGCACGCCACTTATCCTTTTCCGTCTGCGGGAACTCATGGAACGTTACGCCGGCTTCTTTCAGGGTCGCGCGGGCCTCTTTGTCGGCGGCCAGAACGGCAAGACGATCGCGCTCCATAGCTTCGATCCCTACTTCTTCGAATACGGTTTGCTGTTCCGGCGTCAGTTTGCCCCAGGCCTCGGTCGAAATCCACATGCCCCAGCTTGGTCCTTCCCAAAGGGTGATCTCGCTGATGTGCTTGGCGACCTCATGGATCTTGTAGTTGACCACAAGATCGACGGCGAAGGGTGCCGTGTCGACCACGCCCCGGCTAAGACCCTCGTAGATCTCCGGCAACATCATGGTAACGGGCGTGCCTCCTGCGGCCTGAACCATGCGCGGCATGTCATTCCCCCAGGTGCGCATCTTTTTGCCTTCCATCTGTGCGACAGACGTAATCGGCTCACGCGAAACCAGCAGATAAGGGTTGAGATGGTGAAAGAACAACGCCTTGATGCCGCTTGCCTCTGCCTCTTCGGCATATGCTGGCACTTCAGCCATCAGCCGCTTCATCAGGGTATTGGCTTGATTGACCGTGTCCATCTTCATCGGGATTGAATTAGGCGCGACATGCAGCGGCAGCTGTGCGGGAAAATAACCAGGCGACATCGCTGCCATATCCAATCCGCCGGTTTCCAGCAATTCGAGGGCCTCGGCTGATTTGGCTAACCCTTCGGACCAGAAGATCTTGATCTTGACCTCACCATTGGTGCGTTTTTCAATCTCATCGGCAAACCACTGATCGACCTTCGATCCAGCGGTGGTGGCCGGCCATTGGTGGTTCATGTTGAGCTTCACATCGGCTTGTGCCGCAATAGCGAGTGTACTCGCCAAAGCCAGGCCGAGGCCCGCCGCCTTAAAGGCGGTAAATAGGGTGTTCATTGTTTTCTCCTCCGGTTGTTGGGTAAGCAGCCTCCTCAGCCGCCCTTCTTTTCCATTTCCACTTTGCGCAGAAATTTTCGGTCGATCTTGCCTGTGCTGGTCTGCTTGAACTCGGTCACGAACTCGATTTCGCGGGGGTACTTGTAAAATGCCAGGGCCTTTTTCACGTGTTCTTGAAGCTTGGCAACAAGCGCCGCATCGCCATCGTGACCAGCGGCCAGACGAACAAATGCCTTGACGATCTGGCCACGATCGGGATCAGGGCTGCCGATCACAGCGGCCTCGGCAACGGCATCATGGCGCACCAATGTGTCTTCGATTTCCGCAGGGCCGATACGATAGCCTGCACTTTTGATCAGGTCATCATTGCGCCCGCGGTACCAGAAATAGCCGTCTTCATCGCGATAGCCGAAATCGCCTGAGCGCACCCATTGCCCCACCTTCATCGCGGCGGTGCGGTCGGGTTGCTCCCAATAGCCCAGAAACAGCGTGGGGTCGTCGTCGCGCGCCGCTATCTCGCCATCCTCGCCGTCGGGCACCGGGTTGCCATCCTGGTCGATCACCTCAATCACATGGCCGGGATACGCCCGCCCCATCGAACCGGGCTTGATCGGGTAGAGGCTGCGGCAGTTGCCAATCAGGTGGTTTACCTCGGTCAGCCCATAGAATTCGTTGATCGGAACATTCAGCGCGCGATCAGCCCAGTCCAGCACCGCGCCCGGCAACGGCTCGCCGCCTGTTCCGATGGCGCGCAGGGCCAGATCGGGCCAGATGTCGCGCGGAGCGGCCGTCGCAGCCATTCGCTTCAGCGCAGTCGGCGTCAGAAAGCAATGGGTCACTCCGCGTCGCTCCATCAGGGCGAACGCCTCAGCCTCGTCAAAACGGGCTCGGCTCGCAACCACGGTATGTCCGAAATACCAACCCGTCATCATTACATTGAAGATACCTGCAACCCAAGACCAATCCGACGCGGTCCAAAGTACCTGATCCGGGTCGTCCATCTGCATTTCATAAAATAGCGAGACCGATGCCAGATAGCCGCGCAGAATGCGGTGCGCGTGCAAAATCCCCTTGGGAAGCCCGGTTGACCCGGATGTATAGAGCAAAAGCGCAGGATCGTCGGAGTGGGTATCAGCGCAGGGCAGATATGGCTGGGTATCGCTCCAGATGTCGAAAGAGTGAGCGTCGGCAGGGGCCTCTCCGGAAATCAGCACCGAATGAAGATCGGGGAATTCATCCCGCCGCGCTTCGATACGGGGCCACAGATCCGCGTCCGTCACCACCAACGTGGCCTTGGAATCGCGCAGCGCATGGACCACGGTATCGGGACCATAGAGCTGCGACAACGGCGCGATGATCGCCCCTAGACGAAACCCCGCAAGATAGGTCAGCGCCGCCTCGACGCCCTGCCCCAGATAGCAGCCGACCACATCGCCCTTACCGATCCCCTGCGCCTTTAGTACCGCCGCAACGCGCGCCGACGCATCGGCAAGCTGCTGATAGCTGAACTGCGTTACCGTGCCATCTGTGGCCTCGCAAACCAAAGCGGTTGCCGCAGCCATCGGCCCGTTAGCATGACGCAGAACGGTGTCGGCCGCCATGTTGTAGCGTTCGGGCAGATCGACCTGAAAGTTCTGGTACAGTGAGGCATAGCTGGCAGGCGCGCCCAACCTTGCCTCAACCGCCGCCCGATTCACGCAATCTCCGGTGATGATCGTACGGTCCGCAACAACATTCATGGGCAGTCTCCTCAATACATCTGACCCACGGTAGAAAATAAATTACATTCAAACAAATCATTATTGACGATAGTAATACATAGATATTACCTATCAATTATGAAACTGCAACAGCTTGAAGCCTTCGTCTGGATCACCCGGTTGGGAAGTTTCGCCGCTGCAGCCGAGCGACTTAACATCACCCAACCCACTGTTTCGCAACGCATTCGTGAACTTGAGGCACAGCTTGGCGTCCCGGTTTTCAAACGGGTTGGGCGACGGGCGCACCTAACAGATCAGGGGCGCGGTCTGATGCCTTTCGCTGAAGAGATGATGACGCTGCGCGAAAATATCCTGTATAAAATCGCAAATCCCGCAAACGTAAGCGGTGCGGTGCGGCTAGGCGTGGCCGAGTTGGTATCGCTGACCTGGCTACCGATACTAATCGACCGGTTGAGCCGCCTTTATCCCGGCGTCACGCTTGAGGTGGACGTCGATCTAACTGAGAACCTCTGGGACAAGCTGGATCAAGGGCTTCTGGATACGGCCCTGCTGCCGAAGATCACGGATCGCCCCAAGTATCACACGATTTACCTCGGAAAGATTCCGTTTTCGTGGATGGGCAGCCCGGCATTGAACCTTCCCGACCGTCAACTTGAACCCACCGAAATTGCCGAATGGCCTATCCTGCTCCTGTCGCAACATTCAAACCTCTACACGATCATCGAAAATTGGTTTACCGACGCCGGAGCGCGCATGCAGAAACGAGCGCTATGCAACAATCTCAATTCCATCGCCAACCTGACAATATGCGGGCTCGGCCTCAGCACTTTGCCGCCCGATCTCTACCGGGGTGAAATTGCCAGGAATCAACTCTGTATATTGCACACCGATCCCCCGTTGCCGGCCGTAGAGTACTGGGCCGCCTACCATCCAACCGAATCCGAGAGTCTGGCTGCGATCGTCGCCAGGATGTCCGCAGAATGCACTACCTTTACATTGCCGGACTAGCGACTTCGTCGGCTGGCGATTTGGTCAAGACCTGTGTCCGGGCGTGATCCAGCCAGGTTTTGAAGGCACTTATCTGTCGAATTCAAATTTAAGATTTTGGCTATCTTCGCTTTGATCCACCATCATCTCGACATGCGGCGAAACCGATCGTAGTCATCTTGGTCATCGCGCCTAATTTTGATCTCTTGATCTAAACGCTGCACGATCGGCAAATAGTCCTTCCCATCCGGCCTATTCTGTAGAATTTTCAGAGCTCGATTAAAGGCTTTTTCCAGTTCTTTTAGGGTCATGAGACGCTCCATCTTCTTCACTGGAAAGAATGTCGGATCGTCCGCCACCCTGACAGCGATTGCAAACGGTCATCCGCAAAGCCGCATCGACGATCTGCTGCCGTGGAACTTCAAGCCGTCAAGCTGAACCGACAGTGCCCGCCTGGGAACGCTTACGAAAAATCGTCGTTCTCGCCCGATTTTCTTTTTCGATTTCTGGCTTTTCTGGGTCTTGGGCCTTTGGGAACGTAATTGTCGTTGAACGCTTTCTCGACCAACCAAGTGGCAGGGTGATTAGGGAAACCTTCGCCATAGTGGCGGATCAGATCGATATATTTGAAACCAATCGCAGAAATCTTTCCGATCTCCTCGCCGGTTGAAGTGTTTTTGACCACAAGGCCGCCGCCCTTGGCCGCCAGCGCTATATCTTTATCTTTCAACGCCGCCGAAAGATCATTCCAGGAGCGTGTGTCGTCGATAGATTTGCGGATGAGTGTTTTGAGATCGAGTATCGACAGACTATCAATTTTCTGTGGTTCTGGAACCGAGACATCCAATGCCTTTGCGGAAGGGTCGGCCGTTTGTCGAAATGGTTTGTTCCTGACACGGTCCGTCCGATCATCTCACCTGCTCCCCTGAAAAAGTCCGGTGTTTTGAGTTAGCCTGTTCTCCAACAAGGAGACAGAGGATGAAGAGAAGCCGTTTCAGCGAAGAACAGATCATTGGGGTATTGAAAGAGCATCGGGCTGGGCTTGGCGCGAAGGAGCTTTGCCGCAAGCATGGTGTCAGCGATGCGACATTTTACAAATGGCGGTCCAAGTATGGCGGAATGGAAGTGTCTGACGCAAAAAAGCTGAAGGCGCTTGAGGCCGAGAATGCCAAGCTGAAGAAGTTACTGGCTGAGCAGATGATGGATGTGTCGACGCTTAAGG
>Ga0209344_10001907_pt1 | contig 25088 bp, 18 predicted proteins | sample Cruoilmetagenom6_FD_187293 | JGI IMG/M metagenome (GOLD analysis project Ga0209344, IMG submission 187293) | Oil polluted marine microbial communities from Coal Oil Point, Santa Barbara, California, USA - Santa Barbara Oil Seep Sample 6 (SPAdes)... | ecosystem: Environmental > Aquatic > Marine... | reverse complement strand
AAAAACGAAGAAGCCGCCCGTGAGATTCGCGGGCGGTTTTTTGTGGTTGTATACTGTTGGTATGAGTCATGTGCATCCGGATATTGTGGTGGGGGAGCCGATCCCGGAGATTGAGCCGAGGGTGAACGCGGCGTATCTGGAGCAGGCGCGGCGGATCATCCGGGTTGGGCGGGTGGCCATCGTGCTGATGTTGGTGTTCATCGTGTTTTACTGGTGGCTCGGGGTGGGGGTTTTGGTTCGTGTGCCCACGCTTGTCGTGATCGGGGCTTTGGCGTGTGTGCCGATGTTGAGTGCTCAGGCGCGGGCGAATCGCAAGGAGATCGGGCCGCTGTCGACCGATCCGTGGTCGATCCCGTATGGGGTGAATGCGAAGTACATGGTGTGCATGTGGGTGTTGATGCTGCTTGTGCAGTTGTTTGTGGATCCGTCCCCGGAGGTCCGGAGCGTTGCGGGCTTTCTTGGGATCGTGTTGCTGATGGCGAGCCCGATGATTCTGATTGTAGTTTCCAAGGCTCGCCAGCCCGGGCAGATCAGTTGTAAGGGCTGTGAGTATCCGCTTGTGGGGCTTACGCTGCCTTGTGATTGTCCTGAGTGTGGGGAGACGCTAACGAGCGGTCGATCGACAACGGATCGTGTGCGTGTGCGTTCTCGGTGGAGCCGATGGTGCGGGTGGATCATGCTATTGCTCTCGCTGGGATTGCTGTATGGGAGCTACTGGGACAGCAGTGTGTTGTTCAGTGGGATGCCTCGCTCGCTGACGCTCAAGATGGCGGCGAGCGATGGGGGTGCGTTCAATCGTGTGATGAGCGGGACGATGACGGAAGAAGAAGAGCTGGCTTTGATCGAGGGGATGGTTGAGCACCGGACTCAGGGCGGGATGGTGGTGGCGTATGAGCCGGGGGCTTGGCTTGGGGGGCAGGTGCTCGCGGGTCGACTTAGCAAAGCGCAGCTCGATCGGTTGTATGCGCCGATCACGCAAGTTAAGATTGACGCGCCGGACTCGGGGCGTGTGGGCGAGGGCATCTCTCTTCGGCTCACGGCCGAGCTGGCCATATTGCCCGGCGTCGGTGTGGGCCCGGTGTACTTCTTTGAAGGCTTTGGGATCCATGATGCGGCGGAATCAGGTGATTTCGCATCGCTTGAGTTGTATGGGGGAAAACAGCAGGCTCAGTATCTGAGTTTTCTGATGCCGCAAGGGAATCCTACGAGGGACGGCGTGCCGGTGTATCGCTGGACGCCGATGGTGAGCGGGACTTATACGGTTCGGGGGCGCGTGGTGTTTGCGTTGTTCGCCGGGGCGGGGCCGATGATGAATCAGCGGATCGATTGGGCCAAAGAGGGCGAGGCGATGTTTGGGGTGGTGCCGATCTGGTGGCGGGAAGTGGAGCTTGAGCACACGGTGATCGTGGAGCCATAACCGTGGGGGCCACCTAAAATGGGGGGTGGTGTGGTGTCGGTATAACCGGCAGGGTTGCTCTAGTCCTTCACGGTTGCAGCCAGAAGCCCGAACCCATGGACGATTGATGGCGTTGCGGCGGTGTGAAACCGATTGTTGTAAAGCGACTTGCCAATGGGGCTGGTGTTCGCATCCATCCGGGGCTCTTGGGCGTTCTACGATACCTCATGCGATCTCCCCAACAGTTTGTACAACTCTGTAAGCCTGGAGGCTTTATGTTCTCAGCAATTACCACTGTCTCATCGGCCTGTCTGCTCCTCTCGTGCGCGGCCTTCGCTGCGCCCGAGGATAAAGGTGGTGAAGTGGACTACGGGGGGCGTATCCAGATAGTTGACCGATCGAACGGTGGGTCCAATAACCGCGGGGGGGCGAGTGGGGGCGACGACTCCGGGTCGGATCCGCGGGCGCACGGGCTTGGTGGAGCGCGATGGCAGGACGGGATTCCCCGTGAGCCGATGTGGCATATCCATGCGGCGGGTTCGGTCCGCGATCTGAGTATACATCCTGAAGACAACGCCCAGGGGCTTGTTGGGTGGTGGCGTGGGGATCGCGCGGTTGATGAGCTCATTATCCGAATCAGGCGAGGGTATGATGCCGGCGCACGCCGAATCCTGATTAACCGTCCGATGGGGACGCCGGGCAATACCTATGTCCCCGGGGCGAGCTGGCTGACGATGGATGACAACAAGCGAGATGAGCTGCCCGAGAAGCTGACCAAGGCGCTGATCGACGAGTTTGATGAGCCGGTGCACATCGTGTGGTTTGTGGGCTCGGACATGTCCGATCCTCGTGAGTATCCTGGGTGGACGCAATCGCGCAACGATGAGTTTTACCAGCTCGGCAAGGACGAGACTTGGGAAGAGCTCGTGGGTACGCGCGTTACGCTCGGCGGCTGGATCTCAACGGGGGCATCCGGGTTGGCGATCGATAACTCTTCGCCTATGCACAAACGCGAGCACTATGTGCGTTTGTTCAATCAGCTCAATCAGTTCCCCTTCAATCTCGCAATCTACGGCGAGGCTTATCCGCTCGTTTTTCAGGGATCGAATCTTGTTCGAGACGAGACAGGGGCATCGGTGCTTGATACCGAGATGATCGAATCGATGCCCTGGCTTGCAACGAATGATTACATCGATCAGCGGTGGACAATGACGGGCAGATCCGATTCATTCCCGCTCAACGAAGACACGACACGCATGTTTGTCTGGCTCGAGCACTCCAACCTGAGCTACGGCAATGCGGATGCCCGGATCGCGATGGTTGACAAGTACATGGATATGGGGCTGATCCCGATTACGAACGATCCTGAGATGTTCATGCACGCCAAGAGCCGACTGGGATCGTCGCATTCGTCACAGTTTCGGGCTCCAGATCCGAACGCGGGGGGGACCAACAACAGCCGACGCGGGGTCTTCGATTCGACCAACCTTCGCCGACGGAGTGTGCCCGATCAGACCTTGCCCCAGCGGTACCAGCCTCGGGGCACGGGCATCGAGTGAGTGGGCGGCGGGCCTGATCGGCCCACGCTGATTGAAACAGTTTTTAAATCCCGGTGGAGCCGAAGCCGGCCGAGCCGCGTGCAGTGTCCTCGAGTTCTTTGACCTCGAGGATTGTTGCGTGCGCGACGGGGGCGATGATCATCTGGGCGATGCGGTCGCCGTGGTTGATGGTGTAGGGTGCTTTGGAGAGGTTGATCAGGGCGATGAACATTTCGCCGCGGTAGTCGGCGTCGATGGTGCCCGGGGCATTGGGCAGGGAGATGCCGTGCTTTGTGGAGAGACCCGAGCGTGGGCGGACCTGGCCCTCGTGTCCGAAGGGGATCGCGCAGGCGTAGCCTAGGGGGATCTTGACGATCTCGCCCGGCTCGACGGTCACCGATGCGGGCATGTCGTGGCGGGGGAGGCAGGCGGCGAGGTCGAGCCCGGCGGCGTGGGTTGATTTGTATTGGGGGAGGATCGCGCGATCGTCGAGGCGTTTGATGCGGAGCTGGGTGGCGCTGACGCGCCCGACGCCGGGGACTTTGATCTCGGCGTGGAAATCGGTCGGGCGTGGGGTGTTGTTTGTATTGCTGGGGTTGGAGTTGTTGGGCAGTTGGCTCGGCGAACGATCGGTGGTGGTGCTCATGGACCAATGATAATGCATCCGAGCAGTGAAGTCTCCTCGGATGCATGCTTGCGTGTCATGAAGATTTTGATTCGGCGATCTTGTTTAGGCGATCGAGGTGGCGATCGAGGGAGCGATGTCCGCTTCGATCGAGCCGATGAGGGCGATGTCCTCGTCGGTGAGGTTCCGGCGGAGGTCATCGAGGACGCGGTTGAACGAATCGATGAGTCGGCGGGTGGAGTTGATCGCGGTGTCCATGGAGGACTTGCCGGTGACTTGTTTGATCAGGTCGGGCTGGTGGATCTGGGCGAGGTTCTGCTCCGAGATCGATTTGGCGTCGATGAGCGAGTTGAGGAGGTTGAGGGCTTCGTCGCGGCGTTGGGTCGTTTCTTGGATCATGCGCTGCTTGGATGTCATGGACATGAAGGGCTCCTTTGGCAGAGAGATGATATCACCTTTGTGGATGTGTTGGCGGGGTGATGATCTGTATCTTGTTATTCTCGCGTTCTTTAAGTCATCGGTCAACTGGCGAGGCGCATTCAATATTTTCGGACGCTCGGTGTCTGGCGGCTCAACGCGTGTGTGCGGTGAGGCATACGAAAACCGCCGGAAACCGCCGGAAACAGGCGGAAATCGCGGTGTATTGCGGATAAGGGGTCAATCGTCGTCGTCATTGCCGGCGCTTGATGAACGGTTTTTGTTTGCGCTGCTGTTGAGGAATCCGAGCTGGACCATGAGCCCGAGGGCGGTGAGGATGACCCAGATAATGGCCCAGATGATGGCGGACTGGTCGAGGAAGTCGGGGCGTTGCCCGGTGCGTGCCGTGAGCAGGGCGGAGGTGGCGCCGATGCAGACGGCCGAGCCCGAGAGGCTGGTGACCAGGGCGGTGGTGCGCTTGGGCATCATGACCCCGACCAAGAGCCCGAAGGCGAAGCCGGCGAATCCGGCGCTGAGGATGATGAGCTTCTCGCGATCAGGACGCTGTGCAAGGTCGGCCTGGATGGTGTTGTACATGTGCTCGATGAACTCTTTGGATCGCGTGGCGGCGTCCTTGATCTGCTGCTTGGCGTCGTCGTTGAGGATGTTGCCGTCCTCGTCGAGGCGATCGAAGGCTTCTTCGGCGGCTTCTCGGTTGATCGATTCGTTGAGTGAGGTTTTGATGCCGGCGAGGGTATCGGCGGTGTCTTCACCGGATTCGACGAGGGCGGCTTCGGTGTCGGAGAGGGCGTCGGTTTGTGTTGGGTTGGCGCTCAGGAAAATCAGTGCGCCCACAACGCCGGCGGCGGCGAAGGCCATCGAGGAGGTAATGGCGATGACGAGGCGGAACATGGCCAGAGAGACTAAGGAGCCGATCAAGCCGCCGGCCAGAAGCCCAGTGATGCCGGGGGTGAGGGTGAAGCCCCCGGGGTGGAAGGAGGGCAGCCCGGTGAGGGGGAGGATGGTGGTGCCGACGAAGGCGCCGATGGCGAGCCCGAAGAGGAAGAAGACGGGCTTGATGACGCGGGCGCCGACGAGCCAGAGCAGGAGCCCGGCCATGAGTGCCATCCCCAAGGGGACGGAGCCGCCCTCGGGGAGGGATTGGGCGAGGACGAGCGTGGAGTCAAGTGTGTGCATAACAGTGTATTGTTGGGATGCGGGGGCGGAGATTTCGGATCTTGGGCCCGGAATGACGGAGTTTGCGCGTTGAGCGGGTGAAAACGGTGTTCTTGGGGGACTATCGGACAAACCTGTGTGAAGTGGCCATCGGGGGTGATACCGGGGGGCGGATCGGGCGATATCGTAGGTGTATGGCGAAAAAAACGACCAAGAAGACCACCAAGAAGACGGCCAAGAAAACTGGCAAGAAGCCCGCGAAGAAGACTCCGAGCAAGAAGCCGACCCAAGCGGGTTCGGGTTCGGGTTCGGGCGCCAGCGAGAGTGCGCAGGCGTCCAAGGACCTGGCGGGGTTCCGCACCAAGATTGATCGGCTCGATCGGAAGCTCGTCGATCTGCTCAACGAGCGGGCCAAGCTGGTGGTGGGGGTGGGGGAGCTCAAGCGTGGATCGGACACGCCGATCTATGCGCCGCATCGCGAGGCCCAGGTGCTCGCCAAGGCGCTGGGGCGGAACGATGGGCCGTTGCCAGATCGGACGATCGAGGGTGTGTACCGCGAGCTGATGTCGGGGTCGTTTGCGTTGGAGCGTCCGCTGCGGATCGGGTATCTGGGGCCGGCGGGTTCGTACTCGCACCAGGCGTCGGTCAAGCAGTTCGGGTCGTCGGTGGATTATGAGGATCTGCAGCTGATCGAAGGCGTGTTTACCGAGGTTCGCCGCGGGCATGTGAACTATGGGCTGGTGCCGATCGAGAACTCGATCGGGGGCGGGATCACCGAGACACTCGATGCGCTGGCGGTGAATGCTGGGCATGTGCATGTGTACGCCGAGGCGCAGATCGCGATTTGTCATATGTTGCTCACGGACTGCGCCCCGCACGATGTGCGCCGGATCCATTCCAAGCCCGAGGTGTTTGCGCAGTGTCGCAACTGGCTGACGACGCAGTATCCCAACGCGGCGTTGATCCCCGACGCTTCGACGAGCCAGTCGGTGAAGACGGCGATTAAAGAAAACCAGCTGGCGGCGGAGATCGGGGCGGTGCCCGGATCGGCGGCGATTGCTTCGGAGCTTGCGGGCGAGCTGTATGGCTTGCCGGTGCTGTTTCGAAACATCGCGGACAACCCGGACAACATCACGCGGTTCTACATTATCTCCAAGGAGAAGGCGCTGGCGAGCGGGGATGACAAGACCTCGATTATGTTCGCGACAGAGGACAAATCCGGTGCGCTCGTCGAGGTGCTCCAGGCATTCCAGAACGAGGGCGTGAACCTGAGCCATATCGATAAGCGTCCGTCGGGGCGCGAGAACTGGAGCTACGCGTTTTACATCGATGCGCTGGGGCATCGGGACGATTCGGCGATGAAGCGGGCGATCAAGAACGCGAAGACGCACTGCAAGGAGCTGCATGTGCTCGGGTCGTACCCGCGATCGAAGCGGATTTTGTGAGCGAGCGGGGGCCTTGGTCGGGCTTTTCCCTAGAGTGGTTGTATGAAAGAACCACTCCAAATCAAGAGTCATCAGACACATCGGGAGAGTCTTTGGCGGTTTGTTCTGCTGGCGGCTTTGCTTGTCGCGTACTTTGTGTACATGAGTTTCAAGTATGGAGCGGCCACGGGGGCGTTGGTTTCTGCGCTGAGCTGGAGCTTCTTTGTGCTGTGTACGCCCGTGGCCGACGGGGGATTCGTGATCGCGTTTCCGATCCGGTTGCTCTTTGGTGTGCGGATGCTGGTCACGCAGATCGTGGTCTGGTTCGTGGCGATCGGGATCAACTTGGCGGCGATGGCTTGGTCGCCGGCGAGCTATGAGGTGACGCCGCTCACCAAGCTGCTGCACACGATCTTCACAACCCCTTGGCCGGACTGGAGTATCTTGCTGATTGCGTTGGGCGGGACCATTATGTCGATCTGGTTCGGCGATGAGATGATCGATGTGGCGTCGCATTCGATGCGGAAGAAGGGGCACAAGCATGGGTTTAAGCACAAGACGATCGTCGTTTTGGGGCTTGGTGTGCTGACGGTCATCGCATACTACAACCTGCTGTCGCATCTTGATATTTCGATCCCGACGGGATGATCCATTCTGTGGGTCGGGTCGGATTGGTTGATGGTGCGTATGATTGTCGGTGAACGAGAAGCCAACGATTTCGGTTTCGATGGGGGACCCGGCGGGTGTCGGGGGCGAGGTCTTGGTGCGCGCTCTGGCGGATCGAGATCGGCGGGGCAAAGCCCGGTACATGATCCACGGGTCGTCGCACGCGATGCATCAGGCGGCGGACGCGGTGGGGGTTGAGCCGTTCTGGTGGCGGGTTGACGGGCGATCGGCGATGGCGTCGACGGCCGATCTGCACGATGTGGTGCTGCTGGATTCGGACCCGCAGCTGATCGACGAGGGCGTGGATGTCCGGTTTCGGCCCACGGCGACCAAACTGGGCGGCCGGCTGAGCTTTGAGTGGGTGGAGCGGGCGATCGCGGATACGAAGCGGGCTGTGGATGATCCGCGATTTGCTGATGGGATTGTGACAGGGCCGATCAATAAGCAGGCGTGGGCGCTGGCGGGTAAGAAGCGGTATCCGGGGCATACAGAGCTGCTGGCTCAGAGATTGAATGCCAAGTCGCACGCGATGATGTTCGTGGGTGACAAGCTGCGGGTGGTGCTGGCGACGGTGCATATCCCGCTGTATGAGATCCGCGATAAGCTGACGATCGGGGCGGTGCACAGCGCGATTGATCTGGGGCATCAGGCGTGTCTGGGGCTTGGGTATGCGCGTCCACGGATCGCGGTGTGTGGGCTCAATCCCCATGCCGGAGAGGATGGGTTGATGGGCGATGAGGAGGGGCGGATTATCGCGCCGGCCATCGAGCACGCGGTGAACTCGGGGATTGTGGCTTCGGGGCCGTACCCGGCGGATACGATTTTTAATGCCGCGGTTGAGGGGAAGTTTGATCTGGTGGTGGCGATGTATCACGATCAGGGGCTGATCCCGGTGAAGCTGCTCGAGCGGGACCTGGCCGTGAATGTGACACTGGGGCTGCCGACGGTGCGGACCTCGCCCGATCATGGGACAGCCTTCGATATCGCGGGCAAGGGGATCGCGGACGCGGGGTCGATGTGCAACGCGATCGATCTGGCCGTGAAGATGGCGGCCAATGCCCGCTCGGTGCAGACGGCTGAGTAGGTGATCGAGCGGTCGATTGAATATGGCCTTTGAGCCTAGGGAATTATTTTATACGGAATCTGTTTGACTGGGTGTGGGCGTGGGCCAACACTCTTTCACTATGAACTTCCGACTTTGACAACCAGACTCTTCGTTTTTTAACGCAAAGATGAACAGCTTGTGCAGCAACTGCGCCGGCTCGTCGGTATCAAAGCCCGTCGGAATTCAGATTACAGGTACACAAAGATGACAGATACGCACGAAACCCAAGGGGTTGGTGGGCGCGATGAGCGTGTAGATCGTGTTGATTCAATGGATCAGCATGCTCAGCAGGCTCAGGGCACGCCCGCGTCACCCGGACAATCTGAGACAGCGTCCGCAGAACTGGCACCCGCAGAGATCGGTCTGTCGAGTGATGGGGCGATCAAGGAGATGCTCACGATCGCGATCCCGTCCGTGGCGACGATGACTTCGTACACCATCATGGCGATGGTCGATAAGTTCATGGTCAAGGAGATCGGCGAGGAGCCCGTGTACATCGCGGCCCAGTCCAACGGCTCGATGTTCGTCTGGATGTTCATGGCGTTTTTGCTGGGGATGACGGGCGTGATCAACTCGTTTGTCTCGCAGAACCTGGGGGCCAAGACGCCCGAGCGCGGGGCGGCGTATGTGTGGAACGGGCTGTGGATGAGCCTGGCGTACTTTGTGCTGTTGATGGTGCCGATGTACTGGGTGCTGCCCGGGTTGTTCGGGCTTGATGCGATGTTCGGCAAAGATCCGCAGCTGGCGAGTCTGAGCACGGAGTACGCCCAGATCGTGCTGCTCGGGGGCATCTTTGTGCTCACGGCCCGCTCGCTGCATCACTATTTTTATGGCATGCACCGCCCCAATGTGGTGCTGGTCTCGGCGTTGGTGGGCAACATCACCAATGTGATCGTGAACCTGCTGCTGATCTTTGGTGAGCAGGGGATGCCGATCCCGGATCACGCGGCGCTCGGGCCGATTGTCTCTGCGCTCACGCAGCCGATCGCTTCGCTGGCGGGGGTGCTCGGGATCGAGGCGATGGGTATGCGCGGGGCGGCGATCGGCACGGTGCTCGGTGGCATGGGCGAGTTCATTATCCCGTTCGTGTTGTTCGTGAGCCCGCGCTATGCACGGCTGTTCGGCACGCGCAAAGCCTGGAGAGTGAGTGTCAAGTGCCTCAGGGACTTGGTGAAGGTCGGGTTCGCGCCCGGGTTTATGTTCCTCAACGAGATGGTGTGCTGGACGATCCTGATGGTTAAGCTGGTGCCCATGGGCGGCGAGCGTGTGGGCGATGACCCGGTGCTCCACAACACCGTGGGGTGGATCGCGCTGCAATACATGCATCTGAGCTTCATGCCCGCGGTGGGGATCTCGATCGCCACGCAGGCGATGGTTGGCAAGGCAATGGGCATGGGTCGCCCGGACATCGCGGTGGCCCGGACCATGCTGGCGCTCAAGCTGACGCTTGGGTACATGGGGTTCTGTGCGCTGTGCTTTGTAATTTTTCCCAAGCAGTTGTTGGGGCTGCTGATTAATGAGCAGACGCCGGCGGAGGAGGTTGCTCGGCTGATCGAGATCGGGGTGCCGATCATGATCGCGGCGGCGGTCTTCCAGCTCTTCGACGCGGTGGCGATCACGCTCACGGGTTCGCTGCGCGGGGCGGGTGATACCACCTGGCCGGGCGTGGCGACGGTGATCTTGTCTTGGGTGTGTATCCCGGGGCTGGGGTTGTTGTTGATCTACACGATGCCCGAGCTGGGGTCGATCGGGCCTTGGATCGGGGCGTCGTTGTACATCATCGGGCTGGGGCTGGCGCTTGGGTTCCGGTTCAAAATGGGCAAGTGGAAGACGATGTCGCTGGTTGAAAATGGGACAGATACTGGAGTGGATTCGGACACAGGTTCTGGGTCTGATTCAGGTGATGAGCCTCCGGCTGATCCGCCGGTGGATTTGGACCCGTTTGACAATGTGATGCCCGATCCGACGACGGGTCGGCTGTGATCGGGCTCAATGTGCTCAATACCGGCTAAAGGCTTTGTGAGCCGGTATTTGGGGCGGTTTTCGGGGCGATGGGGCGGGGCGGTTGGGGTTGAGTTGTGGGGGTTGGATGCCTATCATCACCCTCGACTCATTGCCCCGGGCGCTTGGTAAGCATCCGTGGGGCTTGGTAATAGCTTGATAAAGATAGATACAGTTCAGGCGAGCTGTTCAGGAGATCTCTATGACGAACGATCCCATGGATATGGTGGTTGGTGCTTCGGGCACCGCATCGGTCGATTCAGCCGCGGCGACGGCGCTGCTCAGCGATGCGAGCGAGGTCTTGAAGACCGGCGATCGCGACGGGGCGATCGACGCGTACCGCAAGGCGTTCGCGGCCGATCCGAGCAACCTCGAAGCGGGGTTCCAGCTCGCGTACCTGCTCGATCTGGGCGGCGAAGAAGAGGAAGCATTGGCGCTCTACGAGCGTGTGTGCGAGGCTTCGCCCGCGCCGATTAATGCGCTGATGAACCTGGCCGTGCTGTACGAAGATCAGAACGACTTTGTCCGCGCCGAGCGCTGCCTGCGTCAGATCTTGGACACCAACCCGAACCACGCCCGGGCGCGTTTGTTCATGAAGGATGTGATCGCATCGAAGGGTATGGTCATCGAAGAAGAGAACGAGCGCGATGTGCTCAAGCGTCGTGCGCTGCTCGACACGCCGGTGACGGACTTCGAGCTGACCGTGCGTGCGCGGACCTGCCTCAAGAAGATGAACATCCGCTCGCTGGGCGATCTGATCCGCATCAACGAGGCGGAGCTGATGAGCTACAAGAACTTCGGCGAGTCATCGCTCGAAGAGATCAAGGCGATGCTCGAAGCCAAGAACCTGCGTCTTGGCCAGGGTCGCGAGGATGCGCACCGTGTGGCACGGCGCCAGATTCTTGAGAAGCTCAAGGGGACCGGCAAGGAGAACCTGCTGGGCAAGCCGGTCTCGGAGTTGCAGTTGTCGGTGCGTGCTCGCAAGGCGCTGCAGATGCTCAACATCCAGTCGATCGGCGACCTGTGCTCGCACACCGAGGCCGAGCTGATGGGTGTGAAGAACTTCGGGACTACTTCGCTCGTCGAGATCGGCGAGAAGCTCACCAACTGTGGGCTTTCGCTGCGTGTGCTCGACGAAGACGAGTGATTCGAGGCTGATTGAAAAAATCCCAATGAATGATTTACAGCCCGGCATGTGCCGGGTTTTTTTATGCATGTTTGCTTTGCAATGATGTGCACGGGTTGGTAGACTCTGTCGTATGACAGCACTTGTTTGATACTTATCGTTTGCTTGGCAATCTATCGGCTTGGCCCATGTGATTTTGGGTTTGGCCGGAGGCTTTGTTCCGCGCTTGGTTCTTGGTTTAGTTTTTTACTGAGCCGAAGAGCCGTGTGATCGCGTGAACACGATAGGGAATCACCTTTGAAACATCATGACCGAAGAGCCCAGAAGAAGGGCGGCTATACATGTATCCATTGTAAGGGGTATGTGTCGTATCAATCGTACGGGACGACTCAACGCAACCACTGCCCGCAGTGTCTGTGGTCCCGCCATGTCGATGACCGGATCGGTGATCGACGCAGCGCGTGCAATCAGAAGATGGAGCCGATCGCCGTGGCGTCTCGTCAGGACGGCGAGTGGCTCTTGGTGCACAAGTGCACCGGGTGCCATCAGCTGCGGACCAACCGGATCGCGGGCGACGACGACGAGCTCGCACTGCTCGCGTTGGCGTTGCGCCCGATCTCGGACCCGGCGTTCCCGCTGGACCTGCTGCCCCGGTATGGGCGGGGGTAAGTTCTGGAAGTATATTTTTTAGGAGAAAGCGAGAGCCGGGCGGATGCCCGGTTTTCTTATGCTTCTTTGTCGGCGTCTTGTTCCGCAGTATCCCGTTTTCCGGAATCTCGTGTTCCTGAATCCTTGTAGCGGAGTCGCCCTTCTTTGTAGTCCTCGGCGGAGCCCTCGATGGTGGGGCGTTGGCCGGTGGCGTGCTGGGCGTGGAGGTCTTTGAGGTAGGGGACGCACCAGCCGCAGCCTGTGCCGGCGCCGAGGCATTCGGAGATGAGCGAGGCGACCTTGGGGTCTTCGCGTGCGAGGTAGGTCTGGATTTTGCCCAGCGAGACGCCGAAGCACAAACAGACTCGATCGTTTGGGAGCATGGGGGGCCTTTGGTTGGGGCTGGATTGGCGCAAGAGGGTGCGGGGGGTGGCGTTTGCTCCTATTGTATACGGATACTTGAAGGAGTCTGGCTTGGTTATTCTGTATACATTGACGGTGTTTTTGTCGGCTTGTCTGTTGTTTTCGATTCAGCCGATGATCGCCAAGTCGCTGCTGCCCATCTTCGGCGGCGGGTCTTCGGTGTGGACGACCTGTATGTTGTTCTACCAGACGCTGCTGCTGCTCGGGTATCTGTATGCTCATATCCTGATGACCAGGTTCGCTCGGCGATCGCAGATCATCATCCACGGGTCGCTGCTGGTGCTCGCGTTGGTCGCTGGGATTTTGATCGACACGCCCGAAGCGCCGGCCCAGGCATCGACCTTCCCGGTGCCTTGGTTGATCTTGCAGCTGATGTTGATCTCGGGGCTGCCGTTCTTTGCGATCTCGAGCGCGGGGCCGTTGATCCAGGGTTGGTTCTCTCGGACGGAGCATGCGCGGGCGCACGATCCGTACTTCCTGTATGCCGCGAGTAATGCGGGGAGTTTGATCGGGCTCTTGGCGTACCCGCTGATCTTCGAGCCGAGTTTGGGGTTGATGGCGCAGCGGAAGTTCTGGCTGCTGGGCTTTGGGTTGTTTATTGTCTTGGCGATCAACGCGGTGCTGCGCACGGTCAAGCCCAAGAAGCTGACCCCCAAGGAGGCCAAACGCCAACGCAAGCTCGAGAAGTTGGTCGTCAAGTCGGACGAGCCCGAGATCGAGCCGTTGACCTGGGGGCGTCGGATGTGCTGGGTCTATCTCGCGTTTATCCCATCGTCGATGCTGCTGAGTGTGACGACCTACATCACGACGGATGTCGTGTCGCTGCCGCTGCTGTGGGTGCTGCCTCTGGTGGTGTACCTGGTGACGATGATTCTTGCGTTCGGGTCCAACACGAAGCGGCTGGTGAAGGATTTTACGCGCCCGATGGTGATGCTGGTGATCGGTGCGATGGTGCTGATGATGGCCAGCGAGTTTGGTGCGGGTGGCTCGTTGTATCTGGTGACGCTGATTGAGTTCATGTTGCTCTTCGCAATCGGGATGGTGTGTCATGGATATCTCGCGCTGGATCGACCGCACGCGTCGCACTTGACGGAGTTTTTCTTGTATATGTCCGTTGGCGGTGCGTTGGGCGGGATCTTTAACGGGGTCATTGGGCCGTTGTTCTTCACAACGAATCTGGAGTACACGATTTCACTGGTGCTCTCGGTGTCGATTCTGCCGTGGTCGAAGGATCTTGTGGGGAAGAGCGCCAGCAAGATCAGGCGGATCAAGCTGAGTCGGCGGGTCGGCGTGCCGGTGTTCTCGTTGGTGTATGTGTTGTTGATCGGGGTTTTTGGTCAAGAGATTTCGTCTTGGATTGATGGGCTGTTCTCCAGCGGTGAGCAGGTGGAATCCCCGATCGATCTCACGCTGATTGGATTGATGGTCTCGGTGCCGGCGTTTTTGATCTACTTGGTCTGGAAGGACGGGCTGGCGTGTGCGTTGACCTTGTTGCTGCCGATGGCGGGGATTGTGTACAGCGCATCGAGTTCGCAGGAAGTGATCTATCGCGCACGCACTTTTTATGGCATCCACAAAGTGATGGAGTATCCTCAAGTTATTCTTGATGATGAAGAGCCGGTGCTGGTGACCATCCACAAGCTTGTGCACGGGACCACCATGCACGGTGTCCAGATGATTCATCCTTTGTACGAAGGCGAGCCCATGGGGTACTACACGCGTCATGGACCGTGTGGAACCATTATGAATACTGTGTTGGACATGCATCCAGAGGGGATGCGGGGGGCGTTTCTTGGGCTTGGTGCAGGGGCGATCGCGGCGTATGGGCGCGAGCAAGACGAGATGCTTTTCTTTGAGATCGATCCAGAGGTCGATGCGGTTGCTCGGAACCCCGCGTACTTCACCTATCTACAGAACTCGAAGGCTGACTGGGACACCAAACTGGGCGATGGGCGCAAGCTGCTCGAAGAGTCGGCAGCTCTGGGAGAAGAGAAGTTTGATATTGTGCTCGCCGACGCGTTCTCATCGGACGCGATCCCGGTGCATTTATTGACGATCGAGGCGATCAATCTGTACTTTGATCGTTTAAATGACGATGGGATGCTTGTCCTGCATATATCCAATCGTTATATGGATCTGATGCCGGTGGCCAGTGAGTTGGCACAGGCAACGACGCCGATCCCGCCTTTGGTATTAGATGAGCAGTTCAGCATGATCCCCGAGGATGCTCATGGGTATCACCTCGCGTCGCAGTGGGTGGTGATCACCAAGAGCATCGAGACCGGGCAACGCCTGATCGATAACGGTATGGAGGCATTTTTCGTTGATGAGGAAGATCGGGTCAAGCTCTGGACTGATGACTTCTCGAATATTATCTCGGTGATGAAGTTTGACTAACACGCACGACGAAGAAGGAATAGCGACCTATGCCGATCCCACCAAGCAGATTGACCTATCAGACGGCCGGCGAATCGCACGGGCCGTCGCTCGTTGCGACGATCCTCGGCGTGCCCGCGGGGCTGACGATTGATGTCGAGACGATCAACGCGGAGCTGCTGCGCCGACAGGGCGGGTACGGGCGGGGTGGACGCCAGAAGCTTGAGACGGACACGATCGAGATTCTGACGGGGGTTCGTCGGGGCAGGTCGATCGGGGCGCCGATTACTTTCTTGGTCAAGAACCGCGACTCGCGGCTGGATGATCTGGAGCGGACGCCGCCGGTGTATCGTCCGCGTCCGGGGCATGCGGATCTGGCGGGGAGCATTAAGTGGTTGACGACGGACTGTAGAGAAACACTCGAACGGGCGAGCGCCCGCGAGACCGCGGCCCGTGTCGCGGCGTGCTGCGTTGGTCGGTTGATGCTCAAAGAGATCTTCGGCGTCGAGGTGTTCGGCTTTGTCCGTTCGATCCTCGATGCACGCACGGAAGTTGCGGTGGAGCATGACGGGCTCGATGCACTGATTGCTGCGCGCAACGCGTCAGAGACTTACACGCTTGACGAAGCAACCACCGAGAAGCAGTGCGCGATCATCCGCCAGGCCAAGATCGACAAGGACACCGTCGGCGGCGATGTCGAGTGCCATGTGTTCGGTTGCCCGCCGGGCGTGGGCACCTCGATGAACTGGTACGACAAGCTCGATGCGCGCATCGCGTACGCGGTGATGGGGATCCAGGCGTTTAAAGCCGTGCAGATCGGGCTCGGGGCCCAGTGCTCCAAGCAGCTCGGCTCGAGCGTGCACGATCCGATCTCGTATGACCCTTCGCGTGCGCACGAGCCATCGCTTGGCTTTGTGCGTCCGTCGAACAACGCGGGCGGCACCGAGGGCGGGATGACCAATGGGCAGCCGATTGTCGTCACCGGGACCATGAAACCCATCGCGACGCTGTTGCAAGGGTTGCCTTCGGTTGATCTGAACACGAAGAAGCCGGACGATTCGCAGTACGAGCGATCGGATGTGTGCGCGGTGTCGGCGGCCAGTGTCGTGATGGAGAATGTGGTGGCTTTCGAGGTCGCCAGTGCATTCATGGAGAAGTTCGGCGGCGACAGCGTGATCGAGACACGAGCGAACTACGAAGCATTCCTTGATGTCGCGCGGACGCTGCCTATAGACGGGGCCGCAGGGGTTGATTTGGAGCGTGATGACGGGCTCAATCCCCCTGATTCGGCTGTGGTATAAGCCCCAGAATCACGCTGAATTGGCGCGTTCTCATGTAAACTTGCTTGTGTACCCGATAGAAGTTCAATCGACGGCGTTCGATTGTGTTCCCAGGCAGTGTGCATGATGAACCTTTGGCCGAGGCCGTGCGTAGTAATGTCTGGTGTACGAAACAGTTTGCTCTCTCTCCGAGCATCGCTTTGCGGCACTTAGATTCCCTCCGAGTATTGCATATACGAGCGATTGCTCCTCTTCGACCCTCGTCCTCTCCCTCAGGACGAGGGTTTTTTCTGCGCGCATTCACAGTTGATTCTTGCAAGGAGCCCGGCGCGGATCGCGTCCCATTGCGAAGGGATGATCGAATAGAGCGCGGTGTCGCGCTGGTGGGCGTCGGGCATGATGAAGTGATTGCGCAGGGTGCCCTCGAACTGTGCGCCCAGCTTGGAGATCGCGCGTTTGGATTGCTCGTTGCGTTGATCGGTGCACAGCACGACGCGGATCGCGCCCAGGGTTTCGATGGCGTGCTTGAGCATAAGCAGCTTCATCGCGGGGTTGACCTTGGTGCCCCGGGCGGCTTTGGTGATCCAGGTCGAGCCGATCTCGAGCCCGTAGTGATCGGGCGAGATGTTCATGTAGCTCGTCGAACCGATCGCACGCCCGGTGGCGTTGTCGATCACGGCGAAACTGATGGTGTTCGTCCGCTTCATCTGGAACTCGATGTAGCGACGGACCTCGTTGGTTGTGACGACCGATGACCGCATCGGCATGTACGCGAAGACGGTCGGGTCGACCGCTTCGGTGAGGTCGTTGGTGTGCGTCAGGGCGATGGGTTCGAGCGTGACGATCTCGTTCGAGAGCGTGACGGGCACGCAGCTCATCGGGGAGAGCCGATCGAACGCTCGGCTTTGTGCGGATTTCTCTGCGGCTTTATCTGTGGGCATGCTGTATGATAGAAGCACCACAGGAAACAAATGGGGCTTGGGAAAGACGTTAAGTGAACGAAACATCGGATCAATCCAGTACGGTGGAAGCCCCAAAGACAGCATCTCAGTGCCCGGTGTGCCGATACTCGCTGGTTGATCTTGCTCTTGATCAGCCGTGCCCGGAGTGCGGGGTGGAGATCGATCGGGATCTGCTTGAAAATCCTCAAATGAGTGTGGTCATCCGTCGTACGAAGCTGCTTTGTGTCTTAGGTGGTATCGGATGGCTGTTTTGCATTGTTTTATACATGACAGTCTGGTATGCCGCTCTGACATTTGATGTGGTGTATGGAGATGCGCTTCCAGGATCAGAAGACTACAGATTTGCTTGGCTTTCCTCAATCGTTTTGCTCTTGCCATCGATCCCATTGATCATCTGGTTAAACAAAGCACGGCGGATAGTCTATCTTGATGCACTCAAGCACCGGCGAAAAATAATCAATGTGCCAAGCAAGGTGTTGGTCTGGAGTATTCCTGGTGTCAGCTTTGTGTTTTTCGGTTTTATGCTAGTCTTACTGTTTTTGATTGCCCCTTAAATAGGGTAACCACTCAATGCAGCACGCGGAAGACCTCGGCCTCGTCGGTCAGGCCTTGCTTGACCTTTTCGAGGGCGTCGATCTTCATGGGCTCGAAGCCCGAGTTGACCGCGGCTTCGTAGAGCGTGACGCCGTCGGCGCGTTGGGCGGTGAGCTGGCGGATCTCGTCGTTCATGAGCATTAGCTCGTGGACGGCCAGTCGGCCCTTGTAGCCGGTGCCGAAGCAGACATCGCAGGGCTCGCCGTGCTGGGTGCCGGTGCCGGTGCAGGTCGTGCATAGGCGGCGCATCAGGCGCTGGGCGAGCACGCCAACGAGTGAGCTGGTCACCAGGTACGGTTCGACGCCGATATCAAGCAAACGGGGGATCGCGCTGGGCGCGTCGTTGGTGTGCAGCGTCGCGAGCACGAAGTGGCCGGTGAGCGAGGCCTGGATCGCGAGCTGGGCGGTTTCTGGGTCGCGGATCTCGCCGACGAGGATGACATCGGGGTCCTGGCGGAGCAACGAGCGGAGCCCGGTGGCGAAGGTGACATCGCGTTTGACATTGACCTGCATCTGCGAGATCCCGTCGAGGTGGTACTCGACCGGGTCCTCGATGGTCATGACATTTCGGCTGGCGCGATCGACACGCCCGAGGGCGGCGTAGAGCGTGGTGGTCTTACCCGAGCCGGTGGGCCCGGTGACGAGCAGGATGCCGTTGGGGCGTTCGACGCAGTCCATCAGGCTGGTCTGGAGCTTCTTGGACATGCCGACCGCGCTCAGGTCGAGCTCGTTTTGTGATTGGTCGAGCAGGCGGAGGACGATGCGTTCGCCGAAGATGGTGGGGATGACGCTCAGGCGGATGTCGATCTTCTTCTGCCCGATGCGGACGGTGGTCTGGCCGTCTTGGGGCGAGTGGCGGTTGGCGATGTCGAGCTCGGTCATGACCTTGAGCCGCGACGAGATGGCCGAGGCGAGCGAGAGCGGGGGGGAGAAGGCGTCGACGAGCATGCCGTCGATGCGCAGGCGGATCGAGAGGCGTTCTTCCATCGGGTGGACATGGACATCGGACGCGCCGCGACGCAGCGCCTCGAAGAGGATCATGTTCACCAGGCGGATCACCGGGGTCTGGCGCGCCTGGGCGAGCAGGTCGTTAGACCCACCAATAGCGCCCGCGGCTTTCTCGATGGTGTCCATGTCCAGCGGGATGTCTTCGACGATCTCGGTGACGAGGTCGCCGCGTTGTTCGTAGCCGCGGTTGATTAGGCTGGCGACGGCGGCCCTTGGGACAAGCACGACGGTGATCGGCGCGTCGAGTGTGTCTTCGAGCATGCTCAGGATGCTCGGCTGGAGCGGTCGGCTCGTGGCGATGACATAGGCGCCGTCGCTGTGCTCGTAGCAGGCGATGCTCGAGGCTCGGGCGTCTTCTTGGGCGACGAGCTCGTAGAAGCGCGAGGAGGATTCCTTGAGCTTGGGCTCGGCCAAGAACTCGAGCCCGGTGCGCTGGGCGAGGAGCTTGAGGGCGTTGGACTCATCGAGCGCCAGCGTCTGGAGCATCACATCCCAGGGCTCGTCCTGGGAGCCGTCGATGGCGGCGAAGGCGCGGAGCTGATCACCCGAGAGCTTGAGCTCGCCAAAGGCGCGGGCGGCGTCGTTCCAGCGATCGACGACGACCATCGCGGCGTTGGGATCGCGCGACGGGTCCTGGTTCTTGCCTGACTTGCGATCAGGGTTGCGTTTGATGATGCCGTTGACCTTGCCCATGACTTAGTTGCTGCCCTTCTCGTTTGCTTCGCTCAGCTCGATGTACGCCGAGTCGAGGGCAGGCGGGGCTGTGTTTGTAGAAGCTGGGGCCATAAGGGTTCGTTGTGCGGTAGTCCGGTTCCGGTTGCTCGGTGCGTCGATGATGGCGGGTTCGAGTTCGGGGATGTCTTGGTCGATCTCCATCTCGTGTTGCGGGCCGTCGGAGAAGAGCTTGAGGTCATTGAAGTTCGGATCGGTCATGATCCGCGGCGTGAGGAAGACATAGAGCTTCGATTTGTTGTTGACCTTGTTGGTCCGCTTGAAGAGCTCGCCGACGAGGGGGATATCGCCGAGCAGGGGGACCTTGACGACGGTGTCACGGATGTCTTCGACGGTGATGCCGCCGAGGACGATGGTCGCGTTGGCGGGGACGGTCGCCGATCCGGTGAGGGTGTTGCGGTCTCGCGGCGGCGGTGAGCCATCGACGCCGGCGGCCGCGGTGAAGTTCGAGAGCTCGATGTTGTAGAGCAGGCGGATGAACCCGCCATCGGAGATCGAGGGGGTGACGGTGAGGGTGGTGCCTGCTTCAGCAAAGCCTGCGAAGCCAGTAATATTGTTGCCACCGTTGTCACCTTGAGAGATTTCGGTGAATGGCTGCTCGGAGACCGAGACGATCGTGGATTCTTCGTTGTCGTTGACCAGCAGCTGCGGCGTCGAGAGGATGCGTGCTTCGGTGTTGGTCTGGGTGGCGTTGACGATCAGGGGGACATAGTCCGAGCGGATGACCGCCGCGGTGATGCCGCCGAGGCTGGTGGCGACGGTCTTTGGATCGGTAAAGGCACCGCCCGCGGGTGTCGATGAGAGCCCAAAGTTGGTGCCCATCGAGAACTCGCCGGCCATGACCTGGGTCTCGAAGGCGAGGGTGAAGTCTTCGTTGTCGCCGATCGAGACAATGACTGCCTGGATGTACACCTGCGAGCGTTGCTTGTCGAGGCGCGAGATGAGTGTGCCCAGGTCTTCTTGCTGATTGATCGGGGCTTTGATGATGACCTGGTTGGAGAACTCGTCGGCGATGACCGTGATCTCGTCGGGGTTGAACTGGCCGGAGCTATCTTCGCCACCGATGGGAAAGCCGTTGAAAAAGGTACGGTTTACGTTGCGGTTCGTTGCGCCCGGGAGCAGGGCGGAGTCGCCGGTCTGGGCTTCGCCCGTGATGATGCCGTTGAGCAGGTCGGTGATGGTGAGCGCGTCGGTGTGATCGAGGACATATTCCTTGATGACGACGCGTTCGTCCTCGGTCTTGAGCTCGCTGAGCAGGTCATCGAGCTGGGCGTGCTGGTCGACGGTGGCGTAGTAGATGATGTTGCCGCGTTCAGGATCGACGACCATGACGGGCCCGCCCTGGCCGGTGCCGGTGTCCTGCTGTGAGAGTTGATTCTGCTGCCCGAAGTTGTTGAATGGGTTCTGGCTGGTGGTCTCGGCGGCTTCAATCTGGATGATCTCGCCGAGCCCGCGGGTCTTGGCGATCTTGGCGATCTGCGCGGCGCTCGAGCCGGCGAAGTAGTTGCGTGGCTCGAGGGAGTTGGGGACATCGATCACCGCGAGGACCTTGCGGACGCGGGTGATCTCGTTCTCGTTGCCCTTGAAGATCAACGCGTTGCCCTGAGGATCGATGGTCAGGCGTTCGGAGAGGTTCGAGAGCGAAGAGCCCGTCGAGGGGATCGAGCCGCCGGCGGGCTGGAAGTTGTTCCTGTTGTTATTGTTCGCGGTCACCGCTTGGGCCCCCGCTGAGGACGACCCGCCGACGAGTGCGAGGATGCGGTTGAGCGCGGTCGGGGCGGCGAGGTGGTCGAGCTCGAAGCGGATGTACTGCTGCTCGGCGTCGATGCGGATGAGTTCTTCGACCATCAGCTCGACACGACGGATATCACGCGGGGGTGCGTTGACAATCAGCACACCGAGCTCGTCGACGGCCTGGATCGCCGCACCCTTGGCCGCGCCCGGCGCGCTGCTGGTGCCCAGCGTGGCATTGAGCGAGGTCACGAGCAGCGAGGGCTTGATGCTCGGGGTTGGGATGATGCGGGTCGAGGCGCGATCGACGCCCATCGTTGGTTTGACATCGCCGATCGGCTGGACGATGTAGAACTGCAGGTCGGGCTCGTAGGAGATGGTGAAGTCGTACTGTTCGAGCATCGCGTCGAGCAGGTCGATGAGCTTGCCTCTGGGGATTTGAACGGGTGCATTGAAGACCACCTCGCCCGTCGGCGAGCCCTTGACGACGATGTTGACATTGAGGGCCGTGCCGACAAAGTCGATCAGGGTGGTGAGCTCGATGGCGTCGGAGAACTGGCCGAAGGAGATGGTGGTGTCCTCGAAAGCCGTGGGCTCGAGTGTGCGGGTGTTCTGCGGGTTGCCTGTCTGGGCGAGAGCCGCGAGGTTGGCGCAGGTCGCGAGCCCGACCGCGACGAGGATGATTCGGCGTGTGTGGGTGTTGTGGGTGCTCATCGTTCGGGGTCCTCTCGTCGGCGGGCTTCCACGGGGTGGAAAAGTGCCGGTCTGTCTTGCTGTTCCCTGCGTCGCCCTGGCTGGTATAGGGGCTGGTTTGGGGCGGGCTTGGGTGGTGTCTGGTCTGTGCTTGTTGTGGGCTCTGTCTGTGCTTTGGGTCGGCTTGGTCTCAGCGACCAACGCTCGGGGGTCGATCGCGGATACCCATCGTGTGATCGACGGTATACAGTAGGCAATCGCCCGAAAAATGGGGCTTCTTCTCTTCAATCGGAGCATGTGGATGCGCATCGTGAGTCTGATACCCTCTGGAACCGAAATCGTTGCTCTTTTGGGGGCGCGGGACTTGCTCGTCGGGCGATCTCACGAGTGCGATTTTCCGGAGTGGGTGACGGATGTTCCGGCGTTGACCGCTCAGCGGACGCACTTTGACCCGGACTCTGGACAGAGCGCCAAGGCGATCGACGAGCAGGTCGGCGCATCGATCAAGAGCGGCGAATCGCTCTATCAGATTGATGAGCAAGGGCTTATCGATCTTGAGCCCGACCTGGTCATCACCCAGGACCTGTGCTCGGTCTGCTCGATTGATCTCGACGCGGTGCGGAGTGTCGCCAGCCGAATGCCCAGCAATCCCACAGTCTTGGCCCTGAATCCGGAGACGGTCGAGGATATCCTCGATGATGTCTACCGCGTGGGCGAGGCGATCGGGCTGGGTGAGCGGGCAATGCATGAGGCGGTCGGTCTCCGTCAACGGATGGATCGGGCGGAAGAACACATCAATCCGTACGACGACGGCCCAGTCTGCGGCTTCATGGAATGGACCGACCCGATCTATGTCGCCGGGCACTGGACGGTCCAGCTGATCGGTCGTGCGGGGGCTCGCCATCCGCTCAATGAGCTGGTGGCCAGACCCGGTTCGGGGGCCGCGGTGGGCCCACAGCAGGCTCAACGCGTCGCGGGGCATTCGATTGCCGTCCCTGCGGATATCTTTTGTGCGACGAATCCGGCCCATCTGGTCGTCGCGCCCTGCGGCTTGACGCTCGAGCAATCACTGGCCGAGACCAATCGGCTCTATCGAGAGGCGGCATGGTTCCGCACATTGCCCGCGGTAGTAAACGGTCGCGTGGCGGTGGTGGATGGGAACCAGATGTTCAATCGACCCGGGCCCAGGGTGGTCGATGCGCTCGAGTTTCTGGTCGGCTGGCTCAACGGGGTTGAGCATCTGATCCCGGCGGGCTTCCCGTGGGTGCGGTGGTCGCCAGAGATGGCCGACTCAACCAAGAACAGTTAGGCGCTGGCGGAGTCTTCGGACTGATGCTCGAAGACGGCCGACGCACCCTCAAACGAGATCGCGTCGATCGGCAGGCTCGGTGGCAGCGGTTCGTATTTGCTGGGCGCCTGAGCCGTTGGTGCCTGAGTTGTTGCTGCTTGGGCAGTGGGGGGCTTGGGTGTCGGAGCGGGCTCGGCGGGCGTGGTTTGGGCTGCCGGTGCTGGAGCTGGGGTTGGTGCGGCGGCCGGTGCAGATGCCTGCGGCGATGGGCGTTGGTCGGATTGGCTGACCGCTTCGGCCCGCTGGATCAGCACCCCGAGCCATTGCCCGGCTTGTTCGACGCGGGCGGAGAGCTGGTTGATCGAGCCATCAAGGAGGGCCTGGAGCTTGCTCGATTCGTTGGTCATGCGGCTCGAGACTTCGTTGGCGATCTGCGATGACGACTGGATGGTCTGGCGCAGGGTCTGCTGCTCGGTCTGCAAATGAGTGAGCTGGGTCGAGGCGAGTTCGAGCTTGTATTCGAGGTCCGGAGCGATCTGAGCGACCTTTTCGGCGGCTTCGCTCATCGGGCCGACCAGCGAGTCCTTGCGGGTCTCAAGCACATCGAGCTCGGACGCCGCGTTGACCAGCCACTCGCTGAAGACGGATCGTGTTTCGTCGGCTTGCGATTGCAGCTCGTCGAGCTGCTTGTAGACCGCTTCGAGCGATGCGGTCTTGGCCTCGCCTTGCTTGGCGATCTCGTCGATGCGTGCGAGCAATGATTCGTCGAACTTGGGGTTCTGTGGGTCCATGCCCAGAGCCGCGATGACCTGTTGGGAGGCTTCGAGCATCGGGGCGATGGTGCCGGTCATTTCGCTCAGGCGTGAGTCCGTCAGACGCGAGGCTTCGTCGATCTTGGCCGCCAGATTCGCGCCCGACTCGTGCGCCCGGCTGAGCACCTGATCGAGCGAGCTGTTGAGGTTCTTGGTGACCGATGCCGTGCGATCGAGGATCTCGTCAAGGGTGGTGGTGGTCTCTTTGCGGGTGTTCTCGATGCGTGATTCGAGCTCGGAGAGCTGCCCTTCGACGCGTTCACTCAGGGCGGTCAGTTCGCTGGCGTGGGTCTCGTTTTGGGCGATGGCTTGCTGTGCGCATTGCTCGGCCGCGGCTGCTCGTTGATCGGCGGCTTGCACCCGGGCGAGGGCGTCGCTGGTGATCTGTTCGATCCGGGCTTCGGCTTTGCTCATGCGTTCTTCGATCATCTGATCGATCCGCTGGGCGAACTGCTGCGAGTCTGGGCGGATGGCCGAGAGCTGTTCGAGCAGCAGCTCGGTGCGCTCGGCGCGTTCGTCGATCATCTTGATCATCCGCAGCCCGGATTGCATGCGTTTGTTGATGTTCTCGGAGCTGGCATCGCAGCGTTTGATCATCGCGTCGGCGTCGGCGGAGAAGTCTTCGAGCGTCCGCCCCTGGGCGGTTGACTGGGCGATGATGGACTTGAGCAGCTCCGAGTAGCGCGAGAACGCCCCGGCGTCGAGCACGCGTGGGGAGAGGAACATCTCGTCACTCGCTACACCCTCGCTGATGGCGCGTGGCTCGACGATGGAGGCTTGCTGTTGTGCGGGCAATTGTGAGGCTGGCTGATTGGGCGTCAGGCTCAGGGGTGGTCGCCCGCCTCGCTGGGGAGAGCCGGTGGTCAGGGACCCATCGGAGGTGGTTGAGTTGGGGGTGCTCATCGATTGGTTCCTTGGCGGCGCGGCGTTGGGTGGATGTCACGAGGACAGGTCCGGTTGAAATGCTGGGCGGGAACAAAAACGGAAGGTCTCGATAACTTCGGCCGATTCGGGCGGGGGGCTCAAAAAACAGTCACGAAAACTCATTCAAACTGCTTTGCCAGCAC
>Ga0209344_10001906_pt1 | contig 25092 bp, 24 predicted proteins | sample Cruoilmetagenom6_FD_187293 | JGI IMG/M metagenome (GOLD analysis project Ga0209344, IMG submission 187293) | Oil polluted marine microbial communities from Coal Oil Point, Santa Barbara, California, USA - Santa Barbara Oil Seep Sample 6 (SPAdes)... | ecosystem: Environmental > Aquatic > Marine... | reverse complement strand
AAGCTTTATTTATGAAAGCCATGAAGGAAAATATATGCTCATCGCCAGAACGTAAACCCATACGAAAACTTACTCCAAACACGGTAAAAGTATATCCGCTCTACGAGAATAAAATACTTTATGGTGTCATTCAAGAAGGTGTTCACGAGTTCTATATACAAGAATCTGACAAAGAATTATATCAAACAGGTTCTGCCCTATTCTCTATTCTTTGGATTAAGGAGAATGAAAATTGGCTAGCAAAACGTATTTATAGTTATCATCACCAAGCGAAATAAGCAAGGATGATTTTTAGAACATCGTAGAGATCGAATAAGGATATAAAAAAACCACCTCAAGAAAGAGGTGGTTTCATCAAACCAAATAACTATCAATGATAATTATTCAACAATAACCTTAAAGACGGTAATATTGCTCTCTGTTCTTGCTTCAATTAGGTATAAACCTGATGACAAGGCTGAAAGGTCTATTTCTCCAGAAGTAGCATTCAATGACATTTCCAGAACTCGTTCTCCACTAATACCATGTACTGCAATAGATTGAATGGTTTCGAAATAAGAAACATGCAAGATGTCTGTAACTGGGTTTGGATAAAAAGTAAAACGCTCTTGTCCAAAATCATTCACACCAAGCGATGCTTCAGTTGTAAAAGGAATTGGTCCTTCCCAAGCACTTCCATTAAGACTACAAATCGATTTTACATACACTTCATAATCTGTGTCTGGTGTTAAGTTATCAAGTAGTACGGTTGTACTGGTGGTAGTCGTTCCTGTAGCTCCTCCTGGATACCCTGACCCTGCTAATTGTACAATATATTCATATCCTCCAGCTGGTGTTGGTGATGGTGCATCCCACGTTACTTGTGCTGTCGTTTCCGTAATATCCATAACTATAACATTTGAAGGATATTCACAAACGGGTGTATCGTCATAAGCGGCTATTTTAAAATACCCATACGTTCCGGCATGTCCCCAAGCTCTCACCATAATTTCAGATCCAGGCTCAAGATTATCAAGTTCCATATAACTAAAGAAGTATTCTCCACTGTCTGAATCACAATAGATAGTACTTAGGTTTCCACAATCACCACTATAGGCCTGAAGACCTGTATCTGTTAAATATGGATCATTGTTTGTTCTAGTTTCCAATTTCAATCTTCCTGACTCTGGAACGGTTACTGAGTACCATACGTCTTTTCCTTTTTCGGCAAATTCAAGTATTTCACAAATTACCAACGGATCATTTACATTCCTGGTTGAAGAAGTACTGTCACCAATAATATAACTGGTTTCAAAATCAACACCTACATTTAATTCAGAACCTGCAGAACATTCGTCATTTACCGGTGCTGGTGGTGAAGGATAGGTACAAATAGTGAAATAAATAGGAATAGAACTTCCAGCACTTGAAACGAGGATATAATAGGTTTCACCAGCTGTTACATCTACTCTTTGTAAATATGAAGTACATTCATCTGAGATCCGTGTTAAATTACCCGGTGTTCCTGAATATACAGCAACATAGGTTGGCGCCCCACCATTAATAAGTGTTCTTCTAAAAGTATAATTTGCTGTTTGATCTGGAACAAATGTGTACCATACATCATCATTATCAAATCCGCAATCTCCATCTGTAGAGTGGGTTGCAGAAGCGGTATAACCTTCTAAACCGTTATTACAAGTATCGTCTATAGATTCTGTTAATAAAATTGCGCCAGTTGACTCATCATTTACAGGAACTTCAGGAAATTGATAAACGCAAAGTGAGAACTGGTTATTTGGTTCTAAGCTAGAAATTGATACAAAATAAGTTTCACCTCCATTAAGAATTGGCGATGAATACCGTGTACTGCAACCAGCAGATATGGGTTGTAAATCTACTGAAGACCCTTCAAAAATGAACATATTTACATCATCACCCGTTAAACTTTCAACGCTAAAAGCATACTTCCCAGATTCGGTAGGAGTAAAACGATACCAAAGATCTTTATAACTATCATACGCTGGATTGGCACATGGATAATTTGTGGTGCGAGTTGCACCTACAAAATCTCCTGTTGTAGCATTATTACATTGGTAATCATCAGATGCCATCAATACAGCCGCCGTTGTTGGCTCATCATTAAGACCTTGTGGATCAACATACTCATAGGTAAACTCATCCATATAAATATTTTTGAAGTTACTTCCGTTACCAGAGTGTTGTGGCTTAAAAGCAATATAGCTATGGTTTAAACTAGTGTCATAGTTTGCAAGGTTTATTGTAAACTCAGTCCATGTTTCTGCAACAATACTCGTTTCATTAAGTGTTGTATCATCTAAAATTACGAATGTTGTTTCATCTAGTGGATCTGACATGGTACCCACAATGACATTAAAGCCTTCGGTGGTTGAAACACTTTTATTCATTTTCAACCTAATTTGCTTATCAGTATTTAGATCTATAACTTCAGGAGAACTTAAAATTAAGCCTTCAAGATCTGAACTTGAACTGAAAAACATGCGTAGCATTAAATTACCATCTGAAGGCAAAATATTGTTTTGCGACTCGTAGGTTCTAAAATCTCCCGTGGTCGTGTCAAAAATTGACCAACACGGCTTTACCTCTTCCCCACTTACGTTTGATCCTTCAAAGCTATCGCTGTATTCAGCTACAATACTATCACAAGCAGAAGTAAACTCATCTGAAGCAATCCAAGCGCCGAAATCGGCTACATCACATTTTGCTCTAACGTAAGCGAAATACGCTGTGTTTTGCGCTAAAGGAACATTTACCGAAGTTGCCATGATCTCTGTTCCACTTGTAGTAGCATCTGGAGCAGGAATCGAAGCTTCTTGAACGATATATTCCCAAGTAGTTTCCGAAGAACCACTAACCGTCCAACTTATATCGGCTGAATCATATTGTACGTTTGTAGCAGTAACATCAGTTACTTCTAGACACGATGGAATGTCTTCAATACAAACCGTATTAATCCAAACAAATTTGTTTACAACGCCTCCATGTTGAAAAGCAAATTTAGTGTTTACGCTATTTGGCAAATCTACCACATAAACGGTGTTCCTATTGCTATTTAGTGTTAGTGCTGTTATTTCTTCAAAAACACCCGCTCCGTTTATTGTTCCAACTTTTAATACATCTGGAGAGGTGTCTGAAGCTCCAGCAGTAAAGTGTAAACGGTGTGTACCATCCATGGCATAAGCAACTTCTGGTGAAATTGCTACAATATCGCCGAGAACCGTGTTACTTGTAAATGTAAGTTCAAACATGTTTTTATTATAGCCAGAGAATTCATAATCTATGACTGCAGTTCCTCCGGTTAGAGGATCGTCATATACAGACCAGCAAAATGGCACCGCACCATCGGCGATTCCTGCCCAATCTTCGCAATAGTTAGCTGTTATTGGTCCGCAATCTGTTCTAAGTGTGTTTGCTGCCATGATCCAAGCACCGAAGTCGCCACCGCCACAATTGGCTCGCACGTACCCCTCGTATTCAGTATCTTGTTCAAGACCTGCTACATTTATTAAAATAGTTGAATCTGTTGAAGTATGTGCTGTACCATTTGTAGTTGGTTCGCCACCACCTACTTCTTGTATTACATATTCCCAATTATCTTCGCCAGTTCCACTTTCAGTCCATGAAAAATCTACAGATGTTTGTGTAGGGTTTGCTAATGCTACATTGGTAACCTCCAAACAAGTTGGGATAGGCTCCAAACAAACGCTATCTATATTAACTTGATCAAACGTTGATCCAAGACTGTGTTGAAAAAAGATGTATTGATCTGTTCCTAGCGGAATAATAACCTCCTGTGCCGCCCAATCTGCATTATTGATACCTGTTAAAGCTATTGTTGCAACTGTGGTAAAAACACCACTTCCATCACCAGCATTTGTTGTACCTACGATCAAATTTGATTCTACGGCACCCTGTGCATAAAACTTTAAACGGTGGTTTCCATCAGAAGTAGTTGCATTCATTGGTGAAATAAATATTAATTCACCTGTTTCTGCAGCTGCATTATACATCCTAAAATATTTTGGAGGAGTTGGTGCTGCAGGGTTGCTCGTTACTCTTCCGTATGCCTGAGAAACTCCTGTTGTGTTAATCATTGTCCAATCAGTTGGCACATCATTATTATTGTAAGAATCGAAATCCTCGGAAATGTCACACTGTGCGTTTACAAACTGCCCGACACAAAGGAATGCAAACAGTAGAATTTGTAGTGATTTTTTCATTGTTAAAAATTTTTATTGATATTAGTTTGAGCAGTAAACGTAACTTTATCTTCTCTTTAATAAAAGGAAGATATTTTTGATTTATAGGAATTTTCACGAAATTTAAAAATACAAAATTATACGCAACAGCTTTAAAATCAATTAATTAATTCAATTTTAATCCAAATTTGAAGATTCTTGGATTTTATCCTTGCTTTCCTTTATTTTTTGTCGTTTTTGAGCAATTTTTCGATAAAGGAGAAGTAGTATGATTAGTAAAATTAACCCGCAAAAAATAAAAACATAGGTGTATTTACTTTTCTGAATTTGTCTTTTTTCTTGATGATCGGAAGACAAGGTCTTGGTCACATTATTTAAAGATTTTTTTTCTTCCTCTAATAAAATACGCTCTTCTTCCAAATATAACTTTGTGTAAAAATTATATTTCTCGTCATTCCCCACTACTTTATAATTTTGACGAAGTGCCTCAAGAAGTTCTGTATTTATACCTGTATCATTTACATCTTCAACATATTTATAAGCTTCTTCCAAAGTTTCAATAGCAACTATATGGTTGCCTTCCTTAGACAACAAATTGGCTAAACCTAATCTAGAATAGGCAATATTTTTAATGGCATTGATTTTTTCTGCATAGTGTATGGCTTCATTATAATTAGCCTTCGCCTCTTCATAATTTTCTATCTCAAAATTGCAGTCACCTATGTTGTTAAATGCAATTGCCAGACTCGAATTAATGGATTCATTGTTATAATTATCCTTAAAAACTTGCGCTGCATCCTTCATATAGGGCATAGCATATTCACAACCCAAATTATCCATCTGTATAAATCCCTTTACCAAAAGAATGTTCCCTTGTAGATATCCTAACGAATCGGGTAGCGGATGTTTAATAGACAGATCATACGCCTGGTCAATGTAACTCAAGGCTTTGTCTCCTAATTTCAATCGCCGATACTGACCACTTATAAAACCTAATACGCGTATCTGGTCTGTATAATTTTTATTGATTTCGGCAACCGAATCAGCCTTAAACGCATACTTAAAAACTTCGTCATGCTCTTTTAACACAGCATAACCGTTCGCAATAGCGAGTAAAGCGCTAATTTGAAATGAAGCATTATTATTTGACAATTCATACAAGCCTAAGCCCTTTTCGATAGCCAACTCGGGATTGCTATATACCAATACATTTACCTCTCGGTTCAGGCTATCAAGAGTTCTCGGTCTTTGTCCAAATAACACCGTTGGAAAAAGTATGACAAAAAAGAAGGCGTAATAATTTTGGTTCGGCAAAGTCAAAATATCATTTTTATGAAAGATACTAAAAAGATTAAGGCGCAACTTTACTACTCTTCTTTATAAAAGCAACAAATTGTTTGGGCGTAATACGGGTAATTGATTTAAACACTACGGTAAAAGCACTATGCGAAGAAAAACCGCACTTTTCAGCTAAGTAGCTAACTTTGTAATTCAGGTATTTTGGATCTTCTTGCATCAATTGTATGATATAATTGATACGTAATTCGTTGATGTAAGTGTTGAAATTTTTATTTTTATGAGTGTGAATAATTTCAGAAATATACTTTGTATTCGTCTTCATCTGCTTCGCCAATAAAGCTACAGACATATTGGCGTTTGTAAATTTTGTGGACATTTCAAAGTTTTCAAGGCGCTCTAAAATAGCATTTTCGGTTTCTAATGGAATTGTGATCCCCTTCGGCTCTTGCTTAACAGCTACAATCTCAGCCAGCGGCATTTCCAATTTTTGCTTATTTTCAATTTGCTTGATGATCTTTTCAAATTGACGAAATTCTGTATTCAATTTTCTATTGTATAAGACATAACCAAGAATGATCAGTATAAGAATTCCCAATATAATGCCGCCAAGAATATAATACGTTTTCATATCCTTTTTCATTAAACTCTTTTGATCCTCTTCAACATATGAAACGAGCGTGTTTCTCACATTTCTTTCTTCCTTTAGCAGCGAAGCTAATAGCAGAGAGCTTTCAGTGTAGTATTTTTGGTATGCTGCTGTACTATCTAATACCTTATAGGCCTGTGAGAGATTTGATAGAATGTCTGCTTTCACTTTACCTTCAATAATTTTTTTCTGAAGAGCCTTTTTAAGAACCTCCTTAGATTCAGTGAATTGTCCTTCTTCGAAATACACAGTTCCTAAACCATTAAGAGTAATGGCGGCCATGGAAGAACCTTCCAATTCGTACTTTTCAAGAATATTTAAAGCTTCATTAAAATAGCGCTTTGCACTATCTATTTGATTAGACAAAAGATAGATTTGGGCTGTTTTATTTTTTGTTTCTGAATACAACGCGGGAAGAATTTCCTTAACTTCTTTTGCGTAAGCATCGCTTTGCTTTGATGCTTTCAATGCGTCATTCAATTTTTCAAGACGTAACATACCACTCGCTCGCTCTTGAAGCAGTTTCAGCTCGACTATCTTCCGTTCTTGTACGTCGGAAATATGTTGAATATGTAATTCTGCTTCCTCCAAATAATTAGTAGAAATATCATCCATACCATACGTACGGCATCTTTCTGCTATTGCTATGGAAATCAGCGCAGCGAGATAACTATTGCTTTCAACCTTGTTTTTGGCGGCGTAGAGATCATCTATGCTCTGCTTATAATTACCTAGTATCTCATTACTTTCAGAAAGCAAATAGAGCGCTTTGCTTTTATCAACATCTACATCTGAGTTGCTCAAAAAGTAATTGGCAACTTTGATGGTTTGTTCGGGATCTTGGTAGAGACTATTTAGATTTTTTATGAAATAAGACGACTCATATGTTTGTTCTTGACAATAACCAGCTATCGACAAAAACATGAACGCTATAAGTAATACAAGTACTCGTTTCATAATGCTACGCAACTAAACAAAAATTGGCAAGAGAAAAACTCAACATCACCAACCTATACTAATTTTAGCTAAAAAACAAAAAACATCCAGATAAATGGTATCTAGATGTTTTTCAAATTTGATTTAATTAGTTATTAGGCGGTAACTTCCGTTTCAATAGTTGCCAAATAGCGTTCTGCATCAAGTGCCGCCATACATCCAGTTCCGGCAGCTGTTACGGCCTGACGATATTCCTTATCCTGAACATCTCCGCTTGCAAACACACCTGGAAGATTAGTTTTTGTGGACTTTCCTTTGGTGATCAAATAGCCAGTGTCGTCCATATCAAGCTGTCCTTTAAAAATATCGGTATTTGGTTTATGTCCAATGGCAATAAACAGACCAGTGATCGCGATCTCTTCCTTTTCGCCGGTTTCATTATTAACCATTCGCAGTCCTTCAACCACCATATCACCCAATACCTCGTCAACTTCCGTGTTATAACGTAAGTCTATATTTGGCGTAGACGTAACTCGATGCTGCATCGCCTTACTTGCTTTCATGTAATCCTTACGAACTAACATGGTTACCTTATTACAAATATTTGCAAGATACGTAGCTTCTTCCGCAGCGGTATCACCAGCTCCTACGATAGCAACGTCTTGTCCTTTATAGAAAAATCCGTCACAAACTGCACAGGCTGAAACTCCTCCGCCACGTAGCTTTTGCTCACTTGGTAAACCTAAGTATTTTGCTGTAGCTCCCGTTGAGATAATCACAGTTTCGGCTTCAATTTGCGTTGTATTATCAACCGTAATCTTATGTATTCCACCAACTTCTTTGCTGAAGTCTACCGCAGTTACCATCCCAATTCGAACTTGAGTTCCAAATCGCTCGGCTTGTTGTTGTAATTGAACCATCATGGTAGGACCATCGATTCCTTCGGGATACCCTGGAAAGTTATCCACTTCGGTAGTGGTTGTCAACTGACCTCCTGGTTCCATTCCGGTATACATAACAGGTTTTAAATCTGCTCTCGCAGCATAAATAGCCGCCGTATAACCAGCAGGCCCAGAGCCTATGATCAAACATTTAATTCTTTCAACTGTATCTGACATAATAGTATTCTTTGCGTTTTATAAGCCGTAAAAATACCCAATTTAGTTATGCTAGTAAAGTAAAAGTTATTAAGAATTGTTATGACAACATTTGGGAAGACAATAGTCTGGCATATCTATTAAAATCCCTTCAAAAAAGCGCTTCAAAATTGTGATTTCTTTAATCTTTTTGCTTTGCATTAATAAATATCTTTAAAATGCCAATCAATATATATGGAGCTAGAGATCATTTATGTATTTGCCATTATTATCATCACAATTGTACTATTCATCACTGAATATTTTCCAATTGATAAAATTGCATTCTTTATCATTGTAGCACTTCTGCTCCTCAATCTTACAACACCCCAAGAAGCTATTAGCGGATTTTCAAACCCCGCAACGATAACCATCTTAGCACTCATGATCCTTGCGGTCGGACTCGAAGAGAATGGCGTAATTCAATGGCTCACCGACGGAATAAAAAAACTTAAAATATTACCTCTTATACTCCTCACACCTGCATTTATGCTGGTATCGGCTGGAATCTCAGCATTTATAAGTACTACGGCTGTTGTAATTATTTTTATAAAGATCATCTCTCAACTTTCTGAAAAATATAATTTTTCAACTTCGAAACTACTCATGCCTATCTCATTCGCTGGAATTCTAGGAGGAAGTTGCACCTTAATGGGGACTTCAACAAACCTTTTAGTAAACGCTATCGCCCAAGATCTTGGAGCCGAAAAACTTGGCTTTTTTGAGTTTGCTCTTTTCGGTTGCATATTTGTAGCGATCGGGATCGTGTTTATGACGCTTGCCTCTCGATTTCTGCCGAAAGACGCAAAAACCAATATGCTAGATTCCTATCATTTAGATAACTATATGTTTACAGTGAATGTAGGAGGGGAATCTGACCTGATCGATAAAAAAATTGGTGATATTGACATGTTTACTAATGGTTCCGTTTCTATTGTTAAGCTCGTACGAAATAAACAAGTGATCAATGCGCCCGGAAAATACATTGAACTGAAAGAAAATGATAGCCTCATTTTAATGAGTGATCTTGACAATGTTAATACCTTACTAACCGACAAAGGCTTGCATTTTCACGAAAAAAAGACACGGCTAGAGAATACTTCCGAAGAACAAGAGAAAATACCATTAGAAAATCTCTCTTATGTTGAACTTCTTATTCTTCCAGGTTCAAATCTTATCGGAAAAAACTTAAAGCAACTGCGTTATATGATCCTAGAAGGCGCCTACCCGATCGCTATAAAAAAACGTAAAAATATTCGAAATACGAAAGAGCGTTTAGTTCGGAAAAATTTAAACCAAATCAACTTGAAACCTGGAGATCGAGTTCTCGTAGAAATGCAAGAACAATCCATAAATAAACTATACAATCTTCAAAATGTCGCGATTCTTAACCAACATGACTTTGTTTCTTCAAAATCGTTCGGTAAAAAGCTTACAGCCCTACTTATTTTATTAGGTGTTATTGGATTGGCAGCATCTGGAGTTCTTACCATTTTAACGGCTTCTCTCACTGGTGTAGCGGCCATGTTACTTACAAAGTTGATCTCGTTGGAAAATGTATATCAAAAAGTGAACTGGCAAATCATTTTTCTCCTTGCAGGGATGATCCCTCTTGGCGCTGCAATGGCAAATACTGGTGCAGATACTTGGCTCTCGGAGCAATTACTTCAATTACTAAATGGACAAAAACCAATGATCGTAATCGCTATACTTTTTGGATGCACCATGCTTATTAGCGGGACCATTTCAAACAATGCAACCGCCATCATCATGACTCCCATTGCCATAGCTATAGCTAGCGGACTCGATCTATCGTTAAAACCATTTATCCTAGCAGTCATGTTTGGTGCCAACTTTAGCTTTTTTACGCCCGTAGGCTATCAAACAAACACCCTTATTTACGGTACAGGAGCGTATCGATTTAAACACTTTCTATTGATTGGAGGAGGCTTGTCTGCGATCTTATGGATTATAGGAACCCTTTTATTGACAACATTATTATAGTGCCCTGTATTTTTTGAAAAGATGCCGAAATGCCTTTCTCAATTAAAATCATTAATTTTCTATAACTCTGCACACAACGATTAAACACATAAATCAATTTAGCAAACTTAAAATAAACCTATCATGAAGTCAAAGCAGCACATTTCCGAAAAAATAAACGCCACCATTACTTTACATAACGATCATCATCGTATTTTTCTTGACGCAGTAAGTATGGCAGATGCAAAATCACTTCAAGGTTTTTTAAAACTTCAAACCGAACTTCGCAGGAAATTCGCACAACAACTAATCGCTGCACTCAAAATATTTGACCCTCAGGCTTCTATTGATGTAGACGGAAGTTTTGTTGGCTCATTAAAGCGAGGTTGGCAGGATATCAAAAGCAGTTTTGCGATGGAAAATGACTTTGACCTCATCAACCAAAGTATGGAGCTTGATGCCGAAGTTATACAACATTATACTGAAATTTTGCTGGAGCATGAGCAGGATCTTACAGAGACTTTACTCAAGGTGATCAATGAACACCAAACCAAATTAAAATCCCAACAGGATGCCGCTAAGAATTTAGAAGATTTGATGTGATTACTTTACCCAAAGACTGTCGGTAAAGTATTGCTTGCTATCTTTAAAATGCGTTAGCACCTTAAAGCCCGACGTTTCAGCTAATTGTTCAATTTCAGGAATAGCGTATTTTTTAGAAAGTTCAGTCCAAAGTAATTCATTCTTTTGAAATTGAAAGCTCTTTTCAAGTCCTTTAATGGCAACGACCTGCTCTTTTAAACTTACCAAATAGCTCTTTACTTCGCCCGTTTCCGGACTGTAATGGCAATAGAAGTCGAATGCTTCGAGATCAAAATCTGCTTCAAACTCACGATTAATGCGCTTTAACAAGTTGATATTAAATCGCTTTGTTATACCGTGACGGTCAAAATAGGCTTCATGGATGGTTATAGGGTTTTTCTTAATATCCATACCAATCAAAAGCTTGTCGCCTTTATCCATATTTTGATAAAATAATTGCAACAATGCTAGCGCCTCTGCTTCTAAATAATTTCCAATATTTCCACCAAGAAAAAGTAGCAAACTCGGAATTTCATCAGCTTTCGTTTCCTTAAGCATTTCAAAATAATCGCCCACTTTTGGCTGAATAGAAAGTTGTGGTAAGGTCTCTTTCAATTTTTCTGAAAGAATATCGATCGCTTCTTGAGAAATATCAATGGGCGTATAATGGAAATCAATTTTTTTATTGACCAGATATTCGAGCAGCTGAAATGTTTTTGAACCATCTCCTGCTCCTAATTCTACAATGTTAAACGGTTCATTGAACAGAAGAGCCTTATAGATTGCTCCCGCTTGTTCTGAAAGGATCTCAAACTCACTGTTGGTCAAGTAATACTCAGGCATTTGCATGATCTCTTGAAAGATCCTACTTCCGGCGTCGTCATAAAAAAACTTGGAAGATAAGTGCTTTTCCGAAGCAGAAAGGCCTGTAATTATATCGTTGGCAAATTGTTTATTCATCTATTTTGCGAGTCTAATTCCTGAAAATAACCAGCGGTGCTGCGGGTGAAAAAAATTGCGATAGGTCGGTCGGCAGTGTCCTTTTGGCGTGGCAATGGAACCACCACGAAGTACATGCTGACTCACCATAAATTTTCCGTTGTACTCTCCTAAAGCACCTTCATCTTTGGTGAAGTTAGGATACGGCAGATACGCACTACCCGTCCATTCCCAAACTTGGCCGTGTTTTATTTGTGGCGCTGCGATCTCCCATTCAAATTCGGTGGGAAGTCGCATTCCTTTCCATTCGGCATAGGCAAAAGCCTCATAAAAACTTACATGCATAACTGGCAGACGCATATCTATTTTTTCGAGACCTTCGTAATTATAATAATACCAATCACCATTTACATTGTGCCAATACATGGGCGCCTCTATCTTATTATTTCGAATAAAGTCAAGACCTTCAGCATGCCAATAATTAAAATTTTTATAGCCACCAGCGTGTATAAATTCTAAATATTCTCCATTGGTAACCGGAGCCACTGCTATTTTATAATCTTGCAGATATACTTTATGAGCGCCCAGTTCATTGTCGAAACAAAAGGAATCATCCTTATGCCCTACTTCGTAAAGGCCTTCAGTAATATGAATAAATGTGTCTAAATTTTCTTCGGAAATGAGCTTAATATCAGTTTTATACGTAGGAAATAAAGGTTGATGCCCTAAAATATATTTTATATCGTAGGCCAATAATTCTTGGTGTTGCTGTTCGTGATTTATACCGATCTCAAGTAAATCTAAAATGGATTCATCCTCCGTTCGCTCCAAAAGATCCAGTACACTTTGAGTTACGTATTTCCTATAGGCATATACTTCAGACACTGTGGGACGCGTCATAAGACCGCGATTGGGTCGAATGACACGATCACCAGCATTGTTGTAATAACTATTGAATAAATATGCGAAATCGTCATGAAAATCTTGGTAATTGGAATCAAACTTCCGAAGCAAAAATTCTTCAAAAAACCACGTAATATGGGCAAGGTGCCATTTGGGCGGAGACACATCAACGATGGGCTGAACGCTGTAGTCTTCTATTTCTAAAGGCGCGCACAAAGCTTCTGTTTGGGCACGTACGGCAATAAAAGCCGCTGTAAGTTCCTTTTTTTTATTTTTTGTCATCATACTGTACATAGTGGCAAGCTGTCTTCTGAACGTAGGTGTAAACCATATTTTTCGCGTAACAGATTTATTTTAGGATCGATATAGCGTTCACAAAATGGTTTGTTGGGATCGCTGTAATAATAATCTCTAAGAGACTGTCTTGAAGGTTTGAAGATACCAAAATCGTATACCTTCGTCACCAAAGTTTTATTAAAAGATACTTGTAATTTCTTCAACAAAATAGTCGCTTCCTTTTTTTGTTGGTCGGAAAATGTATAGATCCCAGACCGATAACGAGAACACAAAGCGTGATCTGAACTGCTTTGATGCGTTCTTAGGTGAATTTCTGTCAATGTCTCAAGCGAGATGATTTCCGAAGAAAACATAATAATAACACCTTCCGAAAAATTTCCCATCTCATCTGCAGTTGCAATATAACCCTGCGCAACATTCGTGACGCCCTTAAGCGATTGGAAAACCGCTTCAGTGCACCAATGACAACCGCCACCCAAGCCAATTTTCATATTATTCAACAACGTCTACTCCCTTCCAAAAAGCGACATATCCTTCAATTTTCTTTGCTAAAGCAGAAACCTCTGGATAATACCAGGCAGCATCTTTATTCTGTTCACCATTTACCTCAACATGATAATAGGATGCTTCGCCTTTCCACGGACAATGACTATGTGTATCACTTGGTTTAAAAAATTCCTTATGAATACTTGCTGCCGGAAAATAATGATTTCCTTCAATGACAACGGTTGCATTGCTCTCTGCAATGATGGTATTATTCCAAATGGCTTTCATAGATTAATTATTTATACAGGCTAAGTCTCCTAAAGATACGGAGCATTACACTTACCTCAGAAAACTTATAATATGTTTAACAAACAGCTAAGCATCGTGAGGTTTCCATTCATGCATCGATTATTTCATAGCCTATGGGTTTAAATGAGCCACCATTGCTGTCTTTTGCGGAACAAGCCGTAAGGCCAACGATCAAATCCATTTGTGCTTTAAAACGAATATGATCGCCCGCTTTAGACGTTGGAGGCACTACTTTAATTTTCCCATCGGAATTAAAAGTAACATTCATAAAAATGTTGAAAGCAGAAGGTATATCGTCCTTTTCTATTTCAAATTCTTTTAGATTTTCATATAAATTACCAAAGCAACTGGGATGATCTCCAGTCATATTATAAAAGTGTTTAAATGTTTTAGGATCACAAGGAGCCAAAAGAAAATCATTTCTTCCGTTCGTATCTTCTACTATTTCAACCATTTTATTACTTCTATTGCTCCATAAATAATTTCCTTTGGTCAATAAAATAGTCTCTTCATAGTCGAAAGTCTTACCAGATGAAATTTTCTCTTTGATATCGTCAGCATTATAAAGAAGCATATCAGATACTTGCCGACCTTGAATATCGTAAACTTTTAAGGTTTGACCTTTTTTTAAACGAAAGGCAACACCAGATTTTGGAGGGATCGTATTCATCATTTTTATTTATCGAAATTATACGGACATTTCCAACTTGAATCTACCGCGCGGCCACTGTATTGCCTCGCTTCGCTGTTCGTTCCGAAGTCTTCTAGCATGGGGTTGATGGCTCCTTGATACGCTTTATCCCTCCGTCGAATTATATTCCGAACACGTTTATATCTGCCTGCGCTGCGCAATAATTCGAATTGACTGTGGAGATTAAAAACGATCATGGCAAAAGGAGCTTTTCTAGCCTTTCGTGATGATTCGGGATGCATTCCTACAAGATAAAAGGAATCGCTCAATAAGCTATAACTGAATTTGGACGATTCGGGGTCTGAACTTGTGGTTTTATCCCAAGGACTGTCATCGACCTTATGTAGATCGTGAAGTAATTTCCACAGTTCATTTTCAAATTCAACTTCCGTAGCGAAACGTTCATTTTCAAAAACAGCAATAAAGGTCTGAAATTTCATGCTATCGGATTGTACATCCTTTAAGTATCCTTCTAAGTCATGAATAAGCTTGTTATGCGTAATAATATCACTCATAACGCCATAATTACAGATGGTTAAGTTATCATCTGCCACAATACTTTGTGCCATAACACACGGATGATCGTCTAAAATAAATTCGCGTACAGCCTCTTCAATGTGAGTTTCTGTGTATTCTTTTTCAATGGTTTTTTTCATTTTCTTTATTTTTTGATGTAAAACAAATTACCAACATAGTCGCGTTCAAAATGAACGAAATAGCATTCGTAATAATAATGGGCCAATCATTTTTAATAATGCCGTAATAGGTCCACAATCCAACGCCTATTAACAGAACTGAAAAAAACGTAGGACTAATATCATCGGCTTTTCCAGTATGAATAGCCTTGATAATTTGGGGAATTACTGCTACCGTGGTACAGATTCCGGCCAAGATCCCGATCACATCCGTAAAGCTCATGCTAGTTATTTCTATCTTTTCGACCTTTAACACCCTGCAACAATTTCTCCATCAGTTTTTTATCTGAATTGGTGTGGAGCACAGACATATCGCCTGTACTTTCAAGTATTACAGCCAGTACTTCATCAAAATCGATCACATTGGCTTCGCGCAGCTTAGCGATAAGATCATCTTCCCCTACATTTGTCTTATTTAGATTATCATAATAGATCTCTCCATCTTTCATCAAGATGATGGGATCATTTGTAAAAAGTCTATTTAAAGTCTTTGATTTTCTAACCGTAAAAGCAAAAGAGGTTTGAAAAAGTACAATAGCCGATAAAGCGATTGCTCCTTTGACTAAAGACTGGTTGGTATCGAGAATAATTGTGGCTAAAATAGATCCTATTGCGATCGTAGAAGCAAAATCAAAACTAGACATCTTGGCAAACGTTCTCAATCCTGATATTCGTGTAATGGTTATAATTATCGTAAAAACAATTATAACCGATATTGCTACCTTTCCTAAGATCGGCAGCGAAGCATAGACCCAATTTTCCATATTTTCTAGATTATAAACCCACCATTATTGGGAGTCATATTTAAATGAATAGTCCTATTTAACTTTTTATTTAGACCATTTGTTACTAAGCTAGCACAATCAGGCAACAATTCATTTTAAAGAAATCATAAAACTTATTCTTTAAAGCATTTGGGTTACACATTTTCTGAATAATGTTAAAACTAATAAGGTATGTGGTAATTTGATCGCTTTAGCCTTGAAAAAATGCTCCTCATTTAAAGTGTATTCACCATTTCGGTATATGGCAATAGCGGCTGCCTTTAGCAAATTAGAGTAAAAAAAAGCCCGCGAAATTTTCGCAGGCGTTAAATAGTTTCAATAATTATTTTCTTAGTTAGTGCTAGAACAAATCACTTTTAACCTTATCATAATACGAATCACTTACCGAAATGATATTCAAGCCTATCAACAGATCTCTTCCTTTCATTCCTGTGACCTTATTCTTGTTTACAATAAATGAGCGATGCACGCGCATAAATTGATCGGTTGGTAAGGATTCGACTAAGGATTTTAAGCTTTGGTATGACATGATCTTTCGGTTTTCCATATAGAATGTAACATATTCGCTATCACTTTTTATATAGAGAATATCTGCCAAATGTACTTTGTGAAGATCATAGCCAGACTTGATCGTGATCGTTTTCGTGGTACTTTCTGAAGTTCCTTCCGAAGAAATCTTCACCTTATTAACCGCAGCAAGAAAACGCTCAAAAGTGATTGGTTTCAACAGATAATCAATGGCATTTAATTCATAGCCATCTAAAGCATATTCAGAATAGGCCGTTGTAAAGATCACACGGGTTGCGGCAGGAATTAGCTTGGCGAAATCGGTTCCTTTAAGTTGCGGCATCTGAATGTCTAAAAACACAACATCGATGGCTTCCGTCTTCAACATTTCTAAAGCGTCTAATGGGTTTTCAAACGATCCTTTTGATGTTAGAAACGATACTTTATCGACATAGGATTTCAGCAAGACTCTTGCCAATTCTTCGTCGTCTATGATGATACATTTAAGCATTGGTTTTTAGTATTAGTTCTATTTTAAAGATTTTTTTTTCTTCGGAAATGTTTAATGTATGCTTTTCAGGATACAAAATGGCCAAACGTTTTTTAACATTTTCTAAGCCAATACCGCCCACTTCGTCTTTTGCACTATCTTTTTCGGCCAATGTATTTTCAATATGGAAGATCACTTCATCTTCGTCTGAATCAATCTTTATTTTGATGAAAGAATCGATAATACTTTCAATATTACTATGTTTAAAAGCATTTTCAACAAAAGGAATTAAAAGCATGGGCGCGATCTCTATGCTTGTATTAGATATGGTGAAATCTGTATAAATAGGATATTTTTTACTGCTTTTTAAAACAAAGAGTTTGATATAATCTTCAATATAATCTACTTCTTTTTGAAGCGGCACAAAAGGTCTTTCGCATTCGTATAACACATAGCGCAGCATATTTGAGAGGTAGCTAATACTCTCTTGTGTCTTGTTAGCATCGATAGCAGACAAGGCATAAATATTATTCAGCGCATTGAATAAAAAATGCGGATTGATCTGTGATTTCAGTAATTTAAGCTCGGTTTTAAGGGTTTCCGTTTTGCTTAGGATCAACGCCTCTTCTTTTCTTTTAGCAAAGAGAAAGATCTCTATAACCGATGATAAAATAAATGTGAGGCACAACAATAAAAAGTTGATCAGGAAGGGTGAGTTTAATAACCTTCCAAAAGAAGTTAGTTCTCCATTTCTTCCTCTAGGAGGAGGTCTTCGCGCAGTTACTTCATCATCGTCTTCTATACCCATTGGCGGACCCCGCTCGAAATCTTGTTCTATGCCTTGTGCTGGTTTACTTGGAGGAGATATAACCGAGAATTGATAAGCTACTAAAGCGCTTACGAAGAGAGCAACCAAACCAAATGCTATAAGGAGCATGGTGTTTTTTCTAGACAAAACTTTTGGGGCTAACGTAAATGGAATCACCACAATAATGATCACTTGAACAATACAGATCACCCAATTTTTCTCTAAAAAATTAAGCATATCCTCATGCCCCAACGCAAGGATAACCCAAACAATGGCCCAAAAAATAAGCTGAAAAAGAATCTTTTTAAACGCTTTCATGCTGCAAATTAAACTAAAATAAAAGGAATGTTCTTTAAAAAAGACCGAATCTAACGGCACTAAATCCATGTTTCAATGTACATCTATTACCATTCGCTGAAAAGTATCAACGTTTCACTGAAAACTTCCCTTCAACATCAGTGATACCCGCATCTTTGCACTTTAATTTTTTAAAAAACCAAATTAGATATGAAACAAAAAACACTTTCAATAAAACCCTTGTGCTTGCTCATTTTAAGTATTGTGCTAAGTGTTTTAACAAGTGGTACATCCTTTTCACAGGATTTCTATGATATTGACGATATTCAGACAATTGAGATCGTTTTCACCCAATCAAATTGGGATGAGATCTTAGATCTTGAAAAAGCAGGTGATAATAATTATACCGAAGCTGAATCTGTCACCATCAATGGAGAAACCTTTAACCAAGTAGGTGTTAAGTATAAAGGAAACAGTTCTTACAATGCCAATTTTGATAAGAACCCTTTTCATATCGAACTCGATACTTATGTAGATCAAGATTATCAAGGCTATAAAGACATAAAGCTAGCCAATGTCTATTTCGATCCCTCCTTTGTGCGTGAAACGGTTTCGTACGCAATCGCAGGACAATATATGGACGCTCCAAAAGCAAACTATGCAAATGTGTATGTAAACGGAGTCCTTATTGGCCTTTACACCAATACCGAAGCGATCACCAAAACCTTTGTAGATGCAAAATTTGGCTCAAAAAGTAACGCTTTCTTTAGTTGCAGTCCGCCAAATGGTGCTGGACCTGGCTCAAGTGATTATCCAAACTTAGATTATTTAGGCACTAACATCAGTAATTACGAAAATGCCTACGAGATCAAGTCTGATGATGATAATGATCCTTCCGTAGCCATCGCGCATTGGAATGATTTGATTGCACTAACCGACATTCTAAACAATGATATCACTAACATAGAATCTGTTTTAGATGTAGACAGAGCTCTTTGGATGCTTGCTTTTGACAATGTTATGGTCAATATTGATAGCTACATCGGACAGTTCAAGCAAAATTATTATTTATATCAAACTGATGCTGGGTTGTTTAATTCGGTTATTTGGGATCTAAATATGTCTTTCGGGACCTTTAGTCAGACAGGTTCTGGTGGTGGACCTGGCGGCGGTGGCTTAAATACTACGACAGAAAAGGCCGAAATGGATCATTTGTTACACGATAACAGTAGTGATTTCCCCTTGGTAAAAGAGCTGTTGGCCATTCCTCGTTATAAAAAAATGTATCTCGCCCATTTTAAAACCATTCTTACTGAAAATATTACGAATTCGAATTATTTAACAATGGCAAACGACTATCAAAATCTAATTGATGCAGCCGTTCAAGCAGATTTCAATAAGTTTTATACCTACGCACAGTTTAGCGGGAATATCAATACAGATTATAATTTAGGTATGAATACCGCACCAGGACTAACCAACCTCATGAACGCTCGTGGGAGTTATTTGGCAGCACTTAGTGATTTCACAGCGGTACAGCCTACAATTTCTAATGTTGCCGTTTCAAGTTCAGATCCAATGGTAGGTGATATCATCACGTTCACCACTACTGCGATTGACACTAATTCTGATGCCGTTTTATTAGGCTACAGAATAGATCAACATGCGCCTTTTACTAAAATTCAAATGTTTGACGATGGCGCACACAATGATGGTGCCGCTGGAGATAATGTTTTTGGTGTTGACTTTACCATTACCAACGACTATACGCAATACTTTATTTATGCAGAGAATGATGATATTGGCACTTTTTCTCCAGCGAGAGCTGAGCATGAGTTCTATACCGTAAATGCCACTTATATTCCATTAGCGATAGGTTCATTGGTAGTGAATGAATTGATGGCAGACAACAGCACGACGGCAGCCGATCAAGATGGAGAATTTGACGATTGGTTAGAATTGTATAATAATACAACGGAAACGCTTAGTTTAGATGGTTTGTATCTATCAGATGATGCTAGTGATCTATTAAAGTGGGAATTCCCAGATGGTCTTACCTTGGCTCCAGACAGCTACCTAATTATTTGGTGTGATGGTGATCTTGAACAAACGGGGCTGCATGCCGATGTAAAGTTCTCGGCCAATGGCGAAAGCGCTATTCTATCGTATGCTGATGGAACCATCATTGAAGATATTACCTTCGGTGAACAAACCGAAGATCTAAGTTATGCTAGAATCCCTAACGGCACAGGTGATTTTATCATTAAAGATCCTACTTTCGAATACAATAATGAATTGATTCTAAATGTAAATTCATTTGATATACTGGAAACCTTACATTATTATCCAAATCTAACGACCCACTTACTCACTATTGAAAATCCAACAGGAGCAATTAAATCCGTAAAAGTTCAATCGGTTTTAGGACAATTATTACACAGTGAAACATGGACTAGTTCTTCCCCGATCCAACTAGATTTTTCTGGTTTTTCGGAAGGAATGTATCTCGTTATACTAAACGAAACGAAGGTTATAAAGATCTTAAAAAACTGAGTATTCGTTGAATTCAACAAATTATAATATAGATGAAGACCCTACGATTTATCGTGGGGTCTTTACTTTTATAAGCACGACAAACAATGAATTGGAACGAAAATGCCCTTCTACTTAAAAGTGACGTCGATTGGCTGAAAACGCACCTTTCGCATGTATCTATTCCCGACATTTGTACTATCGAGTATCAATTTAAAATAATAATAGTATGAAAAAGATCAGTTTTAAAACAGTAGTATTTACCGTAGCAATGGTTTGTTTCGGAATTTCATTTTCAAATGCACAAGCCAAAGGCGAGCGTCCTAAAAAACCGCCAACTTTTAATGAGTTGTTAGAACAAATGGACGCCAACGAAGACGGAAAACTTTCCGAAGCAGAAATAAAAGGTCCTTTAAAAGATGATTTCGCCAAGATTGATAAAGATGAAGACGGCTTTATTTCCGAAGCTGAATTTAAAAAAGCTCCAAAACCGAAAGGCAGAGGGCGAAAAGACAATAAATAGATAAAAGCGTTTTTAAGTTGTTTTGTTTAATGAGGGCTCCGTGAGTGATTACGGAGCCTTTTTTTTAAACTTAAAATTGAAATAGTAAAGTAAAATCGCAAATCATGAAAGTGTTCAGAACCATCAGAAGAAAACTATTGCTTTCAGGTAAATGTAAAGGGTACTTGATGTATGCGCTGGGTGAAATCTTATTGATCGTCATCGGGATCTTAATTGCATGGAAGATCAACAATGCTAACGAAACAAACAAGAATAGGATCGTAGAGAAAAAGATCTATGAGAGTCTATATGCCGAGTTACATACCAATCTGAATGTTTTAGACAGCGCTATTGTTCGATATAACAACAATACGCTAGCTCTTGAAAGTTCACTTCATTATATTGGAATGCCAGCAGATAAACTATCGCAAGAAACGAAAGACATGATCATGCAGATAAAATTTAGAAACACCAATTTGCGGAATGATGCGCTGAACTCTATTAATAACACAAATAAATTTGAGTTTCTCGAAGACGACTCGCTTAAGAGATTAATAGCTGGTTATCCCAATGAAATAAACATATTCCAAAATCAAGAAACGAAGATTCGAAATATTGTAGATAATCGATTAAAACCTGTTATTGAAAAGCACATTTCATTAATTGATATGCTGCCGCAAGAAGACAAAGGCTATACAAATATGAGAACCTTCGGACAACGATCAAATTATGAAGCGCTGCTGAATAGTAGAGAATATCAAAATACAGCGATCGATAGATTATTACAAACTGAAATTCAATTAACCATTGCTAAGAAGCTTCGGAAGAAAACAGAAGCCCTAGCCATTAAATTAAAGCATGAATTAAAAGGATAATGGTAAAAAAAGAGGGCAAAATCGATCTTGTATCTGGTTTAATGCCCGAATACAAAATCCACGAGATGATTCGTTGCTACCCTAGAACAAGTCTAATAGATAGCGTTCATATTCCTCCATTCTTGAGCCTTCTTTCTTTGTTCGTCTGTCTCTTTCCTTAATTATTTTATATAAGCTGCTTTATGGATTTCCCAACTTTCTTCAGCAGAAAAACGCTCGTTAAAATGATTTGGTGTATACATATAATTTACACCCAAAGAATCTTGTGCTACTTGACTCAACATAACATTGCTGCTTGGAAGTAAAATGAATACTAACAATTTCGTTTAGAGCAAATCTAATTTAGACTTTGAAAAATATAGGTATAAAGGGGGTAAGAAAAAAGGTATGAGTGCGGTAAGAAATGTGGAATAGCAGCGATTATTTTACTATTTGCTTGTTGTGTGGCATTGTGGCTAACTGCGTATAACTACCTAAAATAGCGTTTTTATCCAATGCCCACATTGCGCTAATTGGACAAAAGCCATCATTCACTTAAAACTTAACAGCATTCGTTGATTGGTCGATTTCTGCGTGAAAATATTAATCAAATTTGTTGTTAGAACGCTTAAAAACAAAGAAATAATTTAAAAGACTTATTATGAAAACTGAAGTAAAAAAGAAAATCAGTTCACTGATATTTGTGGTTCTAATGTCATTGATCACGCTCGTTGCTTGTAGTAATGACGATGACACCGCTATAACGGATGATGAACCAGCTGCAACAGAATTACACGCGGCATTTGCTGCCTTTAATACAGATGCTACTACTATTTATTTAGATGGTTCGAAAGTAGTGATAGAAACTACTGGCCTACCTAATCACGAAACTGTCTATTGGGGAGAAGGCAATCCGCTTTACAGAGAAGAACCAGATGTAGACCTAACTCCTTCTATCATGTCTAGCAATAATAACGCGGTAACCATCACGGTTGATGCCACACCTAATTTATCGGGAAGCACCGTGTCAACCGAGCTAAACACTATTGGAATTGCTGTAAGTGGCGCTTCGATCTTTAATGATCAAGAAGGTAACGGCCCTTTAGATCAAGCAGCTGGGAGCTTAGATTGGACAGGAGCTCATATTGGCCCTGGGGTATATCATTACCACTTAGAGCCAAAAGCCTTCACAGATGACGATGAAAACTTAGTTGGAATATTACTTGACGGTGTTTTTCTCTACGGAAGAAAATGTAACGCTACCGGAACCTATCCTACAGATCTTGATGCATCGGGAGGTCACACAACCACCACACAATATACAGTAGGTGAAGAAGAGTACCATTACCATATCATTAACGAATTATACGCAAATACGGATTCTTACATTGCCTTTACTGGTCCGTATCAAGGTTATTAATTTTCATACTATGAAAACACTTTTTTTAATACCTCTTATGCTTGTCCTTTTTACGAGTTGTAATAAAACGATGGTCGTGAATGACGAAGTTGAGAAAGAGGAAGCGATCATCATCAAGGATATTGAGGTTTTAAAAGAAGAATTGACCTTGAATCAGCTTGAGGGCACGTGGTATTATAATAACGAACCGTATTCTGGTTATTCTTTGCGATTTTATCGAAATGATACGTTGGCAGAACGCATTGGCTATGACCAAGGAAAAAGAGAAGGTATTGCTAGAAAATGGTCCGAAAATGGGGTGCTTCGTATAGAATCTCATTATAAGAACAACCGCTTAGACAGTGTTTACAAAAGCTGGTGGGAAAATGGTGTTTTATCGGCTCAAACGAACTATGCAAACGGTATAAAACAAGGTTTTGAAAAAGAATGGTATCCGTCAGGACAATTAGCAAAACTAAGACAACTTATCGATGGTAAGGAAAATGGTTTACAAAAAGCTTGGTTGAAAAACGGAACCCTATATATTAATTACGAAGCCAAAAACGGACGAATTTTTGGAATGCGCAAAGCAAATTCGTGCTATGAATTAAAAAATGAAAAAGTTGTTAGAAATAGAAAATTATAGTCTTTTAGCTTGCTTGCTACTTGTACTCGCTATGGGTTGTAACAATCTATCTAAAAAGGAAAACGAGACCGTTGTTGAAACGAGTAGAACCGAATACCTTCCCTATTATCAGGAAGCATCGTTTACACCAAACTGGTTGATCCCAGGCTCTAAGGAAGAACAAGCTTTTCATAAGATCCCTGATTTTAAGCTAACAAACCAGTTGGGAGAAACCGTGACGCAACAAACCTTTCAGGATAAGATCTATATAACCGATTTCTTCTTTACCATCTGCCCCGGTATTTGTCCACAAATGACCGACCATATGGCTAAGTTGCAAGCAGCATTTAAAGCTGATTCAGATGTGCTTCTACTTTCACATTCCGTGATGCCTTCATCAGATTCAGTGCCTGTTTTAAAAGAATATGCTGAAATTCATGATGTTATAGACAATAAATGGCACTTAGTTACAGGAGACAAAGAACAAATATATGCACTGGGCAGGGATTCGTATTTCGTTGAAAATGACTTGGGAGAACCTAAGAGTATAGACGATTTTCTACATACTGAAAACTTCTTATTGATCGATAAAAACAAACATATTCGAGGTATCTACAATGGATTAAATAGAGCTTCAATCATGCAATTGATCACAGACGTTAAAACATTACAATTAGAAAAGTAGTGAGCATGTATTCGAATTTAAAAGATAATATTATGAAATCATTCCATTTAAAAATAGTCATAAGTACTGTAGCTCTTGTTTGCTTCGGAATTTCATTTTTAAATGCACAAGTGAAAAGTGAACGCCCAAAAAAGCTACCCACTTTTAAGGAGTTATTAGCGCAGCTAGATACCAACGAAGACGGAAAACTTTCCGAAGCTGAAGTTAAAGGTTCTTTAAAAGAAAATTTTGCCTAATTGGATAAAGATGAAGATGGTTGTCTTTCGGAAGCAGAACTAAAAAAAGCACCTAAAAAACTAGGAACAAAGCAACGCTCCAATAAATAAACCACAAAAACCGAATACTATGAGATCATTTTTTTTTAAACGTACCCGTTTTCAGTTTTTCAATCATCATTGCCCTCTTTACGAGCTGCGCATCATGCTCTAGCGATGACAAGGCTGGTACCATCGAAGAAACTACAGACGATAGCGTGGTTGTGAATGT
>Ga0209344_10001904_pt1 | contig 25109 bp, 17 predicted proteins | sample Cruoilmetagenom6_FD_187293 | JGI IMG/M metagenome (GOLD analysis project Ga0209344, IMG submission 187293) | Oil polluted marine microbial communities from Coal Oil Point, Santa Barbara, California, USA - Santa Barbara Oil Seep Sample 6 (SPAdes)... | ecosystem: Environmental > Aquatic > Marine... | reverse complement strand
CCCACCACACTTGGCCCACGTCCTTTCCAGGAACTCGTCGCCGGTGTGGTGCGGGCGTCCCGCCCGCATGGGGACGCAGAACCGCTTCCTTCACCACCGAAACCCACCGCCAAAACTGAACATGAGGGGATCGAAATCGACGGAGCCCCGTCCACTACCGTCCACCTCATCGAAGCTGTAGCTGGCGTCGATATAGGAAAGCGAACCGCTGAGGGCCCAGTTGCCCCGTTTGGTCAGGACAATGTCGATCCCGAGCTTGGCGCCCCAGGAAACCTCCGAGTCGTTGCGCGAGTCCAACCTCACCCAGTCATCGCAGTCGTGTTTCGTCGGCCAACAGCCATCACCTATCCCGGTGGAGGTCGACCACTGGCTATAGCGGTTGAACGCAACCATGGGCCCGGCAGAGAGGTTGACGGTCGGAGTTCTGACAAAGCGGAAATTCGCACCGAGGGTCAAGGCGCTCATGCCGAGGACATCGACACTGGTGCCGATGTGCTTGCGTTCCACACCGGTCGAGACATTCAGATCCGAGCCGATGGTGGTGGATCCGAACTCGAGGCCAAGCCAAGGAATCAATGCGTATTCGATGGTGGCGAACCCACCACCGCCACCGCTGAGCCGGACATCGACCGACCCCGGATCGACTGCCACCGCAGTGCCTCCGTTGGTGTCCGCGACGACAACGCCGAAACGCAGGATCCAGTCGCGCACCTTTGGTTGTTCGACGGTCGCGCTTTCCTCAGCAACGGGCTCTTCGTGGGCAAAGGCACTGGTGGCCATGGATAGCAGGAGAGTGACAACGATCAGGATCAGAATCAGGGCTGTCAGATTGGTTTTCTTCATTTCTTCCTCCGTAGTTGGACCGTTTTCCATTCGCTTTCGTATCTCATGCTCAGTGTCGGTCCTGAACGGTGAAAGCGCCTGACGGAGTTGTGAGGTTTGGATGAGGGTTCGGATAGGATGAGGTGCCAATGAGTACTCATCGCCGGTTTCTTCTGCCGATCGTGGTCATCGTGTTTCTGTCGGTCTGCACACCTGCCGTCGGACAGACCACGATCGAACCACCCATCGTCAGCCCCGGTGCTCGAAGCCTCGGTCTCGGTGGCGCCTTTGTCGCCGTGGCCGACGATGCCACCGCCGCGTGGGCCAATCCATCAGGCCTGATGCAACTGGCTCGCCCAGAGATCTCGCTGGAGGGACGCTCGTGGAGCGAAGATCGGGAGGGCGTGGCATCGAACCAATCGAACCTCGGTTTCCTTTCCTTTGTCCTGCCCCGCCCCAACTGGTCCATCGCAATCTACGCGCAGACCCTGACCAGCCTCGAGTTTCCGACTCGGTGGCAGGCCAACAACGAGTTCGACCCACTCTCGGGCCTGGTCATCGGCAACTTCGGGGTTTCCGCCGCGCTGCGGCTGAGCGATTCGGTGAGCCTCGGGTTCGGTCTCACCGCGTTCGCCGGCGTCTTCTCAGAGGAGAGCATCGACCCCGAAACAATCAACCCGTTCTGGGACGGCGATGCCGAGAACGACGTCGGGGCCACAGCCGGTGTGCTCTGGAGTCTCAGCGACGCATGGGCACTCGGTGCGTCGTACCGAAGTGGGGCGGACTTCACCTTCTCAGGCGGTGGTCGCGCCACCATCCCCGACATTCTGGCGGCCGGCGCCCGTTGGCGCTCATCAGGCGGGAACGCCATCATCGCCGCCGAAGTCGAACAACTCGCAGGCATCGACAACCGCACCCGGCTCCACCTCGGTGGCGAGTGGGTCTTTCTCAAGGCCAAACCACTCATCGGTCTGCGCGCCGGTGCCTGGTACGACCCACATGGCGGCGCGGTATCGTCCACCCCGGAGGGCGAACTCACCGAAGCCGAAGCGATCCTCCACTACTCGGCTGGGATCGGGTTCGCCTGGAAAAAGTTTCAGCTCGATCTCGGCGGGGACTACTCGGAGAGAACCACCATCGTCTCGCTGTCGATGATCTTCACGTTCTAGGAGCGGAGTCACCCCGATGGTAGGCTGAGGCCATCGAACAGACGATCAGCGACCAGTACATGTCATTCTGAGCGACTCCACGCCGCTTCGCGGCGCCTACCCATGGGAAGACAAAGCCATAAAAAACATGTCATTCTGAGCGAACGAGTCCGCGAGAGAGTCGAAGAATCTCCCGATGGCGCGTGGATCGCTCCAACCTTCTGCGGGACGATGATGATAGGTAGGATCTCCAAACCCAGAGGGGATTCTTCGACTCGCTACGCTCGCTCAGAATGACATGGTGGTTTGTCATTGGGAGCGATCGAACTCGGTCACCCCTCAAACGACCGCTTCGACATCCCCAACCGTGATCCGCGTCCGCCCTCCATCGTGGACCCGCTGAAGCGCAGCGAGCGCGAGCTTCTGAAGAATGTACGGTCTCCCGTCCGCCCTCTCGAGCAACAGATCGACCGCCTCGTCGTCGATGGCAATGACACCGCTCACCGGATCGATCACCAGCCTGCGGGCCGCATCGGAATCGATGGGCCCGACCTCGAGTTCCTCGAAGAAGTTGTACCAAGGGCTGCCCTCGTGATCCCACTTTCGTGCGATGCCTACCCCGGCAGCGACGGCGACCAACTGATCGGCGAAACCGCGCATGAAGAGACTGCGCAGGCGTTGGTTGGTGCGATGGGAATAGCCGTTGAGCTCGTCGATCTCGTCGAGGAGCAGCACCAGCTTGGCGCGACGATCGTCGGGACACTCCAAAGTGGGCAGGACCCGCCTGAGATCGCGCGTCAGCTCGCGCGAATCGTATCCGTCGGCAACCCCGGCCGCAGACAGTCGTTCGTCACCAATGGCCTCCCCCACCGCCTCGGCGACCGTGGCGAAGAACGCCTCTTCGGGAACCCCCTGAAGATCGATGGGCACCGGCACGAAACAGAAGCGTGGATGATCGAGGTCGGGTAACCGCACGCGTAACTGATGGAGCATCGACGTCTTGCCGATGCGCCGCTCACCGAGCAGCAGCAGACTGTTGTTGGGCACCGTGGCCAGGACCCGGCCGAGGAGGGGGCCGCGTCCCACGAACATCTTGGGATCACGCACCGGTGGACCGGCCACGTAGGGGTTGAACCGCCGTCGTAGGAGTCGGCGCCGTCGACGCTCCCTTTGCATCACCGCGATGGCGACCCCAAGCAATACGCCCGCGGTCAGTCCCCCCCACAACCACGGCGATCGGATGAGTGGACGCCGATACTCGACGGCGTACTCGCTGCGAGAGCTCAGACCCTCGCCGTCGGTGGCGACCAACTCGAGGGTGGTCACACCTGCCGGCAGCACAACATCGAGGCGGAACTCGGCGATGGAAACGCCACCGACCACCTGACTCGTCAGCTCGCTCGCCACCGGCGCCCCGTGGCTGGCGGTCGCCGTCAGAGCAACCGCAGTCTCGTCGATCACCACCCCGCTCAATCGGAAGTCGGGCTCACGCACCACGTGGACCGGCACCCCTTCGGACACTCTCTCGCGCATATCGGCAAAGCGGATCGCAGGGGGGAGATTCTGCGTCGGGCCTTCGCCAAGGAGCTGTCGGCTGAGCAGGGCATACGCCCGCTGAACCACTTGGAGAGCCTCGGCGTGACCACGATCCCGCGCCAGCACCAGGTTGGCGGAGGCGATGGCCCCCTCGAAGTCACCCCCGGCGAGGCTTTCCTCGGCATCACCCATGTTGCGCTGTATCTCTGTCCGCATTTCATCCTCGGCCATCCGTTCCAACAGTCGATCTTCGAGGTCCGCGGCCCGGGAGTTGCCGGGCTCGATAGCGAGGACCTTCTGGACGAGACCGAGCGCGGATGAGAGCTCGCCGCGACCAAAGAGCTCCTCCGCCCGGTCCAGTGTGCCACCGGTGTTCGAAACCGGAGCATCCTCGCTCATACCCGCCAGTTCGGTCTGGACTTCCATCAGAAGCGGACCCGCGGCACTTCTCGGCTCGAGATCCACCGCCCTGCGGAAACGCGCCGCCGCCTCGACGAGGCGCCCACTCGCTCGGAGCTGCTCACCTTCGTCGATGAGCTCGGAAACTCGCTCACGTCTCGATCGGTCGTCATCACGGCGGACGATCTCCTCGCGAAACGAGGTCGCGAGTGCCACAGCGTCGGCGTTTTCGGGCGCCAGGGCGAGCGCACGATCGACGGCGGCCACGGCCTCATCGAGGCGATCGCCTCGTTGATGCTCTCGAGCCTCGACCAGATTCAGGTCGATGAGATCCTGAACCACCTGTTTCTGTTCGGTCCGCTGTCTCTCCGCCTCACCGGCCGCGCGCCGTCGAAACCTGTTCAGCTCGTCCCAGGCGGGTTCGGAGTCCTGAATGGCGCCGATCTGCTCCTCGGTGTCGAAGGCCCGCAACGCCGCTTCGTACTCGTCTGCCGCAAAATAGGCGATCCCAAGCTTGAGGTAGGGAAAGTAGTCGACCACCCTCATGCCATAGGTCCGCACCCGCGCGCCTGAATCGCCGCGTCGCTCGATGGCCATGTTGAGTTCGGTGATGGCGGCGGCGTGATCGTTGTCCATCAACGCCTTCTCGGCGCGGGCGTAGTGTTCGTACCACTGGTCCGCCCAGACTTGAGGCGCACCTGCCACCAACAGAATCGTGAACGGAATCAAGGACCATCGGCTGACCTTCATCAAACGCAGTGTACTCCGGGATCAACCGGGATCCACTACACCGGGGGTGGTCGACAGTCGGGAATCGAAGACCGGTCCATTCGCTTGTTCATGGAGAACAAACCCGGCGAGGAGACAAGATGGCTTTGAAAGATAAGAATCTGACCTGGACCAAGGTCCTCGAACTGGACGAACTTGACGAAGGGCGGGTCAAACCTGTCAGCTGTCTCCACCGGACTCTGTGCATGACCCGCTATGGAGGCGAGTACGGGGCTTTGGACAATCTCTGTCCCCACCAGAAAGGACCTCTCGGTGAGGGCAGTATCGAGAACGGCCTGCTGCGTTGCCCATGGCATGGTTGGGACTTCGACCCGATCACCGGCAAACCACCGGGGTATGACGATGGTGTCGAGACCTTTGACGTCGATGTGCGCGCCGACGGCGTCTATGTCGGGATGCCCCCTGAGCAGGGCCACGTCCAAACCGCGGGCGATGTGATGATGGAGACTCTGACAAACTGGGGCGTCAAACATGTCTTCGGGATGGTTGGACACTCGAATCTGGGGGTCGCCGACGCTCTTCGGCTCCAGGAGGAACGGGGCCGGCTGCGTTTCTATGGGATTCGACACGAGGGCGCAGCATCGTTCGCCTGCTCCGCCTACGGCAAGCTCACCGGCCGGCCCGCGGCCTGTCTCTCCATCGCCGGGCCAGGCGCCACCAATCTGCTCACGGGTTTGTGGGACGCCAACGTCGACCGGTCGCCGGTCATCGCCCTCACCGGCCAGGTCGAAACCCAGGTCCTCGGTCCCGGCGCCTTTCAAGAGGTCGACCTGATGGCCGCCTATGGCAAGGTGGCCCAGTGGCAACAGACGGCGCTGCCGGGCAGCCGTCACGCCGAACTGGTCAACCTGGCGTGCAAGAGCGCCGTCCTCAACCGCGGCGTTTCACAGCTCATCTTCCCCGACGAGGTCCCCAAGATGCCGGCCGGCGCCAAACCACAAATCGGCACACCGGACGGACGCGTGGCGGCGGTTGAGATCGCCCCTCCCGAGGAGAGTTTCCAGCAAGCGGCGGTGATGCTCGAGGGAGCCAGGCGGCCGGTGATCATCGTCGGCCACGGTGCGCATTTTCAAATGCCCGGCGTCATCGAATTCGCCGAGATGCTCCACTGCCCGGTGGTCACGACCTTCAAAGCAAAGGGGCTCGTCCCCGACGACCACCCGCTGGCCGCGGGAGTGCTCGGCCGCAGCGGCACCCCGGTGGCGAGCTGGGTGATGAACGAGGCGGACTGTTTGTTGGTCCTTGGAGCGAGTTTCTCAAACCACACCGGCATCACCCCGAAGAAACCGACCATCCAGGTCGACTTCGAAGCCATGGCACTCGGCAAGACCTTTCCCGTCGATATCCCGGTTTGGGGAGAGATCGGCGTCACCTGCTCGCGACTGATGGAGAGACTCCGGGGGAGAGTCGATCCCACCGACCAGCGACCCGATCTCGCGAATCGCTGGGAGATCTGGCGCGCCGAGAAGAAGCGCCGCACCCACGACGATCGGGGCCGTGGGCTCAACTCGGCCGCGATCTTCGCATCCATGAGCCGCCTCGTCCCGGACAATGCGATCATCGCCGTGGATGTCGGCAACAACACCTATTCTTTCGGACGCTATTTCGAATGCAGCCGTCAGGCGGTTCTCATGTCCGGCTATCTCGGCTCCATCGGCTTTTCGTTTCCGGCCGCCATGGGCGCCTGGGCCGCAACCCAGGAGGACGACCCGCTCTATGCCGGCCGAAAGGTCGTTTCCGTTTCCGGTGACGGGGGCTTCGGCCAGTACCTCGCCGAACTCACCACCGCGGTCAAGTACGGCATGGACATCACCCACATCCTGCTCAACAACAACGAACTCGGGAAGATCTCCAAGGAGCAGCGAGCCGGCAACTGGGATGTCTGGCAGACCTCTCTCCACAACCCCAACTTCGCCGAATACGCCACGCTGTGCGGAGCCCTCGGTCTGTCGGTGGACAGCTCCGAAGATCTGGACACGGTTCTGGAGAAGGCCCTGAGGCACAACGGGCCGAGCCTGGTGGAAATCAGGTCAGATGCGGAGTTGGTCTGAGGCAGATCATTTTCCAAGACGACCCGAGTCCGGATGCTGGATGCTGGATGCCGGATGCCGGATCGTCGCACATCGCTGTAGATCGCAGGTTTCCCGCCCGTGGGAATGCGATGTCATGACCTCAAGACCTCATAACCCCAGGACCTCGAGACCCCCATCAGAACTTGAAGAGCAGCGGGATCACCGTCATAGCGACGATCCAGGTGAGGATCAACAACGGCACCCCGGCCTTGACGAAGTCCATATAGCGGTAGCCACCAGGTTCCATGACCAGGGTTCCAACCGGAGAGGAAATTGGCGAGATGTAGGCCGATGAGGCGGCGATGGCAACCGCCATGACAAAGGCATAGGGTTCAACCCCCATTGCGGTGGCGATGCTGATGGCCACCGGCGCCATGAGCACCGCCGTCGGCGAGCTGGAAAGCAGCCCACCGAGCACAGCCGTGGCCAAGAAGAGCGCGCCCATCATCACCATCGGTCCAAAGCCGCCGAACTGCTGCATCAACCAGCCGACGATGAGATCGACACCACCCGTCTTCTGCAACGCATCGGCAATGGGCAGCATCCCGGCAATGAGAAACACGGCACTCCAGTGCATGCATCGGTAGGCATCCTGCATCGTCAAACAACGTGTCAGGACCATCACCACCGCCGTGGCCATCACCACGTAGACAACCGGCACGATGTTCAACGCCGAAAACACAACCATTGCCACGACGGCCGCCACCGCGATCGGCGCGCGTTTTCGCGCCGGCGCGACCACCGAGACCTCGCTGGGGAGAGTCAATACGACAAAGTCACCTGCATCGGACTGCAGGTGTTGGATTCTGGGCCACGGCCCGAGCACCAGGAGGGTGTCGCCGACTCGGAGTCGTTTGTCGAGGTCATCCTCCACCACCTGGTTGGTGCGGCGCACACCGATGACCTCGAGCTGATAGCGCGACCTGAACTTGCTCTCCCGCAGGCTCTTACCCTTGAGGGACGACTCGGGTGGGATGAGCACTTCGGCCACCCCGACGTCCCGAATCATCACCTTGCTTTGGCGTTCCCGCATGGGCTGGACGTTGAGGTCGAAGTCCTTGATGCAGCGCACGAAATCGGTTCCGTGCGCCTGAACGATCAGAACATCGCCCTCGCGGATTCTCAGATCGGCGCTCGGCGCTCCGATGACCCGGGCGACAAACCGTTCGGTCCGCTCGACCCCGAGAATCCTCACGCCGTATTTCGAACCGAGACCGGTCTCGGAAAGCACCTTGCCCACGAGCTTCGACTGTGCAGGGATGTCGATCCGGTGGAGACCTCCGACCAACCCATAGCGCTCGGCGAGCTCGCGGATACCAACAAGCGTCTGCGAACCGCCTTTCTTCTTGGCCTTCGGAAACAAGAAGCGACTCATCAACATGACATAAACGATGGCGACGATCAGGACCGCAGCGCCGATGGGCGTGAAGCTGAAGAATGCCAACGGCTCGAAGCCGGCCTTTTGGAGCGCCCCACTGACGACCAGGTTCGGCGCGGTCGCAAGCAGGGTCATCATCCCGCCGATGATCACCGCGTAGGCCATGGGCAGAAGGATTCTCGATCGGCTCATCCCCGTGGCATGGGCGATGTTGACCGCAACCGGGATGAAGATAGCCACCACCGCGGTGGAACTCATGATGCTCGAGAGAATCGCCGAGCTGATCATGAGCAGCAGGAGCGTTCGATTCTCGCTCGACCCCGCCAGGCGAATCACCCAACTGCCGATCCCGGAGGCGACTCCTGTGCGAGCAAGGGCCTCCCCAACGATCAGCAGGCTCGCGATCGTGAGAACAACCGGATCCGAGAATCCGGCAAGGGCCTCTGACGGATCCAGGATCCCGCTGAGTCCGAGCGCGAGAACAACCAGGAACGCGGCCATGTCCATCCGAACCCGACCGCTGGCCATGGCAATCCCGGCGAGCACGACGAGCGCGAATACGAAGGAAGCTTCCCAACCCACTCTGTGTTACCTCTCAGCGTTCTGTTCGGACGACACACTAGTACGCATTATAACTACTGAGTTCCACCGGAGATCGTCCGAGGAACCGCCCCCGAGGTCGTTGCCGGACCCGCCAACCGCAACTGGAGATCGGGGTTGAAGACTTCGTTTCTCTCCATCAACTGCAGCATGAGCCCACCCCAGAGCGGGCTCGAGATGTCGCCGTGTCCGCTGCTCACTTCCACGGGAACCTGGAAGACCCAGAACGGGGTGTCGTTCCACCGACCGGGCACCTCGTGGAGCACGACCCCACCGCCCACGACCTCCACCGTGTGACTGAAGAGAAAGGGCACGTGACCGGCGGTCCGGAGACCGAGCGTCTTCTGTGAAGGATGCGCTGGATTCGGGTTCCCCCGATAGCGGACAAAGATCGAGTTGAGTCTCATGGCGAACGGTATCAACCACCGTGTGATGCCGTCGGCTTGTGAAGTTGCCGAGACCATCATCGGGCCGCCGGCGAGCCGGCGTGCACCGGCTCGGTCCTCGAGCACGAGCCCGACCTGCGTTCGCTTGAGAGCATCAATGATCTGCTTGGAGTACAGCGCCTCGGTGGAGGGATTGGCCGAAACGATGAGGTCGTACCCCAGGGGAACCGAGCCTCTGCTGTCCTCCACCGAGAGAATCTCCGCCATCACCATCTGACCGACGGTCTTCTCGAGAATCAGCCCGCCCATGGAGTGACCGAGGAGGAAACACTTCGATTCCGGGTTCTCGGCGGCCGCGCGCAACGTGCGCTGAAGGACCTCGACCAACTGGATGGAGGCCACCCGGTGAGCGGCCACCCGCCGGTTCCAGAACGAAGCATCGATGAGAATCGGCAGGGAGTAGGTGCGACCGCGCCAGCCGACAAAGAGCCCCACCACCGGGCGAGCCGGCTCGCCGGTTTTCAGCGCAGCCTTTTCCGAATACCCGGCGATTCGCGCCACCTGATCCTCGAACCACGCCAATCTCTGGCCCGAGTCGCGGTCCCTCGAGGCATTACTTTTCCACCCGTGGATGAACTGGTGAAGCACGATCCCGTGCTCACTCTCGGTGTTGAGGTCACGGATGAGTTCGACCACGGCGTCCAGTTGGGCGAGATCCCAGGGCTCGCCCTGGTCGTCGAACTCAATCACCGAAACGGCGTACGGCAGCCCGCCATCAGTCTGGTAGAGCCTGAGATAATCCTCGAGCTCGGTGTTGAACTGCCGGTTGCCGACACAACCGAAGGGCAGTGCGACACCGATGACGACAACGACACCTAAAGCGATCAGGAGCTTCTTGAAGGAGAATCTCCATCGCCGGAGGAAACCATGGTTGCGTTTGATCGAGTTCATCTGCTGGCGGCGTTTATTATAATTCGGCTTTCAGTCACACCCCCGTCTCGGCAAGATTTCAGCCGAGAGGTTCGACCAACCCGAGATTTCGCTCGTTCATTCGGGCCGGCGTAGGGTGGGCCTCGGCCCACCTTCAGGGCCATCGAAGAACTCGTGGCGCAGCACGAAGTCGGACAACCCTGACGGCGGCGACTGTGGACTGACGTGGATCGCCACATGTCTCGTCAAGGACTCTGAAGGTGGGCCCAGGCCCACCCTACGAATCCGCGCTTCCTCTCTATTGAATCCTGATATTGTCTTCGGACGATGAAAGCCAAGCGACTGACCCGTTTCGCGTTGATCTCCGCGGCCGTTGTCGCCGGACTCATTCTGGCGGTCGCGACCCTTGCCCAGCGGTCCAAACCCGATCTCTCACTTTGGCACACGGTCACCCTCAAGACCGAGCTGGAAGCCGGAGACGCAAAGGGAGGATTCGGTTGGGCGCAATACCTCGAACTGGAAGACCGGCTCTTTGAAGAGCTCGACGACAAGATCGTGCGTCCGAGCGCAGGCGAAGCCAACCCCCTGTGGAACCGCTACGCCGTCGACGGCGTGAACAACCCCGCAACCTTCCCTCGGAACTGGAATCGGTCCTACGAACTCACCAATCCGTCTCCGCGTGGAGGCGCCCTGCTGATTCACGGCCTCACCGACTCCCCCTACAGCCTTCGATCCACAGCAGAAATCCTCCACCGAAGTGGATTTCACATTGTCGGTCTCCGCCTCCCCGGTCACGGCACGACCCCATTGGCCCTGCGCCAGGCCGAGGTCGAGGATTGGCGAACCGCGGTGCGAATCGCATACGAACGCCTCATTGAGGTGGTGAACCACGGCCCGATGGTGCTGGTCGGCTACTCCAACGGCGGAGCCCTCTCGCTGGATCTCGCCCTTGACTGTGTCGAGGACGAAGATCTCCCGACCCCCGATCACATCGTTCTGTACTCACCCGCCATCGGGATCACGCGGGCGGCGGCGCTGGCTCGGATGTCTCGACTGCTGAACTGGATGCCCTGGTTCTCCAAGCTCGGTTGGGGCTCGGTCGAACCCGAGTTCGATCCCTTCAAGTACAGCTCCTTTCCGAACGACGCCGGCTATCTCACCCATGTACTCACGACCTCGGTTCGGTCGCGGCTCGCCGAGATCGAGGGCCAAGACGACGCCGTTCGTTTCCCACCTGTGCTGAGCTTCGTTTCCCTGGCGGATGCGACAGTCAGGGTCGAGGCAATTGTCGAGGGCCTCCATGACCGGTTGATTGACAACGACAGCGAGTTGGTGATCTTCGACATCAACCGCGGGGCCAAGATGCACGACTTCTTCAAGACGGATCCCGCCAAGCGTCTGAGCTCACTCACCGCCAGAACATCCACCCCATACCGGTTGACCGTGATCATGAACGCCGACGAGACCACCGACGCCCTCGAGGAGTGGACCCGACCGGCACAATCCACTGAACCATCGATTCGGTTCCTGGATCTCGAGTGGCCGAAGAGCTTTTACTCGCTGTCGCATGTGGCGATACCCTTTCCATCCGACGACCCCATCTACGGGACCTCACCGGGGCCGCACCTCGGTTGGGGAGTCCAACTCGGCGCCCTCGAACCACGCGGCGAGAAGGGTCTGCTGAGTATCCCGGCAAGTCAGTTCAACCGCCTCCGCTCCAACCCCTTCTTTCCCTATATCGAACACCGCCTCATCCAACTCACCGGTGGTCCAGCGCCGCCTGAGCATCCCCGGTCATCGGAATCAATTACCGAACTCTCAGCGGTGAACTGAAACACGAAGAACACAAAGAGCACGAAGGTCATCGCAAAGATCGGAATCATAGACCCGGTCCGCAGCCTCATCTGCCACGCCTGGCAAGCACAAATGACCTTCTTTGGCGCGGCCTTTGTGATCTTCGTGGTCTTTGTGGTGGGAAGTCGCATGGGTCGGCAAGACTGTGCACTCCAAGGCGCAATGCCTTGAGCGAGTAGACGCACGGCGCGACAACGCACAATGGAACCGCTGAGTCGCGGAGGTGCCGCAGACAGCCATTAGCCGTTAGCTATGAGCTTTTAGCCCTATCGCAATGAACTCGATCCGGACGTTCCTGCGATGGAGCTAAAAGCTAACGTCTGAGCCTCTTGCAAAATTCAATGCCACCGCGGGAGGGGATAAACCCCTCCCCTACGAAGACGTCCCGGAAAGGCGTTGTAGGGGAGGGGTTTACCCCCTCCCGGGTCGATCGTGGATTGACCGAACGACAGTGAATATGGGCATTTTGCAAGAGGCTCGTCTAATAGCTAACAGCTCCAATTGCGATGCTACGCTGATCGGTATGGAACTCAGTGTTTTCGACATCTTCAAGATCGGGATCGGGCCATCATCGTCGCACACGGTAGGGCCCATGCGGGCGGCGGGCTTTCTGCTCGTCAAACTCGACAATCAAGGACTGTTCGACAGGACTCATCGCGTTGAATGCGAACTCTTTGGTTCCCTCGCCGCAACCGGGCGTGGCCACCACACCGATCGAGCGGTGATCTGGGGCCTCCAGGGCAAAGAACCCGAGACCATCAACCCCGATGACCAGGGACCGCTCTACCAGGGCGTCGTTCAAAACAACGAACTGATCCTCGGTGGCCGACGCACAATCGAGTTCATTCCCGACCGCGACATCGTCTTCAAGCCGGGCGAACAGCTCCCACACCACCCCAATGGGATGCACTTCACAGCCTTTGACGAAACCGGCGCCGAGATCTACTCCAAGGATTTCTACTCCATCGGTGGTGGGTTTGTGGTTGGCGACACGACCGCCGAGAACGACCAGCTCATCAAAGAACCGGTCAAAGTGAGGCACCCTTTTTCTTCCTGCGACGAGTTGCTGGCAATCGCGCGCGACACCGGGATGAGCCTTGCCGAGATCGTCCTGACCAACGAGCAGGCATGGCGGTCGTCTGACGAGATCGAGGCCGGTCTCGAGAGGATCCAGGACGCCATGAACGGTTGCATCGAACGAGGGTGCCGGGCCGAGGGCGTGCTCCCGGGTTCCATGGGTATTCAACGCCGCGCCCCAGCCCTCCATCGAACGCTGACAACCGAGAATGAGCAGGCCTTCGGCGATCCCCTCGGCGCCATGGACTGGATCACGCTCTACGCCCTCGCCGTCAATGAGGAAAACGCCGCCGGGGGCCGTGTCGTCACCGCTCCGACAAACGGCGCCGCCGGGATCGTACCCGCCTGCCTTCGCTTCCTCGAACGGATCATCAAGCGGCCGCCACCCACCGCCGCCCGCGACTATCTCCTCACCGCCGGTGCGATCGGCGCCCTCTACGCGACCAACGCTTCGATCTCGGGGGCCGAGGTCGGGTGCCAGGGCGAGGTTGGCGTTGCATGCTCCATGGCCGCCGGCGGCCTGGTCCAAGCCGCCGGCGGGACGCCGCGGCAGATCGAGAACGCCGCAGAGATCGGGATGGAGCACAACCTCGGGCTCACCTGTGACCCCATCGGCGGATTGGTCCAGATTCCCTGCATCGAACGAAACGCCATGGCTGCGGTCAAGGCGGTCAACGCCGCGAGGATGGCTCTGCGCGACGAGGGCGCGCGCCACGTCTCCCTCGATCAGGTCATCGTCACCATGCGTGAGACCGGGCGCGACATGCAGTCGAAGTACAAGGAGACCTCCACCGGAGGGCTCGCCATCAACGTGACGGAGTGTTGACCGACACGCGGCAGCGAACGAAATCGCACCTTCATGTCACCTTGAGCGAGTGAGTCCGCGAACGAGTCGAAAGGTCCCCACAAGGTCAGAGGCTCGCCTCTCGCAAAGAACCACCTCTCTGAGTCGGGGGATTCTTCTACTCGGCCGTCGGGCGGCCTCGCTCAGAATGACACGAAGGCGTATTCACGCACCTCGAGAGAACGCGTTGATCACCTCCACCGGGCGTGCCGGGTACGCTTTTGTGCCAGAGTGGCTATCCAGCTTCGCAGTACCTCCCGCACAAAGGCGCTACCGGGCTCCCTCGGGGAGCGCGATCCGGGACGGCTCTCCCGGCTACGAAGCAGGCCGCCGGCGCTCCATCGGTGGGGTCGCAGCCGTCTCCGCTTCCCACGCGCGACCACGCCGATGGTGCGACGCTGGGGCGCCTCCGCCCACTCAGGCGGTGCGACCCAGAAGGCCGGTGTCGACAGAATCAGCTGCGGTGGCAGTTGCAGTGGCGGGAAGTTCCGACAATTGTCATAGTATTAATTGAGTCTAAATATCAATATGATACGCTGATGCCGCAATTTCAAGGAGAAAACCGATGGCCAAGTACGACAACATCCTCGGTGCGGTCGGCCGCACTCCTGTGGTTCGAATCAACAAGATGGCGCCAAAGGGCGTCACGCTCTACGCAAAGGTCGAGTCGTTCAATCCCATGGGCTCGGTCAAGGACCGCCTCGCCCTCGGGATCATCGAGGACGCCGAAGCGAGCGGCGAACTCAGACCCGGTCAAACCGTCATCGAGGCCACCAGCGGCAACACCGGCATCGGTTTGGCCATGGTCTGCGCCCAGAAGGACTATCCCCTGGTGGTCACCATGGCCGAAAACTTCTCGGTGGAGCGTCGCAAGATGATGCGCTTTCTCGGTGCCAGAGTGGTGCTGACTCCGGCTTCTGAGAAGGGCACAGGGATGCTCAGAAAGGCCGAGGAACTCGCCGAGAGCCACGGCTGGTTTCTCTGCCGCCAGTTTGTCAACGAATCCAACGCCAACGTTCACTCGCGGACCACGGCGAGAGAGATTCTCGACGATTTCAACGGGGAACGACTGGACTACTGGGTCAGCGGTTTTGGGACCGGCGGCACCCTCAAAGGTGTCGCGAGGGTGCTCAAGGCCGAACGCAGCGACACCAAGATCGTGGTCTGCGAGCCCGACAACTCGATGATGTTGGCCAGTGGGGTTCCCCAGGCGCGCAACACCGATGGATCCATCGCCGAGAGCCACCCCGGCTTCCGCGCCCATCTCATGCAGGGCTGGAGCCCCGACTTCATCCCGCAGCTTGCCGAGGACGTCATGGACCTGGATCTTGTGGACGACTTTGTTCCGATTCCGGGCAACGCCGCCGTCGACTGCTCGAAGCGCCTGGCTCGTGAGGAAGGCATCTTTGTCGGGATCTCCGCCGGCGCCACCCTGGCCGGCGCTCTCGAAGTCTGCAAGAGCGCGCCCGAAGGTTCGACGGTCCTGTGTATGCTTCCCGACACCGGTGAACGGTACATGAGCACTCCCCTCTTCTACGATATCGCCGAGGACATGACCGACGACGAGATCTTGATTTCGAAGTCCACCCCGAGCTTCCGCTTCGACGCCCCTTCGCCACCTCCGCCGGCCGAGGTCGAGCCTCCGCAGGTGACCGCTGAGGCCGAAGCCTTCATCGAGGAGGTGCTTTCAGACTCCGACGAGCCGGTCGTCATGTTCGCCTTCGAGTGGTGTGAGTTCTGCTGGTCGGTGCGCAAGATGTTCTCCGCATGCGACATTCCCTACCGGTCCATCGATCTCGACTCGGCGGCCTACCAGGAGAACGACTGGGGTGGTCAGATCCGGGCGGCGCTCGATGCCCGCTTCGATGTCAAGACCATTCCACAGATCTTCATCGGCGGACGCCACATCGGTGGAGCCACCGAGACCTTCGACGCCTTCAACGCCGGCGAGCTGCAGGCCATGCTGTCCTCGAGTTCAGTCGTCCACAACCGCGAGATCAACGTCGACCCGTACTCGCTGCTACCGACATGGTTGCATCCGCGGTAGTGGGTTACTTTCCGTAGACCAGGGTGCCGCCGACGTGTCCGAGAGTCGCGATGACCAACATCCCCGCGGCCAGCAGGGCGAGTTCGACGACAGCCAGTGCGACCGAAAGCGGCGAACCGACGTCGACGAGCCCGCTGCCGTCCGAAAAAACCGCTCCCGATGCATGGAGTGCAGGTGAACCGGCCTGTGTTCCACATCATCTCCTGGATCGACCGATCACCTCGGTCGTGATTTTCTCATTTGATCATATCACCCAGTATCTAATTGGAACGACGTCTCCATCAAGACGCTCAACGATGTGGTTCGTCCCTTGCCCACTTCGTACGTCACAGCTCGTTGGCGTCAGCCGATCGCTCAGGTCCCCGGGAAAAGCTTGAGAAAGAAGACCCGCACGGCAATATCGCCCTTGCCGGGCCCCGTCAGGGCGTAGCCGAGTTCGAAGTTCATGATGAGCTGCCAGGGCAGGGTCACCGTCCCGCCGACACCGATCCCGGCGAGAAGTTCTTGATCGAGACCCGTCGCCCGGTTGGTCGCCCACAAGGCATCGGCCTTTGCCGTCACCCGGATGAGATCGAGGTAGTTGACGCCGCCGCTGAGGTGGCCGCCAACGGCCTTCTCCGCGCGTACCAGACCGCTCGGATAACCCGCCACCGAGGGGTCTCCAAAGAGACCGAAATCATAGCCGGAGAACCGGTCAGTGTCCGCGCTGTCGAGGTAGGACAAAACCAAACCGATCTTTCGGAAGTCTTTCAACCACCACGATTTGGCGAGGTTGACCTTCCACCGCTGATAGTCCTTCTGATCGGGGCTGTACTCGGTGTTGCCGGGCAGGCCCCAAAACTCCCAGTTCGCACGGTTGTGGTAACTGCCCGCGACGGTCAAACGGTAGCCCGCCCGGTTGTAGTCGAACTTCGCGTTGAAGACGTTGGTGAGGGTGTCCTGCGGCAGAACGAAGTCCTCGGCGGTGTTGTCGGATCTGAAGAACTGCTGGTAGTTGGCTCGGTATTTGAGTTCGAGGGACACGAACTTTGCGAGGGGCCGACCGACAAAGAGGTTAAACGTACCGGAACGCTGTTTGATTTCTTCCTCGGGGACGACTGCGCCATCGCGGTAGAGCTCGTCCTTTCCTTTGAAGATGACGCCGTTGAAGTTGGCGCCGGCGTTCCATCGACTGCCCAGGAAGTCAGGATCGGCGATGTTGGCCGAGAGGAATGCCCCGGCAAAGAAGACGTTGGTCTGCGCGCCCGAATCCTTGAAATCAAGATCGAGGTAATTGACCCCCGCCAAAGGCAGCGGATAGTCCACCGATGCGTCCCAGAACACGCCGCCCACCAGAAAGAGCCGGCTCGAATCGAAGTCCTCTTCGACCACCCTCTGGCCTTCTTTGTCCTTGGGCAGATAGCGGAGCCCCTCGTCGGTATCTCGAACCATGGTCGCATCTGAAGCCAGCGCCGACTCCCGGTTGGCGTCGAACTCGGCGCCGTTGATCCTGATTCCGGTGAGCCGGTTGTCGACTTCCACAGGAATGGTCGTGTTGAGAATGGAGTAGACCTGTTGGCCGGAGATTCTCAAGGGTAGGACAAATGCCTCGTTGGACCACGGCACGGGCTGGCCATTTTCATCGACCGGGCTGAAGTAGTAGGTCTCCTCATTTGAGAGCACGTCACCCTTCAGGCCAACCTGAACGGCCCGCGTCCTCACGTGGGTGTAGACCTCGCGGTCGACCCACACCGTTCCCTGATACAGACTCCGACCGGGAGTGGCCTCGATTGGTTTGAAATCGAGGACCCAACAGTCGCGGTCATCGACGACGGCAGTTCCACGCAAACGAAACGTGTAGTACTTGGAAAACTTGATGTCTGTGGGCAGCGAAGCGACCTTCTCCGGCTGGATCAGCGGGATCTTGGGCATCTTCCGAGAACGCCATTTGACCCCCGCGATATAGAAATCGGACCACACCCAATCAAAGGCGCCGTCGCGGAAAAAGAACTCTCCTTCATACGACATCTCGATGGAGCCCTGTTGCGCCTGGAACCTGAGGGCGAAATTCCGCGTCGCCTGGTAGTGACCGAGGCGCCGATCCTGGTCGTCTTCGAAGGCCTGAAGGCGCCGAAGGATCTCCTCCACCGGCATCTCGCGGCCGCCGCCGACCTCGATCTCCTCGTCGAAACCCTCGAGTTCGGCGGCGCTGGGTCTCTCGAGACGGAGCACGACCACATCAGGCGCGTCGCTGATCACAATGACGAAGTTTCCGTCCTTCGGGACGCCGGTCACCGATTGAACCTCGCCCGTTTCCAAATCCACCATCTCGGGCGAACGCAGTTGCTCATCCGAGAAGACCAATCGCAGCAGCCGGTCACCCGGTTTCTTCCTGGCGACAACTCTGAGCCCGAGATCTTCCCGGACAAATGCCCAGGCGCCTTCGGATCCCCGGGGGTCCGAGGACGGGTCATGGACCAGACGACCGCTGAACTCCCGGGCAGCCACTTTCATCGGTCCAAGATCCGGGTTGTCAACTGATCGAGCATCGACATACGTGAGAGCGGCGCCCATCGCCCCCCAAGCGGCGATCTCACCAAGGGGTGATGTTCTTGAGTCCGTCCATTTCACGGAGTCCATCACAACCGGCTTTCCAGGATCGAGTACTGCAAGGGCATCGATGGCCGAACCCGTCGTGTCGCCCGGTGCGAGAACCAGAACATCCATGTACGCCGCGACTTCATCGACGTACAACCACTCGAGAACCGCGGGATCGGGGGGAAGAGGTCCGGCCGTGAATCCAGCGCCCGGTGCGGCACCGGTCACAACCACCGCCGCCCGTTTGATGAGGAAGGCGAGATCGCCGGCCTTCAACCCACCCCCTTCGGGGCGCCAGATCGCCTGAATGAATACCTCGTCACCGGTCGCGCGGGTCACTGCCGCCAACTCCGCGAGTTCACGCTCCAACCCATCGAGGTTTTCGATCAGTGGCGCCGGAGTGGTGAAGACGACTCTCACCCAGGGTTGGGCGCCGGCCTTGCGGACCGCGTCGATGTCACCCACGTCGGCAGTGCCATCGAGATGGACCGTCCAGCTGACAAAGAAGAGATCTTCTTCACCAAGCCGCGGTTCTGCCGCGAGGCGATCAACGACGACGGTGGGGTCGTCGACCCGAATGCCGGCAGCGAGACGACCCGTGAGATCGGTTGCCGTTGCGGCGCCCGCTACGAGGACGAATATGGTGAAGAGCGCTGCCCTGAAATGATGTGGATTCACAGTAAACCTGTTTTTCGAAGGTGGGTCACCTCTGGGCGCCCCTATAACTCAATCTCATTCCCTCGGCGTTCATTCCAAATGCCAGCGGAAGATACTCCACGATCTCCGTCTCGCCCATTCAGAAACCTCCAGGTCTTGAGTCGGTTTCAGAGACTAGCACCATCTCGGGAATGTCGGTCCCACCGCCAGATCTCTCCCGCGGTGGGGGGAACCCATGGAAGCATCACGGTCCGCCAGGGTGGCCATCGGCGGCGGCGGTTTCGGTGGCCACAACGCCGCTCGGCAGCTGAGGGACTCACCTGCCGAGGTGATCCCCATCGATTGACGACACGAGGGTTCGACACTGAAAATGTCTCAGACACAACAGAAACCTGAATATTTGAGCACGCATTCAGAGAAGACCACTGGTCTCATTGACATTACTTGCTTATTGCTACATATTGTCACTTAAGATCAGCGTGGCCGAAGATCTGAAGGAGAAGCGGTTGGACGACGTCCTGAAGACCAAACGCATGAAAGCCTATCGGCGTCTCTGTCACGAGCTCGGGTTGAGGGACACAAAGCAGAAGCGCGCGATCCTCGAGGCGGTTCTCGGTCTTGACACCCACCCAACGGCCGACGAGATCCACGCACATATCACGACCACCCACCCCGACGTTTCGAGAACCACCGTCTACAGGGGCCTCGAGGCCTTTGCCAGAATGGGGCTCATCACCAAGGCTTGCCACCCGGGGAGCGTCACCCGGTACGACCGCAACATCGATATTCACCACCATCTCATCTGTCTGCATTGCGATGCCGTCATCGATATCACTGACACGGGTCTGGACGCCCTTTCGATCCCCGACACCTCCGACTTCAATTTCGAGGTCCAGGATTTCAGGGTCCAGCTGAGAGGGGTCTGTGGCTCGTGCCGGGAAACGGATCCAAAGGAGGAGTGACATGAGAAAAACCCTGTTCGCCCTGCTCTTCGCAGTGGGGCTCCTCGGCGCCATCGTCGTCTTCGGCGGCGACACGGCCGAGAATGCCCTATTGGGACTGCCACCGGTTCCGATCCCGGAGGATAACCCACAGACACCTGAGAAGATCGCCCTCGGCGAGAAGCTCTATGAGGAGGTGCGGTTCAGCACAACCGGCGATGTCGCGTGTCTCAACTGCCATGATCCCGAGAAGGCATTTACGGACTCGCCGCTCAAGGTCTCAGAAGGGATCGAGAAAAAGACCGGCACGCGCAACTCGCCCACGGTCATCAACTCGGCCTATTTCAGTACCCAGTTCTGGGACGGGCGTTCACCGGATCTCGAGGACCAGGCGCTTCATCCATTCATCAACCCGGTCGAGCACGGTTTCGTGGACCACGAACCGATCCTCGCGATCGTCCGCACCGATCCCGAATACATCGCCGCCTTCAAGGAGGTCTTTGACAAAGAGGGTGAACAGATCACCATGAAGGAAGTCACCATGGCGATCGCATCCTTTGAACGCACCGTCGTCTCGGGAAACTCCCCGTTCGACCGCTACTTCTACGCCGGTGAGGTCGACGCGCTCACCGAGCAGCAGATCCGAGGATTCGATCTCTTCGTCAACCAGGGCCGATGTGTATCCTGTCACGTCATCGAGCAGACCCAGGCGCTGTTCACCGACAACCGTTTCCACAACATCGGGGTCGGCATCAACAGCATCCAAGACGATGTTCCGGAACTGGCGACCACCTTCCTCAAGGCAGACCTGACGCTCTCCGAGGTCGATGTCGAGGTGCTCACCGACGCCCGGACCTCGGAACTCGGTCGATTCGCGATCAACAAAGACATGGACGACATCGGTTCGTTCAAGACCCCGACCCTGCGCAATATCGCGGTGACCGCACCCTATATGCACGACGGTAGCATCGAGACCCTCAAGGACGTCGTTATCCACTACAACAACGGTGGCGTGACCGATGTCGGAGATGAAGTCAATGACTTTCTCTCGGGTGGGATCCGTTCCCTCGACCTCGAGGAGGAGCAGATCGACGACATCGTCGCCTTCATGGAGGCCCTGACAAGCCCCGAGTTTGTCCCGTCTCCCCCGGCAGAAGACTAGAGGTGTGAGATGAAGAACAATCCGAATCGTCGTGATTTTCTCAAGGGGGCGGGCGCCATAGCGGCCGCCAGCGCCCTTCCACTGAGCACGGTCGAGCTGGCATTCGCCGACCCGAAGAAGAACTTCACCTTTGCCTATATCTCTGACTCACATATCCAACACATCAGGGGGAGCCAATTCGTCAACAACTGGGACCGTGGTCTGATCCGGGCGGTTGCAGAGACGAATCTGATGCAGCCCAAACCCGATTTCGTCGTCTTTGGTGGCGATCTGGCACAGCTCGGGACCAAGGAGGAACTCGACCACGGCGCCGAGATGCTGGCCAAGCTCGACACCAAAACCTACTTCGTGCTCGGCGAGCACGACTACTATCTCGATCTCGGTGAATACTGGTCCACCCTCTTCGGCGACCACTGGTACAGCTGGGACCACAAGGGCGTCCACTTTATCGTCCTCAACAGCATTCTCACCTTTGACGAGTGGACCTTCGATCGCTGGCCCACCGCGGAGCAGCGGATGCTCGAGATGGCCGGTCTCGACAACCCCAACGGATCACCGTTCATGGTCGGCGAGGCCCAGCGCACATGGCTGGCCAAAGACCTCGAAAAGGTCTCAAAGGACACCCCCGTCGTGGTCTTCTCCCACTCGCCCATCCAGAAGCTCTACAAGGGCTGGAACTTCTGGACCGACGACGCCGAGCAGATCCAGACCCTCCTGGCGCCGTTCGACGATGCGACGGTGATCTACGGTCACGTCCACCAGATCCAATACAACCAGATTGGGAACATCAGCTTCCACGCCGTGATGGCCACCGCCTGGCCGTGGCCCTACCCCGGCACCTATGCCCAGGCCGAGCACACCATGCCCCAGCTCACGGTCCCCATGAACCGGGCCGACCCGTTCTTCGAGCGCGATGCCACCGGTTGGCAGTTCATCGATATGAAGAGCGGCCGCGCATCCATGTCCTACAACCTCGCCAACAACACAAACCGAACCGTGGCGTACGACCCCGCAACCGGCAAACCGGTCGACACCCGGTTCCAAGACGTCGGGAACCGAGTTCCCCCGCAGATCCACTATTGAGAAGGAGGACGCGATGACAAGCAAACACCTGTGGTTCTCACTCGCGGTCGCCATTGCGCTGCTGGCGGTGATCGGCGTTTCGATCCACGCAGATGAGTTCAACGACGCCGATGTCGAGCGTTGGCAGGGCGAGTATATGAGCGTGGTCGCCGATGGCCGGGCGCTCTGGGGCAGCCCCGACCTCGGCACCAACGGAGTGGCCTGCGGTCAGTGCCATCCCAACGCCGCCAACACACACCCGGAGACCTATCCCAAGTTCCAACAGCAACTCGGCCGTGTGATCGCGTTGCGGGAGATGATCAACTGGTGCCTGATGAATCCGCTCGAGGGCGAAACCCTCACACTGGATGACCCCAGGATGATCGCCCTGGAAGCCTATATCGCCTACGAGCGCCGGGGAGTTCCCCTCGATCCCGGAAAACACTGACCCCAGCACATACACACTCCAAGACGGCGCGGGTCACCGCGCCGTCTTTCTTCATTCGAAGCCTTGCAGGGCTCCGATGCAGCACCACGGTTGGTTCCTCGCGAGATCGTGACCGGCCGCTCGCGGCATCGAAGGGATCTCGCAACCGCCATGACCTTGTTCGACCGCCCTCAGCCTGTTACCGTTTTGACCGACCACGCTTGGAGGTGGCATGTCGATTCGTCGTGTTCCGGTGTTCGTGACCCTGTTCGTAATCGTTGCGGTCTGCCGCATGGCCTCCGCGCAGAGCGAACCACTGCATGGCACCGTCGTCAACAAGAGTGACAAGGGCATCAAGAATGTCCAGATCGTGCTCAGTGCGCCCTCCGGCGACGCGCCAATCGAAACTACAACCACCGATGATGACGGCAATTTCAGCATCGCCATGGAGAGCCTGCGGCCCGGATACGAAATCCACCTCCACAAGGACGGCTATGAGGACGTCACCCTGCCGATCAGCCCTCAACAACTGGTGGTCGCCAACATCAGCATCATCATGCAGGCGATTCGAGTGGAGGCGCCACCGCCGGTCAAAGCGACACCAACCCCCGCACCATCTCTGGTGACACCAGGGGCACGGAAAAAGGCGGTCGCCCTCTACAATAAGGGCGTCGAGGCGTGGGAAGAAGCGAAGAGCGCGAGCGATGAGAACGAACCAGAGGAGAGAAGGAAGGCGCTGCAGATGATCCGTCAGTCCGCCTCCCTCGACCCGACCTTTGCCGAACCCGTGGTTATGCTCAGCCGCCTCGCACTGAAAGATCGGAACTGGGCCGAAGCCTCGCGGTATTCGGAGGATCTGATCCGAATCGATCCCAACGATCTCGATGCGGTCCGGACTCTCTATCTGTGCATGGTGATCATGCGCCACTACCATCGCATCGGCGAAGCGGCGCTGCGTCTCACGACGCTCGATCCCAGTACAGTCGAAAGCATCGAAGAACATGCCCAGACCTTTTTCAAAAACGAGGTCTATGTGATGGCGAGAGCCATGTTCGAGGCCCTCACCGAGATCTCGCCCGATCCGGCGAACGCATATCTCCATCTTGGATTGTGCTGCGCCGCTCTCGATGATGTCGAAGCGACCCGAGCGGCATTCGAGGCGTTTCTCGAGCTCGCACCCGAGGATCATCCGTCCATCGATGCGGTGCGAAGCGATCTCGCCATCCTGAACGAGTCAGCCATTCCAGAGGCGCTTCGGGCCGCAGAAACACCGGGACCGCTCGAGTGACGAGAAGATTCCGGCTGCGTCTCTACGCACACCGTGGTGCGTCGGCGCGGGCCCCGGAAAACACCCTGGCGGCGTTTGAGATCGCCCTGGCGGACGGCGCAAACGCGCTTGAACTCGATGTCCACCGAACCGCAGACGGTCACTTCGTCGTCGCCCACGACCCCGACGGCGTCCGCATGGCGGATTGCAACGAACAGATCGCCAAGGTCACTCTGAACGAGATTCGCAACTGGACCGCCGGCGGAGAGGGCGTCCCGACGCTGACCGAATTTCTCCAGTCCTTTCCCGACACGCCGGTCAGCATCGATCTCAAACCCAACGACCCTTCCTCCGTGGGACCTCTGCTCGAGGTGCTGTCTGCCCACGACGCCGAATCCACGGCCACGGTCGCGAGCTTCCACGATCACCTCGTACGGCAAGCCCGGCGGATGGGATGGACCGGACGCACCGCACTGACCCGAACCGAAGTTGCGGCCTTGCGTTTGGCTCCCTTTGCCATCGTACGCAGGATCGTTCAGGGCCACGCCGCCCAGATTCCCGTCCGTTCAGGCGTCATCCGACTCGACCGCCCAGCCTTTCTCAAACGGTGCCGACGGCTCGGCATTCGTGTGGACTATTGGGTCGTCAATGACCCGAACGAGGCCCACACCCTGCTCGAGGCAGGGGCCACCGGTCTGATGAGCGACGACCCGGCGCTTCTCGCGCCGGTCTTCCGGGACTTCGAGTGATCCGTGCGGCCCTGAGCCGGTTCCGGAGCTGGGCGAACACCTGGCGGCGCCGGATCCTTGCGGCCCTCCTCGTGTTTGTCGCATTGTGGGCGTTCACGAGTTGGTATGGGATGGTCAGACCGTTGCCTTCCGACCTTTCGTTCAGTGGTGAGCCCATCGGCATGGAGGGAACCGATATCCGTTTCCTGACCGACCTCACCTATCGCGACACCAATGATGAAGTCGTGCACGATCAGCACGTCTTTGATGAGATCCTCGCCCTGATCCACGGCGCAGAGAGGCTCATCGTCCTCGATCTCTTTCTTTTCAACGACCACCTCGGGCTCTCGAACAGCGCCTTTCGTTCCATCAGCTCGGAGATGGTGACGGCCTTGGTCGCAGCGCA
>Ga0209344_10001903_pt1 | contig 25116 bp, 20 predicted proteins | sample Cruoilmetagenom6_FD_187293 | JGI IMG/M metagenome (GOLD analysis project Ga0209344, IMG submission 187293) | Oil polluted marine microbial communities from Coal Oil Point, Santa Barbara, California, USA - Santa Barbara Oil Seep Sample 6 (SPAdes)... | ecosystem: Environmental > Aquatic > Marine... | reverse complement strand
CCAGTATGCTACAGCTGAAAATGATGGCCACAGAAATAGATAAAATGGCATGTTTCTGAATGTATTTGAACATTAAAATGGGTTCTGTTTTTACAAAAATAAGGATTAGAATGTAAATCTTAATTTCTAAAGCTATTGTTGTGTTGGTTTAGTGAGTGAAAAGGTAAACATTGGAACTTTATTTTTTATCATGATGATTGGGTTTGTATCGTTTATAAAATTGTTCTTCTATATCTTTTTTTCTTGATAAAAAAAGACATCGAAGATTCACGAACACTTAAAACAATATTAACGCCTGAGCTAAACAAAAAAATCAAGGCTTCATATAATTTTGGAAACGATTACGGTTCATTTCGTTATGTTTTAGGAAACATGGGAACTCTTTAAGATTGCATTGAAATCCTATGAAAGACTAGAACTCTTAAGCATATATATATTACTAGACCTTTAAAATATGGACGCTGCACTTACAAGCCGCATTCACTGGCAGATCTAAATAATTGATGTCTTAATCAATTATAAAATTGTTCTCTCTATATCTTTTGTCTTGAAACAAAAGAAACAAAAATTCAAGGCAGCATATAATTTTGGAAACGATTACGGCTCTTTTCGCTAGATTTTAAGAAACATGGGAACTCTTTAAGATTGCTTTGATATTCAATTAAAATTTGGAACTCTTAAGATTATGTATTACTCGCTCCTTAAAATCTTACGCTGCACTCACCTATCGTTTTCGCCAAAATGATATGAGGCCGGGCTAAACATTGGAACTCTCGGTGTATATGAATCATAGAGTTAAGAACCAAAACGTTTATGAAGACTTATGATATACCATCGCTTTTAGGACTTATTTAACACGTTAATACTTCGTATGTTACAGTGGTTTTTTGTAACTTATGGTTTATGATTTGTAATCCTTATTAATCTTAAAAATTAACGTATTATGGACTATTATTTTAGCAAAATCTTAAAAGGTAATTTTAACGATACCGTAGAAAAGGTTACCGCTGCACTTAAAACGGAACAGTTTGGTGTGTTAACGGAAATTGATATTAAAGCCACGCTTAAAAAGAAGCTAGATGTTAATTTTAATAATTACAAAATCTTAGGAGCTTGTAATCCTCCGTATGCTCATAAAGCCTTATTAGCGGAGAATAAAATTGGGACTATGCTGCCTTGTAATGTTATTGTTCAGGAATTAGACTCTGGGGATATTGAAGTGGCTGCTGTGAATCCTATGGCGTCTATGCAAGCGGTGGAAAATGCCGATTTAAAAGGTATTGCTGAGGAGATTACTTTGAAGCTTAAGGCTGTTATTGAGGGGTTGTAGGAGTTGCAAGATTGAAGTGTGAAGATTAGAATTAAGAGCCAAGAGTTGTGAGTTGTGAGTTATGAGCTATGAGTTGTGAGTTGTGAGTTATGAGTTATGAGTTATGAGTTATGAGTTATGAGAAGTTATTGGCTTTAATAATACAATCTAAAATCCAATAATTTGCAGGCGCTATAATGTTTTTGGTGCAATTCTTCTACCACAGCAAACATATCATCGTCTTCTTTAAATAGATTAAAGAAAGCCTCATCTAGTTTTGTGCTTGCTATGCCATTATAGGCATGACCATAACCAGAAACCGCTTTGGCTCCAGTAATATCTAAAAAGTATTGTGCTTCTTCTTCGTCTAAATCCAGAAGTTTGGCATTTGAAAAATGTAAAATCTTTCCGTTTAATTGGCCTTCAAAAAGCTCTGCAATTTCTTGTAAACTATAGTAGTAGTCATTTAAACAAATGGTATTGGCTTCTCCCCTCATCACCAAATAGATGATTTCATAATCCTTAAAATAATGATCATCTAATACCAGTGCGTTTAGGCTATCTTCCAGGCCTTCAATGGTGTCGCAAGTTTTGTAGATGCTGGCTATGCCATAGTTTAGTGCCAATTGCTCTAAGTTTTGTTGTGCTTCGGTTACCGTGTTGGCGTCTACATCATCTACTCCTTCTAAGCAGTAAATAAAATACTCTGTGTCTGTAGTCTGTTCTTGTGGTAATTGTGGTCTTTTTTCTAGCAAGCTTTTAAATTTAGGCGATGTTTGTAAAGTGCGAAATTAATGGAATGGTTTTGATTTTTTTTGTGGTTTGGGGTGAAATTTATTGCACAAGCAATAACACATACGGACGTTGCAGAATATTAATAGAATAAGATGGCAACATATCTAAATAAATTAGCCTAGAAGCATAATTCTTAAGAAGATGCCCAAATCTTGAGATCACACCCAGAACTCTGAAGTCTATCATGTAAAATTATAAGAAGTTTTTCCACATTTGTCATGTTATCTTTAAAAACAGCTGATTTAGAAAGACCTGGTTGAACCAAACAAACATTGTAACTCCAATCTGTAGGGATAAAATCCTCATTTAATTCATTTAATTCATCATATTTATCCTTGAAAATTTTTGAATTTTTAGTTGTATTTACTCTATTCAATAATTGTTTAATTATGAAACTAGACCTTATCCAGATACAATTTCTCAATGCCTGTTGTAATAATTCTGTTATATTTCTCGTATCTGCTCCAGGTTTATCTGTAGATGAAAATTTACAATGAAAAAAGTGAATTATTTTTTCATTTAGGGAAAACCATATTATATCAGCCATTTCTCCTGCTCCGTCATCAATTACTATAATATCATTATCTGTATAACCTGGACTATTAATTATCACTTGAATAGTCTTTTGTTGTACATTATAGATTTTACCTGGTTCTGTAGCTTTTTTTGCCTCTTTCTTTATATCCGTTTCTTTCCAACCTCCATCTATTGCTTTAAATAAAGTCCTATCAAATTTTTGTTCCTTAATTTTTGGCTCAAACAATGTAGAACCTCTTAAACTTTTAGCATTTTGGAATATTATTAATGGTGGATATGCATTTATAAAGTCTTCGACACTAGTATTTATTGGATCTTTGTCAGGAATATCTATAAATATATTAATTTCTGTATCTGAGTTAACAACCCATTTTTTTTCATTGTCAAAGTCAAAGTAAATTTTTGCTAGCTCATCTTTTTCTACAATAAGTGAACATTCAATTTTTCTATTATTGTTTAATAAATTATCAAAAATAATTTCGGGAATAAAGCTTTCATAATTTTTATCTCCTTTTCTAATAACAACTATTGCCATTTGAAAACAAACACTATCTAATTGAATTGAAACAGGTTTATCTTCGAATTTATCAACAGTTTTAAAATTAGCTAAATTTGACATTCTAGGAATTTTAGATTCATTATTTCCTAACTTAATAAGTGAATAAATATGTTGACACCAAATTGAAAATTCTTTAATGTTTTTTCTCTTAATGGCCCATATTCGACCATTATTGACAGCAATACCTCTAGTTTCATTTTCGTCTATTCTTGATAATGCATGACCAAAAGAAAATACAGCACCATCAGAATGTTTAACTGCAGACTCAACCTCTAGTCCCATTAACATTTTATACGTTGGATTTGATGCTCCGCTTCCGTAAATATTTGACATACCAACCATAAAGTACTGACCAATGGTATTATCACTTAATCCATTTCTTATATTTGAAGCAGGAACAATATCATATTTTTTTGTATCAAATAGTTTAGATTTCATATGATTTAAAATCAAATCTGAAGTCGAACTCTCAAATAAATAATCATCAATTAAATATAAAATATGTAAATCATAATTCTCTTGAAATAAGGCTGAATCTTTTCCCCAAGGCAATGTTTTCTTATGCTTTGTAATTAATATTAAAGGAGAATTAAAATCTTCTTGATGAGTGAAAACTAAATCAATTCCTGAAGGCATTTTTTTATGAAAACCTTTTTTAAATTCAAAACCTACTTTTGTCTTATGTATTTTTGTACTAAAGAATGGTTTTAAATCATTAGGAGATATACCTAATGGATTTAACTCACTTGGTTCTGAATTTGAGAATAAAGGTGAATTCATAACAATGTGTTCAACTAAACCAGGAATTAATTTATCCCATGACTTATCAAAATAATATAATTTCTTAACCTCACCTTTCACATAGTTTTTATCTGCAATTAAAATTGCATTACCAACTTGGTCTTTGTTTATTCTGGAAATTCTACCAATAAATTGGATTGTTGTGGGTAGTGTTCTTGGAATATCATGTAATACACTTATTTTTAATGTTGGTATATCTAAACCTTCTCCAATCATACCTACAGCTATTAAACTTTCTAATTCACCTTTTTTACACTTAATCAAACAATCTTCGTTTTGTTTGGTCGTATTACCACTATGAATTAAACCAACCGATATTCCTTTAGCTTCATATATTTTTTTTAATTCTTCTGCAGAATTAATTTTTCTAGTTTTGATCAATAATTGAGCATTTGGATTATTTTTTTGCTCATTTCTCAAACTTTCTATTGCAGCATTTGCTAAAAGAGAATCTTTATCTTGACTTTTTCCATTGTTAGTATCTACATTTTTAAATGTAACAGGTCTATATATTTCATCTTTTATGGCTTCTGATATAGGATAATGATAAATTAACTCACCTTTAATTCTTTTTCGATCTCTTCTAAATGGAGTTGCTGTTAATAGAATTATTTTTGAATCTTTAAAATCTTTAAAAGCGCTTTCGTAAATTTTAGCAGGAGCATGATGAGCCTCATCAATGATTATTAAATCAAATAAATCTTTTGGAGGAGCTATGTTTTCTTTCATATCAGAAGAACAACTATTTGGAGTTGAAATAACTACATCATATGATTTAGTTGCTTTTATCCAATCATTTTCAGTTTTTAAATACCCTATATGATTATTTACTTTTGGCTTTTCTTCACTATTAAATACACCTAGAGTTTTTAATATTTCCATTTCACTAAAAACATCAAAAATCTGTTTTCTAATAACAACTGAAGGTGTTATTATTAATATCTTTTTTATTTTTAACTCAAAACATAATGCTATCATTAAAGCAGTTTTACCTGATCCCGTTGGCATGCTTATTAGAGCAGGTGATTTACTCTTTGTATAATGACTTTTAACAGCCCAAACAGCTCCTAATTGGCACTTTCGAAAACCAAGTTTATCTTTTTCTATTTCTAGCTCAAAATGTTTTTTATTATTTATAAAGAATGCCATTTATTAATTTTTAATTTTAAAATAATAAGTTTTTAGTATCAAATCTTAACTATAATAAAAATGCTTAACTATTATGGAAGAGTTTAAATTTACAAAATAATGTAAGATATATTTAAGGGAAAACCGTAAATATCAAAACTTTATATCACCATATTAGCTTTCTCATCAGCTAATCCAATCTCGACAATACTACCAGAGTTAAAATTCAAAAAAACGGATTCAATACCATCACTAAAAATGATGCCTTTTGTTGGGTTATGGGATTCTATTTTTAAAGTGTTAGTCGTTTTTATAATGCCGTAACCAACTACTCTATTTTATAATTAGATGTCAGCCTGGTATTGTGGATTCCTGCCTTCGCAGGAATGACAGGTTTTCATTGATGATACTATTTTCATTAACACTTTTAACATTACAATTTAAAAATGCTGTTTATTTCGTTCTCGATACATTTCTTAATGCTTCGTTGCACTACTCATTGAGAACCACTCGAACTGAGGTCATTGAAAACAAGTTAAAATATCTAAATAATCAGAGTAATTTTACATGTGTAGTTGAGAGGTTTATCATAATATCTTTCAGAAAAATGACGTAATTAGTCTGTAATGTTTGTCGGTCTTTAGAAAACGACTACCTTTATTATTCCCTTATACTTTGTACCATGACCAACCCTATTACCTCCATAAACGTCGTTGATTTAGATGGTGTTCCTGTAGATTTGATGCAAGCCTATAAACACAAGATTCTGTTGCTAATTATTTATAATAATGACTGTTTAGGTTGCACAGGACGCGCTATTCCCTTGGCTTATGAGTTTCAACAGACCTATCCAAACATACAAGTTGTAGGGATCCATGCTGATTTTCCGGGTAGAATAGGAACCAAAGCTAATATTAAAAGTATTTTTACTAGTGGCGACATTCCGTTTCCTATTTATATAGATAAAAACCACCATGTATTTGATCAATTTCAATCTGAAGGGACACCACAATGGATTTTAATTTCTGAAAATGGTGTGCTATATCGTTCAATTTTTGGTTCTCAAGCCAATGCTAAAAACCGTTTGTTCTATGCATTAGAAAGTCTTGTAGAAAAATGATACTGAATAGTATCGCTTTATCCAAAATAATATGAGGCCAGGCTAAACATTTAAACCCAGTTATTACTCATTAAGAAACACTCGAACTGACGGTTGAGTATTTAAGTTCTTGAATATCTAGACTGTTAGACTGTTAGATTGTTAGACTGTTAGTCGTTTTTATAATGCCGTAACCGACTACTCTATTTTATAATTAGATGTCAATTTGATATAGTGGATTCCTGCTTTCGCAGGAATGACAGGTTTTCATTGGTAATACTATTTTCATTAATACTTTTAACATTGCAATTTAAAAATGCTATTTATTTCGTTCTTGATACATTTCTTAATTCGTCGTTGCACTTTGAATTAACAAACACTCGACCTGACGGCTGGGTATTTTGGTTCTTGCATATCTAGATTTTTAGACTGTTAGATTTTTAGACTGTTAGTCGTTTTTATAATGCCGTAACCGACTACTCTATTTTATAATTAGATGTCAATTTGATATAGTGGATTCCTGCTTTCGCAGGAATGACAGGTTTTCATTGGTAATACTATTTTCATTAATACTTTTAACATTGCAATTTAAAAATGCTATTTATTTCGTTCTTGATACATTTCTTAATTCGTCGTTGCACTTTGAATTAACAAACACTCGACCTGACGGCTGGGTATTTTGGTTCTTGCATATCTAGACTGTTAGACTGTTAGACTGTTAGTCGTTTTTATAATGCCGTAACCGACTACTCTATTTTATAATTAGATGTCAATTTGATATAGTGGATTCCAGCTTTCGCAGGAATGACAGGTTTTCATTGGTAATACTATTTTCATTAATGCTTTTAACATTGCAATTTAAAAATGCTGTTTATTTGGTTTTCTATACATTCTGACGAAAAAAGTTGGGACACTAGATCTGACGATTGGGTTTAATGCCCTTATGATGGTATTTTCTATAGTTTTATACAAATATGAACATTAGTCTCTGCTAAAGTTATAATTAGATTTTTTACTATTTATATTTAAGACTTTGGAGCTTGTTACAAGGTTATAGGCTTAACTGATTCAAAAAGATTGACAATAATATGCTGTAGATTTTTTGGTGTAACTTCTTTAAAATACCTTAATAAATCTTGTGTTGTTGCATATCTATCTGTATTCATTTTTAATTTACCGTTTGTGGTATTCCAGTCTTCGATAAAACGTTGTAATGCTTTATTTACTTGCTCCTCTCCTATTGCTTTTTGAAACTCATACATATTAATGGCTCCTTTGGCATAATAGATATAGTCCTGATTTTCTACCAAAGCTAAAGATGGCTCTGTGGCATCTTCTTTATCTTTTCCTTTTTTATACTCTTCTTTTTGCGTTTCTATAAACTGTAATACTTTTTCTTCGGAATAGTGTTGTTTTAAGACCATCATGGCTGCGTATTGCGATAAGGTTTCTAAAATGGTTAGTCGTCCTTTAACATTTGCGGCTTCTACCTGCATGCCAAACCATTGGTGTGCAATTTCGTGAGCTGTGACGTAAAATGCCATGTCAACATCTTTTTCATCATCGATATCTAATACAAAACCAATAGCTTCAGAAAATGGAATGGTTCCTGGAAATGATTGTGCAAATTTTGCATAACGCGGAAACTCCATAATACGTAATTGCTCGTATTGATAAGGACTAAAATTAGTACTGAAATAGGTTAATGAGGCTTTCATAGCCATCATCATTCGGTCTATGTTATACTGGTGTGCTTTATGATAATAAATTTCAAGATCTACTGGTTTTGCTACTGAATTGTGACATGTTTTCCATTGTTCTTTTTGTGTTTCATATTCGGCGGAAACAATGGCATAAAAATTAATCATTGGTTTTTTCATTTTATAATGAAAGTAATTACGATTATTAGCTGTCCATTTTCTCAATAAACTCCCAGGGGCTAGCGCTGTTTGATTTTTTGAAGTTCCTATAATCATTTCAAAATTTATCCCATCAGAATCACTTCCGTTTCTTGCATTTTTAAGCTCATTTAGATCCGCTCTGTTTGCCGTTTGAATTCTTACAGGCAAACCGTAATCTTTACGTTCATCAGCATCATTCAGTTCATATTTTTTATTATAACCAATGGTTGGCAAATCTGAATTATTAAAAAATGTGCCATTATAATTGATGTTTACATTAGAGTTTCCCGATTCAAAGCCTCTTGTGGTAAAGCTTTGTTTAAAATGCATTTTTACCACATCTCCAGGTTGTAAAGCGGTGTTAAGATTAAAAATGGAATACTCAAACTTTTTATATTTAGAATTGGTTGTAAATCCACCTTCAAAAGCAATAGCATCTAATGTTACATTCTCTTCGAGAAGCTTTTGAATGTGAATGGATGTGATGTCTTCTTTAGTGTTGTTTTTTAAAATGTAATACCCTTCTACGGTATAATCTCTAGTTTCAGGATAGAGTTCAACTTGTAAGTTGACATCTACTATTTTAGGTTGTGGTATGTATTCAAATGGTTTAAGTGCTTTTTCATAAGCTATTCTAAAATCTGTAGCTTCAGAATTTGTCCAGTAAGTGTTTAGAATATTGGTATTGTAAAAGATAAAACTTCCGATGGTTATAAATAATAAACAGACCATAACTGTTAGTTTAAAAAGCGGTTTGCTTACTCTGTATTTGCTCACTTTAAGACGCTTTAACAAATTAGTTTCAGTACCTCTTACGTTGACTAAAGCACTCATAATTAGTAGCAGCATTCCGAAAAGCAACCAATACGATTTAATAATGAGATAAGGTTTTAAAAAGTGCCCATAACCATTCATATCTGAATAGGCTCCTAGAGCACTTCCTCCAAAGAAATACAAATCGTGATTGTACCCAAATAATCCTAAAGCGATATTGGCAATAAAGCATACGATGACCAACATAATGCCTAAGAACTTATGATTTACAACAGATTGAATAAAAAAGGCTATGCATGTGTATAAGGCTAAAAACGGTAAAATTTCTAGAAAGAAGCCAGACACATACACCTGAAATTCATAATTATAATAACCCCTTAAGGTTTGAAATATGATCCCTGAACCCATTAAAGCCAACATTAATACGACATAAATTAAGTTTAATCCCATATACTTGCCCAATAGCTTTATAAAATTAGACATTGGTGTGGCGTCGTAGATAAGATCTAGTTTGGCACTTCGTTCTTTCCATACCAATTCTCCAGAATAAAACACTAACAGGATGATAAAGAAATACATGGATGTTTCTTTAAGCTCTTCTACTATAAAATAGGTTGCTGGATAGCTATCTACGCCATAAACAGTCCCAAGGTTAACTGAATTAATCAGGATAATAATCATACCACAAATCACAATGCCCCAAAATGATGCTTGTTTAAAAATGCCTGTAAAATAAAACCAGGTAAATTGTTTTAATTGATTCCATTTTGACAGTAAACCATAGTGTTTGTTAGCCTTGGGTATTATAATATCACTAGCGTCTGTAGCGGTTTTATGAGTGACTAATTGTGACTTTGTTTTTTTAGAACGCTTTTCTTTAACCACATTAAAATTGAATTTTTTATAGCCATAAATCAATGCGATGACACCGAGAGCAGCCCAAAATAATTTGTTATATAGCAATGGACCAAACAACGGAAGGTCTTGTGTACTCTTTTCTAAAGCAGACCAGGATTTTGTAATAAAAGTAGTTGTTGTTAGAGAAAATGGATCTATTATGGCTTGCCAAAACTCATTAGAAATGGCTTTGGTTAGCATAAAAATGACAAAGACAATAATACCTTGTGTATAGACAACCACCAGGTTTCTACTTAAAGCACCAGTGACGAAAAATAGCGATGCCCCAAAAAATAAGATAGGCAAGGTTATTAGTAGAAAGGTCTTTATATAAAGCATTGCATTAAATGCCATTAGATCTTCCGGATTGTGCCATGGCATAAATTCGCCCAGCATCATCCCAAGTAAAATTCCGGTAAATGCAAATAGTAACACTGTAAAGGCTCCTAAAAAGCGACCTAATAGATAGTCTTTTTTGTGTATTGGCGTTGTAAACATCAGCGATTCTATGTTGTATTCAAAATCTCTTAACACTGAAACTCCCATAATCATGGATGCTAAAATCATGAATAATCCTGTGATTGCTCCCATTGTTTTAGCAATGACTATAGGTGAGTTTTTTTTCATGAGTCCCATTTCAGACCCTTGAAAAATAAAATCTACGCCTACAATTGAGAATAGAAATAAAAAAAGGAAGAACACATACGTGTCTGCACGTTTACTACGATATTGTAATTCGAACTTAAAAATAGTGTACCACATAATTATATAGATTTAGCGTTCGTAGTATTGAATATTTCAGCGAAATACACATCTTCTAATTGGGCATTAATAAGTGAAAAGCCATCTCCAGGATTGGCATCACTTAAGATGTGAATGGTTGGTTTTCCTAGGAATAACTTTTCACTAATGACGTTATAATTTTGTTTGTATGCTTTTAATTCTGACTTTTCAATTGTTTTTTTATAGACTCTATCTTTTAGGTTTTCTAGTATTTGCAGTGGCTTACCCTTTAAGCAAACCTGTCCTTGATTAATGATTGCCATATTTGTGCAGAGTTCTTTAACATCGTCAACAATATGTGTAGATAAAATGACCACCGTCTGCTCTCCCAGTTCACTTAACACGTTATAAAACCGGTTACGTTCTACAGGATCTAATCCAGCAGTTGGTTCATCTACAATCAATAGTTTCGGATTATTAAGTAAGGCTTGTGCAATACCAAAGCGTTGCTTCATTCCGCCAGAATACCCTTTAAGATTTTGTTTTTTAACGTCGTACAAATTCGTTTTGTGCAATAATGCCTCTACCAGGTCTTTACGTTCCCCTTTATTCGTAATTCCTTTGAGAACCGCAAAATGATTGAGTAATACTTCGGCAGAAATTTTAGGATACAAGCCAAACTGTTGTGGCAAGTATCCTAAAACTTGTCTCAGCTCATTTTTTTGTTTTAATACATCGATGTCTCCAAGTGATATATGTCCTGAGTCTGCTTCTTGTAATGTTGCAATGGTTCGCATTAAAGTAGATTTACCTGCACCATTTGGACCCAATAAGCCAAACATACCTGTTGGGATTTCTAATGAAATGTTTTGCAATGCCTTAACACCATTAGCATAGGTTTTAGATAGATTATTGATAATGAGATCCATAATTGTTCGTTTTTTGATTGATTGACGCAAACATATATGTGATTTTGGTTTGTATAAAATGTTTGTGACACAAGTATAAGTTTGAGTGATAAACAGATTATTCTCTGTTATAAAAGCGTCTTAACACCGCTTTGCAATGGTTTGTCACTGATGAGATACTGTTTGTCAACTAATTTGCTTGAGGTGTTTTATTTAAGTAATATTGAGTTATGAAGTTGAATATATCAGACAGCAAAAAGAGAATTATAAAGCGTTTTTATAACATAGCGCTCATACTTATTGGTCTTATCCTCATCATTTTTAATGATACTTTTGGTAAATTAGAAGGGTTTGTAGAATTTATTGCGTTGTACTTTATCCTTGTATTTATCACGATTGCACACTGGCTATTTAAACAAATCAAAGCACTTATAAGATTAAAGAACGAAAAAGCAAAAACAGAATTGATGCACTTAAAAAGTCAGGTTAATCCACATTTCTTTTTTAACATGCTTAATAACTTATATGGTTTAGTAGATAAAGATTCAAAGAAAGCTCAACAGCTCATTCTTAAACTTTCTGATATGATGCGTTATAGTATTTATGATGGCGAAAAAGACAGGGTTTTATTGTCTGAAGAAATCACCTATCTCGAGAATTATATTGAGCTTCATAAAATGCGTTATCATAAAGCAATTGATATACAATTCAACATTGATACAAACCCTACTGATTATGAGATCATGCCGCTTCTGTTTATTATTCTTTTAGAAAATGCCTTTAAGCATGGTGTTGAAAATTTAAGAGAAAATGCGTATGTTCATGTCAATTTGGTAGCACATAATAATGAAGTGACCTTTGCAATAGAAAATAATTTTGAAGAAGTACAAGATCATCCTGAAACAGGAATAGGTTTAAAAAACTTAAAACGGCGATTAGAATTGGTATATCCAAAAAATCATACCTTAACAATTGCCAAAACAGAAACTACCTATAACGCTACATTGAATATTAAGGGCTTATGATTACATATATCATTATAGACGACGAGCATATTGCACACGATATTATAAAAGGCTATTGTGATCTGCTTCCCAATTTAGAATTCAAAGCCAATTGTTATGATGCTATAGAAGCTATTGACTACTTAAGCAAACATGATATAGATCTTATTTTTTTAGATTTGAACATGCCTAAATTAAAAGGATTTCAATTTTTAAAAACGCTTTCATCACCACCAAACGTTATTGTAACGACAGCCTATAGTGAATTCGCGATTGAAGGCTACGAATTAAACGTTGTCGATTACTTATTAAAACCCTTTAGTTTTGAACGCTTTTTGAGTGCTGTGAATAAAGTGCCCTCTCCTAGCACTAGTCCAATTGGTAAAGACCATAAAAAGACTATAAAACCTGAAGGAAAGCAAATTTTTTTAAAGCAAAATAATAGTCATATTCAGGTAGATATAGATTCCATATTATTTATTGAAGCTTCAGGCAATTATACCAAAGTTGTTACAAGTACTACTACTATAAGTATTCGCGAAAAAATTTCGGACACCATTGAACTGCTTTCTGATAATGATTTTATACAGGTTCATAAATCATTTGCGGTTGCAAAAAAGCACATCGTTAGTATAGAAGGAAATCGGATTTTTATTGGCGATTATATGGTGCCTATTGGTAAGCTCTATAAGGCAAATATTAATCAATTATTGAAGTAATTTGCTTTTGCCATGTCAATATATAATCTATTCATGAAAATCCTAACGGATTTTCATGAATAGATAAGTACAGCAAAGAATTATTCAAGAGGTTACTACAAGTATTTTATATCTTATTTCAGATGTTCTATTACCCAATTTTTTATTTCGTTCAATGCTATTGGGGAAAATGTTTGTTCTATTTTTCTATATTCATCCATCTTTCCAGTTTCACACTCTTGAAAGAAGTGGTTTAAGTTTTCCAATTCTACTATTTTATAATCTTTATTCTGGCCTTTGATTAGTGCTTGTTTTATAGCATTTTGATTAATTTTTGCATTTACTTGTGTGTCTTTACTGCCATTTAATGACAACACTGGGATTTGTAATTTTTCAATTTCATCAGCAGGATTGTATTGTAAAAAATAGCGTGACCAAGGTTGTAAACTTGTTTTAAGTTGGCTTTCTATAAATGCATTGATATTCTTTTCTGGTACGTTTAATGATGTTAAAATGGGTCTTAAAAACGCATTATAATGAGTTGTTAATTCGTTTTTAATTTCTGTTTTACTCTTATTAGAGGTTATAATGGCAATCGCTTTTCTGGTGTTTTTTTCATAGGCTACTTCATCTTCAACAGGAAATTCTCTCAATGTTTTAGATTGCATTACAGATAGTTCTGTTCCTGAAATTCCGGTAGAAGCCAATAACACTATAAAAGCAACATCTTTAGAGTTGTTAGCCGCTAGAGGTGCGATAATACCACCTTCACTATGCCCCATCAAACCTATATTTTTAATATCTACATCGTTTCTAGTTTTTAAGTATGCGATGGCACTTAAAACGTCTTTGGAAAAATCTTCTGTGGTTGCTTTACCAAAATTTCCTGTAGATTCTCCAACTCCACGATCATCAAAACGCAATACGCCAATACCTTGTCTTGTTAAATAATCTGACAACACAAAAAACGGTTTGTGTCCCATAAAACTTTCATCTCTGTCTTGTGGACCACTTCCAGTAATTAAAATAACTACTGGAAATTTTCCGTTTGTATTGGGTAAGGTTAAAGTACCTGCTAATGATATGTTGGCTTCATTATTTTTAAAAACGACTTCTTCTTCATAATAAGGATAGGGTTTTACCGGTTCTTGCGGCCGTCTAGAATCTTCTATTTTTATGGTTCCTTTTTTTAAGTTTAGGACCATTTCTATGCCACCTTCCTTATAAGTGCCTTCAAATTGTTGTGCTTCAGTATTAAAAACTCCTGTATAGTTCATTCCAACATTAGAGCCATCAATAATTAGCTTTCCATTTGTAAAAGTTGTAGCTGATGGTTTGATGCCAGCAATTCTAAACGTTGGAACATCCATAGTAGTTGAATACGTAGCGTTTTCTTGTTTTATATTAAAAACAAAAGTGATTTCTTTATCGCCTCTTTTGGTTGTTCCGTTCCAATGTCCTGAAATATCTTGAGAACGTGCACTAGTAATGGCGAGTAAATTTAAAAGTATGATAATTGTTAATGTTTTCATGTTCGTTAAATTTTGATTGGTGATGTCTAGGCCAAATTTTCGTTAGCCTTGTGGTATTAAAAAATAGTATTACTAATTTAGTAATCGAAGCTATTTGAAGAGAGATTTAGTTAGATTTACTTTAGAGCACGTTTCCAGCTTCTTTAGCTTGAGCATCCTTACGGCGACCTATTAATGCGCCAATAAATAGTCCCATACAAATGCCAACGGAAATCCCTAAAGACCTTTCAAAACGCTCACCTATTAGAATTCCAGCTATAACTCCGAATAACATTCCTAAAGTTACACTCAGGTTTGTATAGTATCCTTGAGAAGTCAAGGAAAAGGTGTCCTTTAAATAGGTCTCAAATTTACTCAGTGCGTTTTTAAAGAATTTTTTTCTATTGTCTGGATTTGAGTTTAGTTTTAAGCTATCCAGTTCCATTTCTATAGAATGAATTTCATTAGCGGTAAATGCTCTATTTTCTAATTTTTTAAGAATCTCAATAAATTGAGTATAAATCTTAATTTCAGATTTTTTAGAGGATTCAGTTTTTAAACTTTCAAAAAAGTTAATTGCATTTAATAGTGTCATAATTTTTACTGTTTTCTTGGTTAGTGGCCCAAACCAAAAAATATTACACCAAAAATTTATTTATTTTAAAAAATCACACTAAAACACCTTATATTCAGGTGTTTAGCTTCTTAAACTTTCTATATCTGTCATCAATTCTTCTAGTTTTTTGAATAGTCTTCCATAAACGATGTTTAAATCCCATTTATAAATTCGACCTCCAACAAGGAATAGCAAAACCAAGATGACTGCCACGATAACAATTCCGATGAGTGGGATTCCAAATATTAAATAGGTATCTGGAAAACCAACAAGTATTTCATTTACAAGTCTTTCACCTAAAGGCATGCCTTCGGCATCTTTAAACCAAAAGCCTAAAACCAATGACATGAATATAATTGGATACAAAAACCTTGAAAATCTCTTGTTGATAGATACCTGTTTGTTTATCCATTGGTTAAATGCTTTTAAGTATTGATAACTGCTAATACCTATATCGATTTTCTCTAAATCGTTTAATAACCTCTTATTAATAACAACAAGAACTGAAAGAGTAACAAAAAATATGATACCTGTTATGGGAATTCCTATAATGAAAGAGACGACTAAAAAAGCAAACGAGAATGCCACAATGGCAATCAAATTTATTTTAAACATTCTTTTAAATTTATCAATGATATGAATTGATTTTTGGTTGTAAAGATTGTTTATTTTTGGGACTACTAGTGCGTCGCTCTTGAGAAAACCTTCTTTCCAAATGTTTTCAATTGATTTTTCCATCTAATAATTTTTTTAATCTAGTTTTAATTCTTTTAACACGTACACCAATATTATTTGGGTTCGTTCCTATAATTTCAGCAATTTCCTTTTGCGATTTTTCTTCCAAATAAAGCATGATAACGGCTCTATCTATTTCCGATAGTTTTCTTATGGCATCATATAATAAATTTAGAGATTCGTCTGAAAACGCGTAGTTGTTTTCGGTTTCTTCAGCAGTTATAGAATCAGACACAAAATGCTGAACATTGTTTTTCTTTTTCTTAAGTAAGGTTAAACAGACGTTTAATGAAATGCGATACACCCAAGTGCTCCATTGCGATTCTTCGCGAAAATTGTCCTTACTCCTCCAGATTTGTAAACACACTTCTTGGTAATAGTCTTCAAAATCTTGTTGTGAACTGGTGTAAGCTCGACATAATTTGATAATTATTCCTGCGAATGGTAAAATGGATGTGTTGTAAAAATCGCTACTCAATAGTGTTGTTTTATTGGTTGGTGGCTTAAATTAGGAATTATTACAGGTTAATGTCAAAATTGATTTTATTTTATTAATCGATTTACATTAAGCTTATACATTTTTCCTATTGGAATTTTGTGATTCCTTAGATGTATTCTATTACCTTCAATTAATTCTATTTTATCTATTGAGATAATAAAAGATTTGTGAATCCTTATAAATTGTGTCTCTGGTAAATTATGTGTAAAGGATGTTAGCGTTTGATGAGAAACAATCACTTTATCAACCATATTAATCTTTACATAGTTTCCATAGGCTTCTAAAAACAGAATGTCCTTTAACTTTATCTGGTAGTATTTTTTATCTTCCTTTATAAAAATCTTAGTGTCTTCTATGGTTTCCGTATTTTGTATTGGGCTGGCTTTAATTGATAATGCATCGGAAACTTTACTAACAGATTTTACAAAACGACTGAAATTAAATGGTTTTAATAAATAATCGTCAATATTCAATTCATAACCTTCTAAGGCAAATTCCTTGTAGGCTGTAGTAATGATAATTTTTGGCGGATTAGAAAGTGTTTTTAAAAACTCTAAACCAGAAAGCTTTGGCATATTTATATCTAAAAAAATAAGATCAATAGAATGCTTATTTAAATAGTCTAGGGCTTCAAAAGCATTATAACAACTTTTTTGGAATGATAGATAAGACAAATTACTCGCATAATCTTTAATATTATCATGAGAGGCAGTTTCGTCGTCTACAATTATATATTTTATCATTTCTTATATATATCTAATGTTGTTGAATAGGTGTTTTCTTCAATTTTATTATACAATTGATGTGTGTTTGGATATAATAAATTTAAGCGATCTTTTAAATTTTTGAGCCCAATACCTTTGTCTTCTGATGATTCTTCAGCATCATAATTGTTTTTAACTGTGAAACTTATTTTATTTTCATCTTCAATAAGTTGTAAATGAACAAATGCATTATCTGTTGCTTTTTCAATGCCATGTTTAAAAGCATTTTCTAGCAAGATAATGAATAACAAAGGTGCCACTTTTGTTTCTGGATTTTTAATTGATTTTTCAAAATTCACATCAATGTCTTTATGGTATCTGGCAGTTTGTAAATCAATAAAATTTATTAAATAATCTATTTCATCTTTTAACTGCACGTTTTCCTTTCCGCTATCGTAAATAGTGAATCGCATTAAATCTGATAATTTTAGGACATAGTCTTGAGCTGCATCAGCATCCTTTTTTATTAAGGCATACAAATTGTTAAGTGTGTTAAAGAAAAAATGAGGATTTATTTGATTTTTTAATAGCATCAATTCGGCTTCTAATTTATCCTTTTTAAGTTTTTGAATACTTTTTCGGTATTCGTAGGTCCAATAGAAAATTAAATAAGCAACTGCAATTGCTAAAAGAATTCTTACGCTATTCTTTAGAAAGCCTCCATCTAAATCTGTAGTAGCATCAATAGCAAATATTAAAAGCGGAATACTTATTCCTAAAAAGAGATATTTTAATCGAAGGTTAGAAGTCCCAAATTTTATTTTTTCAGTTTGAAAGAGATAATTCAAAAGGGTGTAAAAGACTACTAAACCCAATGAACTTGAAAGCACTGCGAATATTTCGCTTTGAGCGTTTCTTAAGATTAGCATCAAAATAATAATGATTACAGATAGAACTGCTGCTGCTTTATAAAGTTTTTTATGTGTCATGATTTTAATTTATTTATGATTTTGACACAAATCTATATTGCATATTCAAGGTTACAGCTTTTATTTTATGAACGTCTCTTTTCATATTGTAAACGTATCAAATTTAATGATAAAGGTACTTTAAATATCATAATGAGTTGATTACCATTTGATACGCTAGCTTCATCAAAATAGTTCTAATTAACGAATATTCAGCTCTAGGTTTACATCGAATTTAAAACTAAATACATATGAAAACTTTAATTACAATTATTACAATCGCATTATCAACCTTATTTGTAAATGCTCAAACGAGTTCTGAGAAAGAACTATTAAAAACTTTAAATGAAACTACACCAAAGGCATTGCAAGACAATAAAGTACCTGGATTGGCATTGGCTATTATTAAAAATGGCGACGTTATTATTAAAAAAGAATATGGGTTTTCTGATGTATCAGAAAACGAGATTGTAAATAGTAAAACAGGCTTTAATATTGGTTCTATATCAAAAATGTTTACAGCTTGGGGAATTATGAAATTGGTAGAAGACCAAAAACTTAATTTAGATGCTCCAGCTTCAAAATATCTTTTGAATTGGAAATTACCATCTAGTGAATTTGATTCAGATAAAGTAACTATCAGGAATCTATTGCAACATACTGCAGGTTTGTCTGTTCATGGTTACAACGGTTATGAAACTAAAGATGAATTAACTTCAATTGATGCATCGTTATCCGGAACTACTAATCTAGATGAGAAAGTAGAACTCGTTATGGAACCAGAAAGCAAATGGAAATATTCAGGTGGTGGTTATTCTATATTGCAATTAGTTATTGAAGACGTTAGTGGGAAATCTTTTGCGGATTACATGAAAGAACATATTTTTAAGCCTTTAAAAATGAAACAAACAAGTTTTAATATTAGTAAAAAGGTTTTAAAAAATTCTGCAAAGGCCTATGATGAAGAAGGAAATGAAATCCCATTACGCCTTTTTAATGCGCAAGCAGCAGCAGGTTTGCATACAACAATAGATGATCTTATTCTTTTTGCAAAAGCATCATTTTCAAAAAATCCTGTTTTGTCAGAAGAAAGCATTGCTCTTTTGATAAAACCTACCGAACTATCCAAAGGGAATTACGGAATGGGTTATATGATTATGAATCGTTTTGGGGATTTTACATTATCTGGTCATGGTGGTTCTAATGAAGGATGGCAATCTGGTTTTATGCTCGATTTTGAATCAAAATCAGGTATTATTATCCTTACCAACGGCTCTAATGGAAAAAACGTTTTATTTGGAAACCTGCAAGATTGGGCAAAATGGCATGGAAGTAATTAATTTAATGTCTTAATTTTTGTAACGGTAAAATCTCGTTCACGGTCAACATTTTTTATGGCTATAATAATACTTTCTGGCATTAAATTGTTTCGGTTTCTATTGGAACTCATAAAATGTACTATTCCAGATGCTGTTTTAAAATGAGTATATCCATCCAATAATATGATAATTGGATATTTTTTCGCCACTTCAGTTGAATCATTATATGAATCAGGAATACTTATTAAACAAGTTCTTTCTTCATTTAAAATACTAGATTTAATAATGAACTGACTTCCAATTATAATATCCGTTTTATTCTGTCCGAACGTCGTTTGTGCTCCAAAAAGAAGAATACATAAAATCACAAATGTAAAAGTTCTCATAGTTTGCTTTATATGTTTGGTAACAAATATTTTCGACAACGTACCACCTGTGGCTTTCATTTCTCCAATTTCATAAGTGGTATTATCACACTTCGGACATTTGTATTTCATAGTTTTATATTTTTTGAGTTGATACTATATGGCTGTTAACGATGATATTCATTGCCTTTTATTTTAAAAACTTAAATCGAGGACTATATATCACCTCTTTTTCATTGTTTATTCTCAGTGTGTTGATCAATATTAAAATTAAATTGGCGACATACAAAAAGCCAATAACCATAAAAAATGTACTTAACGTTATTTGGTCTGTGAGTCCAATTTTTGATATGGTGAACAATACTATTGGGATAAAAAATAACAGAATGGTCCACGTGATTTCGAAATTGATTAAATCTTTACCCAACTTATTACTATTTTTTATCTTACCTTTTTTTGATGTCCAAAGTATAAATGGAATTAAAACCCCTAGCAATGGAAAGACCAGAAATAACAGTGCAGAGAGATTGAGATACGTTAAATACTTTTTATCTTCTTTTACGGACCAATCTATCAACTCATCTGGACTTACATTTAAGGCATTGGCTAATCGCTTCAATGACTCACCTGTAGGGTTTGATTCCCCTTTTTCGATGCGTTGAATAGTTCGTAAACTTAAACCAGATTCTTCTGCTAGAAATTCTTGTGACATCCCTTTCTGGTTTCTCAATTCTTTTACTCTTAAAGCTAAATAGTTATTATCCATTTTCTAAAGGTTTGTTTTTAGTTAAAGTTTTTCTGTACCTCATTATTGTTATGGTTACTATTCCTAATAAAAATCCAGGAACCAATTGAACTAACGACCCATAAATCACATGATTTAATAGCGCTTGCCCAAAATTATCATAATATAATCCATAATGAGTGCCAATTTCCCATTTTGTATCTACCCACCAAAGTATAGCAACTGGAATCCTTGAAATAGGTGAGTAAATAAGTAAGCTTAATAAAAGAATCTTGTAAGCTTGTTTTTGATTACCTAATTTAATACCTAGATATATAGCAATCCCTAAGGTAAGCCAAAGTAGCCCGATAATAAAAATAGCATTTTCAGGCAATCCCAATAATTCTAAACCATATCTAACTGGAGTTAAAATTAATGCAATTATGATGGGTGCTTTAGCATAATAAATGGCTTGCTGTAAAGATGTTTTTTCCTTGTTTTTCATCCTAATTCTTTTTTGCGATAATTTTACGACCAGATTGATTCATCGTTAAGCTAATAACATTATTCGCTTCATTTTTATTAAACGTGATTTCTGCATCTACAATTTTTACAAAAAAATGATTTTGAGTTTCAGCAAATAATTCAACCTTTTTAGTTTGACCTGGAGCTAATAAGTATAATTGATTTGTGTTATCCAATCCTATAGTAAGGTTTACATTTGGTTTAACCTCGTAAGTACCTGTATAGTCACTTAATATTTCAGAAGGTACATTAATTGATTTTCTCTCAGGTTGATTATGCTTAGCCTCTGTTATTTTATCATCTGGTATACTTACAAATAATTCAGCAACTTGTTTCGCCACGTTATTTACATTCTTACAATTACAGTTGGTTAATGCAGTTATATACAGTTTCTCTTTAGGTAAAAACAGCGCAATACTGGTAAACCCCTTCGTACTTCCTGTGTGGGCAATTACAGGAGAATTCCCCAATTTCGAAAATCGAAAACCATATCCATAAGGTACTCTTTTCCCACTGTTTAATGAGGTTGGTGTCATAGCTTGTTTTATACTAGAAGCTTTTAAAAGTGTGTTTGAAAGTAATGCATTTTGCCATTTTAAAAGATCCTCTGTGGTAGATAAAATAGCTCCCGCGGAATATGCTAAAGACAAATTGATATCATCTGATTTTACAAAATCATTTTGTTCAATGATATAACCCTTAGTAGGGTTTGGAATACCTTGTTTCGTATCTCCACAGGATGAATTCTTCATTCCTATTTTATCAAAAATATGTTGTTCTATAAAATCACTGTAAGGTTGTCCAGAAACGATTTCAATAATTCGCCCTAGTATAATATAGCCGGCATTGCTGTATTTAAAACGCTCTCCTGGTTTAAACTCCAAAGGTTCATCTTTAAAATATGCAATAAGTTCTGTAGGTAACATATTAGTTTTAGAAATAAAACCCTTGTCACCAACAGGTGTTCTGTTTTTTATTCCCGAAGTATGATTCAATAGATTGTGAATGGTAATATCTTTTCCAATCTCGACATATTCAGGAATGTATTTTCCAATATTATCCTCAATATTCAGTTTGCCTTGCTCTGCTAGCATTAAAATTGAAACTGCGGTAAATTGTTTTGTAATTGAACCAATCTGAAATACACTACTCTTTTGTAAAGGTATATTTAATTCTAAATTAGCTTTTCCAAAAGATTTACTATAAATAGATGCTCCTTCTTTTGCTACCAGAATTGAAATACCAGGCTCGTTTTGATTGTAACTTATAGCAACTATGGAATCTATTTTTGATTCATAGCTCTGACTAACGCTAAAATATGTAATGAAAAGAAAAGTGAGTGTTGTAAAAAAATTATTCATTGATTTGTATTTAATGTTCATGGGACAAAATTAAATACAAACCTTACTGGCACTTGCGCCAAGCTTATGACATCTTTATGACATCTGCGCTTATTCCTTTAAATAAAGGCACATTTAAACTTTATTTTACTTAAGAGATGAGATTCTAACAGTTATTGAAATCAGTTCCAAATTGGCAAAGAAATACTGCTGTTTCCTGTAAAAATTATCTCTAATGGAATTTCAGCATCTTTAATACTTTCTTTATTAACATCCTTTCCAGTACCATAATTAATTTGAGCATTATTGTTTTTATTGACATTAACCACCACTACAATGCGACTCCCTTTTTCTAATTTTTTACTGATTAGTTTCGAATTGTCGAAAGACACTTTCGTCTTTTGATTCGGTATCAATAAATTTCTTTGTTCTCTATCTTTAGCATAGCTCGCTCTACCAATATAATAGCTTAAATGAAAATAGTTCCCTTCTGGAGTCAATTCATATACGATTACAGAATAATCAACATCTTTTTTATTTATTGAAAATTCAAGATTCCCTAAAAAAGAGCCATTTATAATTACATCTTCCTTTAGCGCTTCAGAATTAAAAATTAAACCATCTTTTAAATTGATTTGGTCACGTTCCAAAGGCCAAGGATAATACTCTGTGTTAGTCATACTCTTTCGATCCTTAAAATCAACAGACATTTGAATCTCTAAATTATTTGCTTTTGATTTTAAGGCATAAAAATCGTTGGTTTTATCAGCACTTAAATGAAATGTTAAAGTATCATTGGTCATGGCGCTTAAACTTGGTTTGTGCATCCAGGTATTCGTACCCATGACTTGGAAGTTGACTTTATCTTTTAAAATACTCGGTTTTGCTTTTCCGTTTAAAATATAATCAAACCATTGATAAATTAGATCTTCTTCAATATGTATTAAAGCAGCTTTGTCTAATTTGTAATTTCTTAGACTTTCTTCGGGTTTCGTTTGTGCAGTCCAATGGTCATAAGGCCCAACTAACAAATAATGATTCGGATTTTTTGCGTATTTATAATGCTCATTGAAATAATACATGGCTCCTCCTTGTGAGTCATCATAATAACCTGTGATGGTTAAAATTGGAATGTCAATCTTTGCAAATTCTTGTTTATATGGAATCATTTTTTTCCAAAAATCATCATAACTAGGATGTTGCATATATGTATTCCACAGTTTATTGACTTGACCATCTAAACTATCTAACTTATTAAAAGCAACTCCAGTTTTGTACCACGTATTTTTTAAGGTATTCCAACGCTTAAAATCATTTGAAGCTTCAAAGTCTAAAAACTTGTTATTGGTGACATAAAAATTCCAAGAATACGAATAATTGTGTAGGACATTATTTTCCATCGGGTAATCAATTCCTGGTGCAATAGCAACCATGGGAACAATGGTTTTTAATGCAGGATGCACGTTGTGTTTCATAGAAGCCCATTGTGTAAAACCATTGTAACTACCTCCAAACATGGCTACTTTTTGATTGGACCAGGCTTGTTTACTAATCCAATCAATGACTTCATACACATCAGTATGTTCATATTCAAGTGGTTTTATGTCGCTATTACTCAATCTCTTTCCTCTTGTATTGGCAATCACGCCTATATAGCCTTTAGATGCTGATAACATAGCCGTAGATTCATTGGTTCCTGCGTAAATAGAAGCCACTAATATGGCTGATTTTTTAGCTGTTGAATGTCCTTTTCGCTCTACTAATACAATTGAAACTTCGGCACCATCTTTCATAGGAATGACAATACTGTCATTTACAATATACCTACGCTTATGATCTTGTTTTATTTCTTCAAAATAAATCGCTCTAGTTGATGAAAACACAGTGCTTAAAAAATATTTTTTTAATAAGTCTTGAGCTGTAACATTTGAAATTTCGTTAGCGGTAATATTTTTATAGGTATAATTAAAATTTGAAATAAAATAATCAGTTCCATCTCTAAGAATTAATGTTTTATCTAAATTAATGACATGAAAATCATTAGAATTTGTCAAGTAATTTTGATAAGAATCTTTGAATGTTTCTTTAAAGTTATTAGATAATTTCGCTTCTACATAGTATCGATATAAATCCAAATAGATGCTTTCTTCTCTAGGTTTTTCTTCTATTTTTTTTTGAATGGTATGTAATGCATCCTTATAATCACCTCTAATTAACTGGAATTTAAACAGGTCTAATTCTGATAAATTTTGAGTATCACAGATTGCGGCTAATTGCTGCATTTGATTATCAAGTGCTACTGAATCTGATAGTACCACCTTTTGAAATGGCAATTCTTGTGTAAAAGAAGTGCTACTAATTGCAATTAGAAATAATAATAGGACTGACTTTTTCATTGTTTTACGTTTGAAAATTGATAAAAAACTAACTATTTCCTATTTGGGTCTATGTACTGGATTAATTCTTCATTGTACAAAAAGCCATCTTGAATTTGCGTCATTTTAATAAAGTTTTTTATTTCTGGTGCATACAACCAAACTTCATCTGTTGGTGCGTTGTATCCTCTAGAATTAGAAACTGTTCCCTTGTATTCTATGGTATACGCCATAAAGGTTCCAGCGTCTACAGTTTCTTCTTTATATGATAATACTTTTGCATCTTGACTTTGTGTTCCTGT
>Ga0209344_10001902_pt1 | contig 25118 bp, 20 predicted proteins | sample Cruoilmetagenom6_FD_187293 | JGI IMG/M metagenome (GOLD analysis project Ga0209344, IMG submission 187293) | Oil polluted marine microbial communities from Coal Oil Point, Santa Barbara, California, USA - Santa Barbara Oil Seep Sample 6 (SPAdes)... | ecosystem: Environmental > Aquatic > Marine... | reverse complement strand
TGTTTTACCGTGATCTACGTGTCCAATTGTACCTACATTTAAGTGGGGTTTTGACCGATCGAATGTTTCTTTTGCCATTTTGTATTAATTTTAATCTTAGTTATAAATATATTAGTGTTACTTGTATTCTAAATTTGAGCCAATGATGGGAATTGAACCCATGACCTCTTCCTTACCAAGGAAACGCTCTACCCCTGAGCTACACCGGCCTTTGCTAGTTGCAGGTTTCAAGTTGCAGGTTTCAAGTTTATAATTACTACTTAACTTAATAACCAATAACTATTAACTTTTTTGAGCGGGAGACCGGGTTCGAACCGGCGACATTTAGCTTGGAAGGCTAATGCTCTACCAACTGAGCTACTCCCGCATTTTTAATTCTGAATTCAGAATCTTGGTTTTCAATATTTCAATTTACACTTTCGCCGCTGCGAAAGTAATTGTGGGGAGAGCAGGATTCGAACCTGCGAAGACGTAGTCAGCAGATTTACAGTCTGCCCTCGTTGGCCGCTTGAGTATCTCCCCGAGGTATTCAGAATTCAAATAATAAAATTCAAATTTCTGAATAGGCATTTCAAAATTTAAAAGAGCCGATAGAGGGACTCGAACCCACGACCTGCTGATTACAAATCAGCTGCTCTAGCCAGCTGAGCTACATCGGCTTTTTAACCTCTTTTTACCGCTATTTTTTAGCCATAAAAAAGTCCGCTATTTCTAACGGACTGCAAATGTAGAGAAATTATTTTTTCTACAAAACTTTTTCTAAAAAATTATATTACAAATATGCTTTTTGTTTCTGTTTTCTTTTCTTCAGTTGTCTCTCCAATGTTCTTACAACTTCATCTGTAGCTTCTTCAAACGTTTTTGCTTCCTTCTTTACCATCAAATCATCTCCAGGGATGCTTAATAAAACTTCAACAACCTTGTTTTCTTTCTCACTCGTTTTCTGGACTTTTAAAAATACATCCGCAAAAACAATCTTATCATAAAACTGTTCTAGTTTGGACAATCGCTTTTCAACAAATACCAATAATTCATCCTTGGCAGCAAAGTTGGGTGTTTGCACATTCACTCTCATACTATTCTATTTTTAAAGTTAATATGTAGTTTTATGCCATAAGCCCTTTTCAGAATTTGTTAGTTACGTGGGTGAGCGTTTTTATATACTTCTTTCAACTTTGCAATGCTATTTTGGGTGTAAACTTGTGTTGAAGCTAGACTGGAATGCCCCAACAACTCCTTTACCGAATTAATATCTGCTCCTTCATTTAATAGATGTGTTGCAAAAGAATGCCGTAAAATATGCGGACTTTTCTTCACCTTTTCTGAAGCTTTACCAAAATATGAATTTATAATCCGATAGACAAGGGTTTCGTAGATTTTAACCCCTTTTGATGTTAATATTAACTGTTCGTTATCTTTTATTTCTTCCAACTGATTTCGATATGACAAATATTCATTTATAGTTTTCAGCACCGAAGGCAGCAAAGGGATAATACGCTCTTTGTTTCTTTTTCCCAAAACCTTGATGTTTTTTTGAGCAAACGAAACGTCATTCAGTTTTACATTTATCAGTTCCGCCCGGCGTATTCCCGTAGAATAGAAAAGCTCCACAATCAGTCGGTCACGTAAACCCTCAAAATTTTCTTCTGTTTGTAGCATTTCCATAACGTCCACAATCTCCTTTTCGGAAAAAGGAACTTGGATTTTTTTGGAGGTTTTTAGCGCTTTGTGCTTGGCGAGAGGATTAATTTCAACCTGACCTGTTTTTAAAAGAAACTTATAATAGGTTTTTAGTGAAGAAATCTTTCGGTTTACGGTCCGGTTCGATATACCCGAATCAACCAATGAAACAATCCAGCTTCGCACAATGGAATAGTTGACAGTTACAATATTAGCGTATTGATATTCTTCCGAAGCAAAGGTTTGAAAATCTTCCAAATCTTTCAAATAAGCTGTCACCGTATGTGGCGAATACTTCTTTTCGAGTTGAAGGTAGTCATTGAAAGCTTTGAAGGACATTCGTGGTTTTAGATTTTTAAGCCCTTCGTTTTCGCTCAGGGCAACAATTGTATTACAAAATAACTCAATAACCCATTAACCCAATAACTTTTAATCATAAAAAAAATCCGCTGGAAAAAATTCCAACGGATTTTGTATTATTTAGATTCAAAAAGAATACTAAATGTCTTCCTGATCTCTAAGATTCTGGATGTATTGTGCTTTTTGCATTTGTGCTCTTTTCTTAACTGAAGGCTTCGTAAAAGCTTGTCTAGAACGCAACTGGCGCATAGTTCCTGTACGATCAAATTTACGCTTGAAACGTTTCAGCGCTCTGTCGATATTTTCTCCGTCTTTAACTGGTATAATTAACATAGTGTCATCACCTCCTCTCTTTAGGACGGCAAAATTAATAATTAATAATGGATAATCTGTAATGAAAAATGAAAATTATGCGAAAAAATTTACTCTCTATACAAAGATGCCCGTTTGCTTAAATCTTGAATTAGTTTTTCTTCTTCTTTACTTTCCAATAATACATTATAGGTTTTCCAGAATGATTCATTGTATGGTTTGCTTGAAAAAATATCGGCAGACCAATCGTTTTGCTGAAGTTCTTGTTTTATTAACTCAGGATCCTGAATAATGTCGCTAAACAAAATTTCCTGAATGGTATAATAATATTGCTCGTCTTTATCAAAGCCAGGTTCTGCTTCGGTTTTAATCCTATCTGAAGATCGATCGCCCGTATTGACTAATTTTGGGGTTTCGTAATAAATGTAGTTCGGGTACATTTTTCCGTCATAATCCTTATAGGTAATCACAAGTTTGTGGATAGTCTGGGTGTCAAAAAGGCTTTTGCTACGTTTTTTCTGAACATCAGAAGCGGCTACCAATTCATATTCAACCTTCTTTATAGCGTAATTATCATAATAAATATAAATCCATCCTTTAGGTTCAAAGCCTTCATTATAAATGTTTGGTGTATTTAAACCAACAAAATCGGTTCCCTTTTCAATTTTAATCTTATAGAGCTTTCTTCCGTTTTCAACCAAAATAGTGTCCAAATTGAATTGTTGTTTCTCCAGTATATTATTGCCGAATAAAGCTCCTGTAACATTGCTATTTCTTACCAAATTTAGCTTCCCCTTAAAAAGATTATCCAAACCATTCACGCGGCTGTCATTCCATTTAATGGCATCAATCAAAGATGAAGTCTTTACTGAACTTCTACTTATTGTACCCGCTTTCATTCCTCTACCTTTAAGATAAGCCGAATATGTAAAAATGCTATCTATATCCCTCAAATCATAGCTTTTTCGGGTTTCATCAACATTAATTTTCAAATTATTTTTGGCTCCCGAAGCATAACTTGAATCATATATTGTGATTGCGCTTTCAATAAGCCATTTATATTCCTTTTTGTTACGCTCTTTATGGCGAAGAAATCCTTTTTGAAGATAAGGTTGCTCGGGAAGGTTTTTTGGCAGTTTTTCAATGGCCTTTTGCACTATACCATTACCTGTTGTGGGTCGTGGATCTGCAACAATAACAACTTCATCCAGGGACGCAACGTCTTCTTCCAAAAATATATCAGAACCATTTTCAAATTCATTGATAACAACCTTGAAGCTTTTGTAACCGATGGAAGAAATAACCAGCGTGTCCTGTAAATGTTGCTGAGGCACTTTTAATACAAAATTACCATCCGCGTTGGTTATGGAGCCGATAGTTGTATTTTCTAAATAAACACTGGCGCTTTCAATGGGTTGATACGTTAAGAAATCTGCGACCTTTCCCTTTAGCTCAGTTTGGGCGAAGGTGGTTGCTCCAATGAAAAAAATTAATAGGGTAAAAAGTTGTTTTCTGTTGAAGTATTTCATTTCTAATAAGTAGTTTAAAGAATAAAAAAAACATTTTTAAGTAGCTGGCTTATACTCTTTTCCTTCAATAACCATTTTAGCAATAATCTCTCTCAATATCTCAGAAGTCCCACCACCAATAGGCCCCAGTCTGCTGTCACGCAACAAACGTGCCAATGGATAATCCTCCATATAACCGTAGCCTCCTAAAAATTGCAGGCATTCGGTCATCACTTCATCGGACACTTTGGTGGAAATAAGTTTGCTCATTGTAGCCTCTTTCACAACATATTCACCATCGTTCAAGCGTTTTGCAGTAACGTAATTGAAGGTTTTACAAACTTCAATTTCGCTGGCAATCTGTGCCACACGATGACGCAGCGCCTGAAATTTGGAAATACTCTTTCCAAAGGCAAACCGATCCTTCATATATTGAATAGTGTATTCCAAAGCAAACTCGCTACGGGCGTGGGCGTTGATGCCCATAATCAAGCGTTCCAAAGCGAAATGCTGCATTATATAAGGAAAACCTGCGTTCTCCTCACCCATTAAGTTTGCGACAGGAACTTCAACATTGTCGAAAGCTATTTCGCCAGTATCGCTCGCACGCCAGCCCAATTTGTCCAACTTGGTTGCGGAAACGCCCTTAGCATCTCTATCCACCACAAAAATGCTTATTCCTTTGTTGCCCAATTCAGGAGCTGTTTTGGCAGCGACTATTAAGTAATCACTATAAATACCATTGGTAATAAAAGTTTTTGAGCCGTTCAAAATATAATGATCGCCTTTTTTGACTGCAGTACTTCTCATTCCGGAAACATCACTTCCACCGAAAGGTTCAGTTATACAAAGGCAGCCTATTTTTTCACCCGTAATACTCGGTACTAAATACTTTTCTTTTTGTTCGTGATTGGCTTCCTTTTTAAGGTGCGTCATCGCAAGGTAAGCGTGCGCCCACATTGCTGCAGCGAAACCGCCACTATTAACTTTTTGAAGTTCTTCCAGAAAAATCACGGTGTAAAAAAGGTCCAAATTCAAGCCACCATATTCTTCGGGCTGATAGATGCCGAAGTATCCCATCTCACCAAATTTCTCCCAAATAAACCGTTCAATATGTCCAGTTTTTTCCCACTCTTCAATATGCGGGACTACTTCCTTTTGAAGAAAATCCTGAAAACTCTTTCTGAAAAATTCGTGTTCCTCTGTAAAATACAATTTATCCATGCTGATCTAAAACTAATATTTATAAGCCTTTCGGTGATTTTAATCATTTACTCAACGGACAAATATAACTGAATTAGCTGTAACTTTCTTTCCGTCATTCCTTCAATTTTGTCGAGTTCCTGAATGCTGGTTATTTTTTCACGAAGTCTTCTGTACTCCCAGATTTTTTTTGCCATTTCAAAAGAGATACTGGGAATGGTTGCAATATCTGAAGCGGAGGCTTTGTTTACATTTATCTTGGCAATTTCCTTCGGAGTTTTTACAGTAAAAAGGTTTAGGGTCCGCTCCACAACTTCAGAATTTAGTCCATACACGCTATTCAATTCAATATCACTTGAAAAACCCCCCAATTTTTCACGGTCGGAAACAATTCGTTTGCTCAATGCTTCACCAATGCCGCTCACCTGCTGTAACTGTTCTGCGGTAGCTTTGTTGAGATCGATTTTTTGAGAGAAAGGTTTTTCAGTAAAACCTTTTTCGCTTTTGTAATCCTTGAAATCATTTTTCGGTTTCGGGTTGGTTACCCAATCTGGAAATTTGAAATATGGGCTCAGCTCATTCAACAATGAATCTGGAACTCCCGTAACTCTTTTAAAATCGGCTGCGGAATTGATCCATTTGTCTTCCTTTCTGTATTGCAGCAAACGGTCAATTTCTTCGTTTGTCATTCCCAAAGTATAGCCTTTATAATCAGTTATGAAATTTGGGTTGAAGGGATATTTTTTAGGCTTTCGGTTTTCGATTTCAACAAGACGAAGGGAGTCCAACTCTTTTTGAGCAGAAACAATTTCTGCAGAAGAAGTATCAAAAGTGTCTTCTTCCGAAAAATCTACAAACCAATAAACACATAATAACGAGATGATGAGGAGCAACAAAAGCAAAATCCCACTCCGTTGTTGCTTGTTGAACGTGAAGTGGGATTTTAGTTCCATAGTGTTTAATATTACATATGTTTCTGCATATCTTCAAGACCATCATCAATGGCTTCGTGTTTGGTGCGGATAGCCTTCATATAGCGGTTCAGTTCTCTCCTTACAACTGGTGTCAATATTACTACACCTATAATATTCGGTACCACCATTGCAAAAATCATGGCATCGGAGAAGTTGATAACCGAACCAAGGCTGATAACCGATCCAACCCATATAAAGATACAAAATAACAGTTTATAAATAAGCTCGGTAACTTTTCCTCTTCCGAAGAGATAAATCCAACCCTGCATACCGTAGTATGACCACGATATCATTGTTGAAAAAGCAAATAGAATTACAGCCACCGTAAGTACTATTGAGAAATGCGGAATAACACTGTCAAATGCAGTTGCGGTAAGCTCTACCCCTTCTTTAACTTCTACTCCATATTGAATAATATTATTATCAAAATTTGTTATTACAATTACCAAAGCGGTCATCGTACAAATAACTACCGTGTCAATAAAAGGTTCCAAAAGCGCTACAATTCCTTCAGAAGCAGGATATTTGGTGCGTACCGCCGAGTGGGCAATAGCGGCAGAACCAACCCCAGCTTCGTTTGAAAAGGCACCACGACGAATTCCTTGAATCATTACTCCTACTAGACCACCAGCTATTCCAAGGCCAGAAAAAGCGCCTTCAAAAATTAATGAGAAGGCATCGCCAATGTGATGATAGTTTGCAACCAATATAACAAGGGCACCCAAAACATAGATACCCGCCATAAATGGCACTATTTTTTCGGTTACTTTAGCAATACGCTTAATACCACCAATAATTACAACAGCAACAATAATTGCCATAACGATACCAAACCAAATTGATGCGCTGGTACCCTGCAATTCAAAAAGCTGCACAAACTGTGCTGCGGCTTGGTTTGCTTGGAACATATTTCCGCCACCAAAAGAGCCGCCGATTACAAATATTGCGAAAAGAATAGCTAGTACTTTACCGAGACCACCCATTCCTTTTTGAGCCAAACCTTTTTTAAGATAATACATTGGCCCACCGTAAACTGTGCCATCTGGGCCAACATCCCGGAATTTCACCCCCAAAGTACATTCCGCAAATTTTGATGCCATCCCTAGCACACCAGCAAGAATCATCCAAAAAGTTGCTCCAGGACCTCCAATAGAAAGTGCAACAGCAACCCCTGCAATATTTCCTAAACCTACTGTTGCGGAAAGTGCTGCAGTTAATGCTTGAAAGTGGGAAACCTCACCTTCTGCACTATCATCACGAATAGTTTCAATTAGGTTTTCCTGTTCGTTAGGTGTCACATCTCCGTAGAGAGTGTCTGCACCATGTTTTTCAATGTCTTCATATTTTCCTCGTACAACTCGTAGCGCAGTAACAAAGCCAGTGATATTAATTAGCTTGAAATAGACAGTGAAATACAGTGCACCTCCAATCAGGACTATGAGCACCCAAGGTATCTGAAAAGATTCTGAAAAAGGAATTTCGTAAAATATTAAGTCGACAAACCAACCTGTATATTTTTGGAAGATTGAGTCAATTTTATCAGATGCAGACATTTCCTGTGCAAAAGTAACAATTGGAATTAAAAGTGTGATTAGCGAAAGAAGATATTTCTTCATAGTGGATTTTTAAGTGAAACGTTTTTTGAATTAAAACGAAGCAAGATGCTTAAAAAAAACTACATTTTCAAAGAATTGACCGGAAATTTGTTAACGCTTTCTTAAACTCCATATTCATTTTTAAGGCTTTCAATCTGCTCCGGGCGTCCAATTAATATCAATTTTGAATTTTTCTTCAATATCATAGATGGCTCTGGGTTCACAATATATTCACCCGTTGGGCTACGGTAACCAATGATGGAGCAACCTGTTTTTTTACGCACATCAAGATCTCTTATTGCCTGCTCCTTTCCGTGGGGGCACATCTTCTCAAATGGTATTTGTTCAACGTTAATACTGTCCTGCTGGCCTGAGACAGTCAAATTGTCCAAGAACTCAACAAGATCAGGCACAACAACTAATGAAGCCATGTGGTCTCCGCCAATTTTATCGGGCATAATAACATTATCTGCTCCGCCAAGTTTCAGTTTTTTGTAACTTGTTTCCTCACTGGCGCGGCTTATTATTTTAAGATTTTTGTTCATTTGCCTAGCTGAAAGAACTATGAACAAATTGTCAGCATCATTTGGTGTGGCGCAAATTAGAGTGGAAGCTTTTTCTATACCAGCTTTAATTAAGGTTTCATCTTCAATTGCGTCGCCCAAGATGAATAACATATTTTCATCGGCGTAACGATCTATAACTTCTTCATCCCTTTCTATTATTACAAAGGGTTTATTATAAGCCAATAATTTATGGGCCGCTTGTTTTCCGTTTCTGCCAAAACCGCAAACAATGATATGGTTGTTCATAGATTTCAATTTTTTTTGTACTTTTTTTTGTCTTAAAACACCTATGTTTTTACTTAATATATATTCTGTAATTACTGAAATAGCATAACCAACTATAAAGATACTGGAAATGATGAGAAGCGAAACAAAGACTTTTTCCTGGGGGCTAAGAGGCATTACCTCGCCATAACCTACAGTAGTTATGGTAATCACCGTCATATAGAAAGCATCTATCCAACTATAGTCAGAAAAAAAATGAAAACCAACAACTCCAGTCATAAAGACCGTGAATAGGAGCAGAATCGCAACCCTTATTTTGGAGCTAAAAAACTGCTTCATAAATCAAAAACAGAGGTTCGTTTAGTATTGACCAAATCTTTCAACTTTAATAGAAAAGCCATTGTTAGATAAAGTGCAAAGCCAACTCCAAAAGTGGCAAAAGAAACATAAATAAAAAATAGCCGGACGCTTTTAGCACGCATGCCCAGTCTGTCTGCGAAACGGGAAGACACGTAAAAGCCACGTTTTTCAAGATAATGGCGCAATGAATATACGGCTTGCAACATATCCGCAAATTACACTTTTTCGGTCTAAATCATGATGTCTATAAAAAGAAAAATCAGTCTTTTATTTGTTAGTTCTTCGCAATATCCATTTCGGAACTAATTATTGAATTTCCGATGGCGCAATGCAAACACCTGTTTTTATCGCAATATTCACTTTTTAATTGAAGCAGTGCCTGGCTTTGATAAGCACTTTTTGAAACTTCTTTAAATGAATTGAATTTCTTTACAATAGTGTTCTCTTCGGAAGAAATTTCAGAGGCAAGTTTCAGTAATTCTTCAGAAATGTCTCTGCCCTGCTGCACTGCATAGCAAAATTTTACGGGAATAACTGTATTGATTATCAAAAGGTCCATAAGGCTTTTGCTGATACGTTTTTTTCGTTCCATCGAACCTATCCCGAAGTTAAAGTGGGTGTCCCAATACTCACTTCCGGTTACATTGAAAAGTTCATAAAAATCGCTTACATATTGCCCAGCAATAACTTTGGAAAACAAGTTTTCTTGCTCAAAATAAAGCATAGCAAACTGCGCCAAACGCACCGTTGGGAAATTTGGAGGACGGAGTCTAAAAAACTTAGGTGAGATTACATTTTCATTTTGCAATTGAAATTTATGCTTTAAATAGGCATAATTGTTTTTCAATGTTTTGAAATACCAATCTTCTGTTTCCCCTTCCAATAATCCTGCTTGCCCCATCAAAAGGGCTTCTAGATCCTGCCTTTCCTGGCTGCATTTTTTCACCACGGAAAAATCTATTGATTTTGCAATGCTGAAAAAAGAATCGCCGTTAACCTTTAACCCAAAATTTTTACAGAGCATTCTGAAAAGTAGACTTTCCCAGTGGTTTTGGGTATCTTCCAATTCCTTGAGAAGTATTTTTTCTTTATTTTGAAGTCTTTCAAAATAAAGTCTTTCCAGCCAATTTTCTACAGTAAAACCATTAACAGTATCAAAATCATTTTCACAACTGATCCATTTTTTCTCCTTTGAAAACAACTTTTGATATTGCTCCAAAGTAGGCTTGGGAATGTGCTTTTTTACAGTAAATGTTGGGATCACCGAGCCGTCCTTTCTATAAATTTCGGTATCGTGTTCCCAAACAACATGCAATATCACATTGTCATATGCAGGATCTGTTTCGTGCCCATGAATATACCAATCTGATGATTTAATATGTATTTCAACATTGCCCACCCAAAGTTGATTGTCAAGCTCAATTTGAGCATTAAAAAAATCAGGCCCTGAGTTTAAGTTATGGTTCCCTTGGTTTATTATATGTAGATTTTCATTGTTTGAAGTGATAAAACTGCCCACATCAAACTTCTGAAATTTCCACACATAGTGCAGAAAATCCTCTTTCATTAGAAATAAAGTTTAAGGGGAGTCTTAAAATTGCAAAGTAAATATAATGAAAAATATTATGCCTCGGTTTCTTCCTTTTGTAATTTCTCCTGTTTATCAGATTGTTTTTGAATTTTTTCTGAAATAGCATCCACAAAAAGAATACGGTTCCATTTGTAAAGTCTTCGTGAGAGCAACACGTATCTAAAAATGCCAATTGCCAAAAAAATGACGCAAACCACAAGGGCAACGTAGCCAAGCCATTTTATACGCTCAAAGTCTTTTAATTGCAATATCCCAATTCCTCCAAGCAAAAGATAGAGCGAGGAACGAATATAGGAAAGAAGGGTTCGTTCATTAGCCAACTTAGTGCGTTCCAATGCCAAAATTTCATTGGTATTGGCCGGCACAGGCTTAGTTCTTAAAAATCGAAATAATTTTTTTGCTTCGTCTTTCATTTCAGCTTAAAATTAACAAAAATCCCACTCCATTTAAAATGAAGTGGGATTTTATTTTTTTTAAATTCGAAAATTACAATGCGCGAATAATATCGTGTTTTGTAATTATGTTGTAATTACCATCGCCCAAATCCACCAAAACTGCATTGTTCTCCTTATGGATCAATTTTGAAATTTCTTCTATTGGCGTGCTTTTCTTTACTATTGGAAACGGTTTGTGCATCACTTCTTTTATAGGAAGGTCTGCAACATTTTTGTTTTCCAGATATTTTCGAAGTAAATCTGTTTCATCCAAAGCACCAACAAAACCTGAAGTATCTTCAACGGGAATTTGGCTGATGTTATATTTCTTCATCCGCTCAATGGCGTGTCCAACCAATTCTTCAGTTTTTACGGTTATCAATGGTTTATCTTCGTGTTCCTTTATCAAATCAGAAGCGTTTTTAGCTTCATCTTCTACAAAACCGCGCTCGCGCATCCACTCGTCATTGTACATTTTTCCAACATATCTACTTCCGTGATCGTGGAAAAGGACAACCACTACATCATCTTTTGTGAATTTATCTTTCATTTGAAGCAAACCTTTAATTGCCGCTCCGGCAGAATTCCCCAAAAAGAATCCTTCCATTTTTGCTAACTTCTGGGTATAGATTGCAGCATCTTTATCGGTCACCTTTATGAACCCGTCAATGACACTAAAGTCTACGTTCTTCGGAAGAATATCTTCACCAATCCCTTCAGTGATGTAGGGATAAATTTCGTTTTCGTCAAAAATCCCAGTTTCGTGATATTTTTTGAAAACACTTCCGTAGGTATCAATTCCCCAAATTTTTACGTTTGGATTTTGTTCTTTTAAATATTTTCCAACTCCGCTTATGGTTCCGCCGGTACCAACTCCCACCACAAAATGCGTAACTTTCCCATCGGTCTGTCTCCAGATTTCGGGGCCAGTGCTTTCGTAGTGAGCTCTCGTGTTGCTAGGATTGTCGTATTGATTTACGTACCAACTATTCGGGGTTTCTTCTGCTAGACGTTTTGAAGTGGAATAATAACTGCGCGGGTCTTCGGGCGCAACGTTTGTTGGGCAAACCACAACTTTGCTGCCCACGGCTTTCAGAATATCAATTTTTTCCTTGCTCTGTTTATCGCTGATTACGCAGACCATTTTATAGCCTTTTACGATTGCGGCAAGCGCAAGGCCCATTCCAGTATTTCCGGAAGTTCCTTCAATGATTGTTCCGCCGGGCTTTAATCTGCCGTCTGCTTCGGCGTCTTCAATCATTGTTAGGGCCATGCGGTCTTTTACCGAGTTGCCAGGATTAAAAGTTTCATATTTGGCAAGTACCAAAGCGGGGATATCCCCAATAATTTTGTTGATTTTCACCATTGGCGTATTCCCAATGGTTCCCAATATATTTTCTGCGTATTCCATAGTTGTTTTTAGAAGCGGCAAAGGTACAAAAGCCATTCGTTTTCACAACGATTACTCAAACCGAATCGCCTTCACCGGAGAAATTTTTGAAATAATAAATGAGGGTATCAAAAGCATTAAAAGACAGAGTAGAAATGTTCCACTGTTCAATATTAAAATATAGTCCCAATTCAAATAAACTGGAGCTTCGTTTACGTAATAGGTGTCTGGATTTAGTTTAAAAACCTTACCATATTTCTGAATTAATAATAGTCCAATCCCGATTAAATTTCCCCAAAAAAGGCCAACGCCAATTAAATACATCGCATTATACAGAAATACTTTCCTCACGCTCCAGTTGCTACTGCCAAGCGCTTTCAAGATTCCTATCATTTGGGTGCGTTCCAAAATCAGAACCAAAAGTGCGGTAATCATATTTATTCCTGCCACCAAAATCATAATCCCAATAATCATTATAATATTGAAATCAAAAAGATCCAGCCATTCAAAAATGGAGGCGTATTTATCGCGGATCGTCTGGGTATCCAGTGTACTTCCCGTTTCTTTGTAAACCTGTTGGCCAATCGGAATTATTTCATCAAAATCGTTCACAAAAACCTCGAAAGCGCCAATTTGATCATCTTCCCATTTGTTCAGCCGCTGAATATGGCGAATATCGGTAATTATAAATTGCTCATCAAACTGCTGAAAACCACTGTTATAAATTCCCACAATATCGAACCCACGGCTGCGAGGCGTTTTGGATACTTTATCGTTCAGAAAAAAAGTGGTCACTTTATCGCCGAGTTTCAAATGCAGCCTATTCGCTAAATATTCCGAAATTAAAATCTCTGAATTCAAATCACCTTTAAAATCGGGCAGTTTTCCTTCAATTAAATAATCATTGAAATATTCCCAATTATAATCGTTGCCAACGCCTTTCACCACTACACCTTCAAAATCGGTTTCGGTCCGGATTACGCCACCTTTGGAAGCTGTAACCTGCACGTGTTTTATACCTTCAATATTTTTAAACGTTGGATAAAAGTCTTGATTTTTTGAAATGGGATTTTGGGAGTCGTTGGAAAAATTGGTATCGAAATTCGTGATAATGATGTCGCCGTTAAAAGCGGAAACCTTTTCCCGAATCTTTTTTTGAAGTCCAACCCCTGCAGCAATGGAAATCAACATCATAATAATGCCGAGCACAATTGCCGTAATTGCAATTTTTATAATCGGTGCCGAAATACTACTTTTATAGTCCTTGGAAGCAATGATGCGCCGGGCGATGAAAAATTCGAAATTCACTGCGATTCTATGAAGTTAACTTTTTTCAAAAATACAGTTTTATTGGTTGTTTTGACTATTTTTTCCTGCGGAAGTTCTACAGAGAAGAAAGAAGAAAGAGGAAAGAAAAAAGAGAGCAAGGAAACAAGAGTCAAGACTCAAGACGAGCAAATTATCGTTGGCGCAGAGCAATTTCACCTATATACTGAATTGTTGAAAGGTAAAAATGTGGGCGTAGTTGCAAATCAGACATCCTTTTTAGAAAAAGAAGAAGCACATTTAGTAGATTTTTTAATTTCTAAAAAAGTTTCAGTAAAAAAAGTTTTCGCGCCCGAACACGGTTTCCGAGGCACGGCCGATGCCGGCGAACATGTAAAAGATGGCGTGGACTCAAAAACCGGAGTGCCATTAATTTCGCTTTACGGTAGCAATAAAAAACCTTCCCAAGAACAATTAAAAGGAATAGACATTGTCGTTTTTGACATACAGGATGTTGGCGCGCGTTTCTATACTTATATTTCTACGCTTCATTATGTAATGGAAGCTTGTGCAGAACTAGGTATTCCAGTAATTGTTCTCGATCGCCCAAACCCAAACGGACATTATATTGACGGACCCATTTTAGAAAAAGAGCATCAAAGTTTTGTGGGAATGCACCCCGTTCCCGTGGTTCACGGAATGACGATTGGCGAATATGCGCAAATGATAAATGGAGAAGGTTGGATAGATAATTTAGGCAGCGATTGGTCTAAAAAAAGAACCTATTGCGATCTTACCATTATAAAGATGAAAAATTACACCCACCAAACACCTTATTCGCTTCCCATAAAACCATCGCCTAATTTACCGAACGCCCAATCCATAAATTTATATCCCAGTTTATGCTTTTTTGAAGGCACATTTATTAATGCTGGTCGCGGTACCGATATGCAATTTCAGGTTTTTGGGGCGCCGAGTTTGCCTGCTTCAAAATATACTTTTTCATATACACCACAAGCCAACGAGGGTGCAAAAAGTCCAAAGTTTAAAGGGCAACTTTGTCACGGAAAAGATCTTCGGAACGAACCGCGATTGAGTAAAATTAATTTGGAATGGTTAATTGATGCCTACAACGCCAACGGAAAAAAGAAGGATTTTTTCAATTCATTTTTTGTGAAACTCGCCGGAACAAAGAAATTGCAACAGCAAATTGAACAAGGTTTATCTGGTGAAGAAATTCGGGATTCTTGGAAGGATGGGCTTGACAGTTTTAAGAAGATTCGTGAAAAATACTTAATCTACGATTAATTATTTAACGGTTTATTCTTCGCTTCATCTCTTCCACAATATTGAAAGCGGCCGGGCAAACGGCAACATTTTTCATTGTGAGATTTGAAATCTGCTGGAATTTTTTTCTATCTGTATGTGGAAATTCGCGACATGCTTTTGGGCGAACGTCATAAATACTGCAATAATTATCCGCTCCCAAAAAAGTACAGGGAACGCTTTGCAGGACGTAATCTTTGTCCTCATCAATCCGTAAATAGGTTTCGATGAATTGTTGTGGCTTTAGCCTAAAATGTTTTGAAATTCGCTCTATGTCTTTATCAGTGAAAAGCGGGCCGGTGGTTTTGCAGCAGTTAGCGCACGTTAAACAATCCGTTCTTCGGAATTCTTCCTCGTGCAATTCCACCATCAAACTGTCCAGATGTTTGGGCGGTTTTTTCTTCAGCTTCGCGAAAAACCTTTTGTTTTCGGTTTCAGCCTCCTTTGCTTTCTGTGGAAGTTGTTTCAGAATTTCTTCCATTACTCTGCTTCATATACTTTTTCACCATTTATAAAAGTTGCCAATACTTTTGTATTCGGAAGTTCCTTTTCATCTACGGTCATTATATCTTTATCAAGAACAGTGAAATCTGCAAATTTCCCCACTTCAATACTACCTTTTTCATCTTCCTCAAAATTTGAAAATGCTGCCCAAATGGTCATTCCTTTTAAAGCTTCTTCGCGGGTCAATGCATCCTTCATTTGGAAACCGTTTTCAGGATAGTTCTTTAAATCCTTTCTGGCAATCGCGGCGTAGAAAGTGTACATCGGGTTAACTTGCTCTACTGGAAAATCGGTTCCCAAAGCAACTATACCAGCCTTGTCCAACATTGTTTTGAAAGCATATGCGCCCTTTATACGGTCTGGCCCTACCCTATCTTCGGCCCAATACATATCGCTGGTGGCATGGGTGGGTTGCACTGAAGGAAGTATGTTGTTATTATCGGTAAAATAACTGAAATCCTGCGGTGAAATAATCTGTGCGTGTTCTACCCGCCAGCGTCTATCAGTTTTACCTTCCAACGCTTTTTTATAAGCGCGTAGCACTGCAATATTTGCAGAATCGCCAATGGCGTGTGTATTCATTTGAAACCCGGAAGCTGCAATCTTTTCAGCTAAATATTTCAAGCTATCGGCGGTAGCAATCATTGCGCCATAATGACCAGGCATATCACTGTATGGTTCTCGCATTGCAGCGCCTCTGGAGCCCAAAGCGCCATCTGAGTATACCTTAAAGGAACGCACATTCAATCTATCAGTTTTATAGATTCCATTCTTAAGATAATAATCTCTATTTTCAGGACTGTTGCTAACCATCGCGTACATTCGCAGCTTAAATTTTCCTTCTTTTTGAAGCGTGTCTATCAACTCGATAACATCTCTATTCAAGCCAGCATCGTCAACGGTAGTCAATCCGTATTGAAGGCAGATTTTTTCAGCCTCCAAAAGTGCTTCTGCGGTAACTTCGGCAGTAATTTGTGGAAAGGTTTTTACTATTAAACCCATTGGCGCGTCAATAATTATTCCTGTTGGTTCACCATTTTCCAAAACTATTTCGCCTCCGGCAACTTTTGTTTTTGAAGTGATTCCTGCCAGTTCCATCGCTTTTGAGTTTACCAACATAGCATGGCCGTCAATCCTGCGTAAAGAAACTGGTGTATTTGGAAATAAGGAATCCAATTCCTTTTTTGTGGGGAAATTTTTATCGTCCCAATCGTTTTGGTCCCAACCACGACCGATTATATATTCAGCATTTTTCTCTTCCTGAAAAGCGACAACACGACCTAAAATTTCTTCAAAACTTGTGGTTCCAACTAAATCTACATTCTGTAAACCCATACCAAGGCCGTATAAATGTGCATGTGCGTCAATTAAACCTGGAACTACCGTATTGCCTTTGGCATCGTAGGTTTCTTTGATATTATATTTCAACTCAAGTTCAGGCTTTAGCCCTATTTCAAGGATTTTCCCATCTTTGACAACAAGTGCATTTGCGATACTGAAATTTTTATCTACTGTATAAATTGTTGCATTTTTTATTAATAAATCTGCCGGAAGTTTTTTTGGTGCACAGGAAAGGAAGGTAAACGCTAATAAGAAATAGAGTATTTTCATCTGAAATAGTTTTGGTAAAAATAGAAAAAGTGCTTCTATTTTGATGCTGATTATTTTTAAATCGTTTTTATTTAAATCTTTCTGTTTTTAAATACTCATTACGTTTTATTTTTCAGTCAACTGAAAAGGGTAAATTACTTTCCAATCGCTTTTCATATCAATAACGGTCCATCCTTTTTCGTTGGCTTCATCAAGCCCTTTATCTAGTTTACCTATGTGAGAATCTCTATCGTAAGCCCATTCTCTTTCGCCATCTGTATGGTGTAAATAAAGTTGAAATGAAGGATATTTATTAGAATCTGTGTATTGCAACATTTGTAAATCACCATCTGAATTTCCTGAGGCGAAAACAGGTTTTTTTCCAATAAACTTATTGATCCCTATAGGTTTTCCTTCTTTATCATCAATAAAATCGATTTTTGGCAAACGTCTAATTACAGGGTTTCCGTTGTTGTAATCAAATTCGGTTGCAATACTACTACCTACAACTTGATCTTTTGGGATACCGTATGCTTGTTCTACCCAAGGTCTCATAAATTCAATACCTCCACCAGAAACTATAAAAGTTTTAAAGTCATTTGCTCTTAAATAGGCTAATAACTCTAACATTGGCTGATAGACTAATTCATTATACGCTTTGTCAAACCGAGGATGTTTTGCAGTTGCTAACCAATCTTTTACAATTTCTTCAAACTCGTCAGTAGTCATTCCAGAATGTGAAGTCATAAGTATTTCCATTAATCCATGCTCTCCTAATGAAACCAATGTTTTCATGTCACCTTCTATAGCAGCCTTAAAAGGCTGTTTTTCTTTCCACTCAGGATGTTCTGGAGCTAATGCTTTTATTCTATCAATTGCAAAAAATAATTGAAAATAAGCAGGTTGCTCAGACCATAAGTTCCCATCATTATCAAAAGTGGCAATACGATCTTCCACAGGAATAAAGTTTGCATTGTCAGAATTGGTTACATCTGCAACAAAATCCATAATTGCAGATTTAGCGTTACCTTCATTCCAAGATGGTAGTGGATCTGTAATTGCTACTTCAGTTTGAGCATTTAGTGTTTTTTCTTTTTCAGAATTTTCATTTTTACAGCTACCTAAAAGTAGAAAAGTAAAAACAAGGCTTAACAAAATATATCTTTTCATAATATTTATTATTAAAAAAAAGGCAGACTATTAGCCTGCCTTTTTTTAAAAGTCTATTTAATTACTCTTTGTTGTCATATTTTCAATTTGTTTTTCAACTTTACTCAAACTCCAGTCTCCAGCTGTTTGGCTAGGTGGATAATCTTTAAAGGTTGACAAGAAATTAAACGCATAGCCTTGAATAGCCATTAAAATATAAGCTCTGTCTATATACCAATCATAATATGTATTGGAACCTAAATATGCTTTCTCAAATGGATCGCGACGTAAATTACCTAATAATGGCGCACGTAATTCAACAAATGGCTCCAACCATATTTGTAATTGTCTTGCTCTGTTTTCTAAAAAGGTAGCTTTCCAATCACCATATCTTAGAGCAGCAATTGACCCGCCATCATTCACGTAAATAAATCCTTCTCTTGGCGACTCCTTTACATTACCTTTAAGATATTCTAATTGATTATAGCCATCGATGTGATTTCTATAGGATCTACCATTGATAGTGGTACCTTTCAGTAATCTCTCTTTAACAGTCATATCCCCGGCAGCAGCAGCAAATGTTGGTAACCAATCTTCGTGAGATACTATGCCATTCAGAGTAACGTTTGCTGGAAAATGTCCTGGCCAACGCACAAAGGTTGGTACACGATAAGCCCCTTCCCAGTTACTGTTTTTTTCACCGTGAAAAGGAGTAGTTCCTGCATCTGGCCATGTGTTGTAATGAGGACCATTATCGGTAGAATACATAACAATTGTATTATCGGCAATACCAAGCTCATCTAAATAATCCAATAATTGACCAACATGCATATCATGCTCAACCATTCCATTAGAATAATCATCTAGACCTTTGTTACGCATTTCATCCTTAACATGGGTTCTAAAGTGCATACGTGTAGCATTCCACCATGTAAAGAACGGTTTACCAGCGTCCACTTGTTTTTTAATAAATTCTTTAGCAGAAGCAATAGACTCATAATCTATGTTTTCCATACGTTTTTTGGTCAATGGGCCTGTGTCTTCAATACGTTGTCCTCCTTTGCCGTCCGCCCAGCTATGAATAACGCCTCTAGGACCAAACTTTTCTTTAAAAGTTTGTCCATCCTTCAAAACCAAATCTGCTGGATAATCAAAATTTTCCGGTTCTTCTTCCGCATTTAAATGATATAAGTTACCAAAGAATTCATCAAAACCATGCATGGTTGGTAAATGTTCATCGCGATCACCTTGATGATTTTTCCCAAATTGCCCAGTACTATAACCTAGACCTTTAAGTACGGTTGCCATGGTAACATCTGTTTTTTGCCAACCTTCTTTGGCGCCTGGCATACCAACTTTAGTCATACCTGAACGTACAGGTACTGACCCCCCAATAAAAGCAGCTCTACCAGCTGTACAACTTTGTTGGGCATAATAATCTGTAAACCCAACACCTTCTTTTGCTACGCGATCTATATTAGGTGTTTTATAACCCATCATGCCACGATTGTTATGGCTAATGTTCCAAGTTCCAATGTCGTCTCCCCAAATAACTAAAATATTTGGTTTTTTATCGTTTTGTGCTGCCATAAGCAACGGCAGCATAAAAAGAATTACTAAAAGTGAAGTTTTTTTCATAAGTAAATTAATTTTAATTAGTTGATTTTCATAATCTAAAATACTCTTTTTTTTATTTTCTGTTAAAAAAAAAAGTACCAAAAAAAAACTATTCATAAAAAAATTACCTGAAGCTATATCTTTTTTTTATAAGTTTTAAGCAATGGAGGGTGTTTCAAAGTTCCGTTTTTTCAAATTTTTACCTACTCAACTTCCTTAAAATCAGTGAGTTGCCGCGAACGATTTAAGACCGATTCTCCAAGAAGGTAGGCACGCATTAAAAAATTCCAACCATCAGCAATATCCACTCGGTTTTTTGCATTGTTGGGGCATTGACCTCTTGAACATCAAAAAGATAATCTTACGAATACAGTGAAAAAAAGGGCGAAGAAGTAAAAGCAGTACTCAAATACTTTTGCGATGGCCCAAAGTTGAAAGATCGATTTTTGGGCAAAATTATGGCTTAAATCGAAAAAAAATATGGTTTACAAAATATAAAATACTGCTTAAGTGATTTTTAAAATTATTAAAATCACTTATCCAAAAAAGAAAAATTAAACGAAAATATTACCAATCAAACTTATAAGTAACCCCAGCCAAACCTTGGATTCCCTGTACGGGAAAGTTCAGCCATTTCTCGTAGTTATCGCCAAAAAGATTACTTCCCTTTATGAAAACCGAAAGCCTATCAGTAAACCTGTAACCAAAATTTATATTGGCATCCACATAGCCATCCAAAGTAACTTCTTGATCTATTGAATTACCGAAAGGGTTATTATTGTAAATTAAATCTTTTCGCTCTCCTACATAAAATATTGAAGCACCTCCATAAAGTTTTTCGGTAATGTTGAAATTTGAAAATATAGAAGCCTTTAAGTCCGGAAGGTTCCATGCCTCATTTTGAATGTCTGTGCTATAACTATTATAAGTTCCGTTTATTCCCAAAGAGAATGTATTGGAAACTTCCACTTTCAATTCCCCGAAAAAAGCAAGTGTATTTACATCGTCATAAACTACATTAAAGGAATTCCCAAATTGGTATCCTTCCAAGCCTGGTGCTAAAAGATTTAATGCATTGGCCTGAAAAAGTGCGCGATTTTCATCTTTTCCGTAGGAAGCTCGCACATTATACGCTACGGAATTGGATAGTTTTCCCTTTATTCCTCCAAAACCTTCATACAGTTTTTTTGTCGGAGCAATGTTTAACGTAGGTGAAACAAAAGGGTTTTCTTCCTTAAAATTATAGTAGGTGTTTTGCTGAAGACCACCTTCTGCCCCACCGTAAACAATAACAGTTTCATCAAGCAAACGGTAAGAAGCGTTCAATCTTGGGTATAGTGAAAAATCGGTATTGCTGTTTTCAGAATCCAAACTAACGTATGCCGCAACACCCAATGAAACCGATAGATCATCATTTATGAAAGTGATGGAAGGTGCAAGTCCCGCATTTAAATAACTATAATTAATATCTGAAGTGTTCGTGTAATCTTTGTCAAAACCTCCACTTAAATAATCAATATCACCAGCTACTTTCAAGGTTAAGTTTTCCAACGGAAACGAAAACTCAGGCTTTAACGAAGCATTAAATTCCGAAGAAGAAAAAGCATCTGTTAAATAACGAATATTCACCGCAGCTCTTTCAAAATAGGAGTCGTCCAAAGTAATACTTCCTCCTGCATAACCGCTGATATAGGTTTGTTGTGGGTCTATTTGCACATTCGGTTCTTGTGTGTAAACTATATCCGGCACTCCATACCAATTGTAAAGTTGGTGTTCCGCTCCCACGTCAAGTCTGTAGGTTGCATCTTTTTGCCTGCTTGTATAATTGGCGTCAAGACTAGTGTTGTAATATTTGTTGTCTAATTTTACATCTTTTATATCACCTTGTGAGGAATTGTGTCGAAAGAAAAAACCAGCATTATCGGTACGGCTTATTTCAAAATTGCTATAAAATTCCCCTAAAATAGAAGTATAATTTCCGAAGCCAAGGGTTGCGTAATTATCGTATAATTTGATAGGTTTCGCTTTCTCAACTGTTGTTGCTTTTCCTTTTGCAGGAGTAAAAGTGGAAGCCACAGGAACTGAAAAAATATTATATTTCACTTCCTTTTTTGTGGTTGAAATGGAATCGTTCAACGTTGGAGTTTCCTTCACTTTAAAGGCGTCCGAAATTGTGGGAGTGTATGGTTTTACAATATTCACAACCTCGGGATCGAGTTCTTTTTCCTGCGAAAACATCGAGAAATTGAACACTGAAATTGTTGCGATTGAAAATAATACTATGCGTTTCTTTGACATATTTATAGTAATATCGTTTTAAAATAATTGCTTAGTTTCCTCCAGTTTCAACCGAAGAATTGGTTTTAGCCTCTGCATTCTTAATTACGTCGAGTTCCGCTTTTGCTTCTTCAACAACTTCTGGAAAATCGGTGAAATTTTTGGTCACGCTTTCCAAAATATAGGCTGCTTGGTAAGCATCTTTCAAAGCGTAAAAATTCTTCGCCATAAGCACCAAGCCTTTGGCACCGTATAATTTGTAACCGGAATAATCCTTAGCCAATTTCTGTACGGAAGCGTTTGAACCTTCAAAATTGCCTTCCTTATTTTTGAAATAGGCATCGTAATAAAGCGCTTCAGCCGCAAGAGCGCCAGTTGCTATTTTCTGTACTTCTGCGTAAGCGGTTTTTGCTTTCGCCTCGTTATTCGTTTTCATTGCCGAACGGGCGATGATTACCTGCGCATCGCTTTTAATAGAGTTGTCAATTTTTGAATTCTGAAGTACTTTTTCGGCATAATTTACAGCTTCGGCATACTGCTTTAATTCATATGAAGCCTTCATACTGTTTGTTTGCGCAAAGATGATGTTCTGCGGAAAATCTGCTTCAGCTTCCAAACGGGTCAAATATTTTAGGGCGTTTTGGTAGTCTTTTTTTCCCAAATACAATTCTGAAACCCGAGCCAAAGCTTGTTCAGTAAACTCACTTCGTTCACGGTTTGCAACATATTCAAAATGTGGAATGGCTGAATCGTTATTTCCATCAGAAAAATAAATCTGCCCTAAATAAAAGTGTGCATTCAACGCATGTTGCCCATTCGGAAATTGCTTTAAATAATCCTCAAAACGCCCCTTCGCTTGTGATTGATTGTTTTCCAAATACGGCTGTTCCGCAGCTAAATAAGTTGCATCGTCAAGTTCGGTATCGCCTACTTGTACGTAATCCAAAGTTTTTACCCAGCGTGCATATTCATCAACATTTCCTTGGTCTATATAAATAATTTTTGCGGAAGAAACAGCTTGCAAAGCTTCTGGAGTTGATGGAAAGTCCTTGGCTACTCTCTTGAAAATTGCCAGTGCTTCGTTACTTTTTCCGGTGTTTTCATAAATCAAAGCCTTTTTAAGCAATGCTTTTGAAACGAAACTGCTGTTTGGAATATCGCGAACCAATTGATCGTAAGCAGAAATTGCTTCGTTCGTTTTGTTCTGCGCGACGTAGGTATTTCCCAATTCATACAAAGCATCATCGCGATACACGGATTTCGGATATTTTTTTACGAAAACAATAAGCTCTTCAATTTTCTTTTCACTTCTATCCACAAAACCATAACTTATGGCTTTTTGAAATTCCGCATAATCATTATTGCCGCCCAATTCAATAGCAGCATTATAATTTTCCATTGCAGGCCAATATTGGCTGGTCACGAAATAACTGTCTCCCAAACGCAGCAAAGCATCTTTCTTTCTATCAGTTTCAGCAGAAGAAGAAGCCACATAACTTTTGAAGTTTGAAATGGCTTCTGTATAATTTTTCAATTTGAATTGGTTGTACCCCAAATTATACTTCAAATTATTGCTTTCTGAAGTATTCTGCGAGCCTGACATCTGTGAAAACTTTTTATATCCAGCCAATGACTTCTCAAAATTTGAAAGCTGATAATCGCTTTCCGCTTTCCAATACGTTGCTCTTGCAGCAAAATCAGCGTCTTGCGATTCTTTCATACTTTTATCAAAAAACGAAATTGCTTCGGTGTAATTTGCTTCATTATACAATTCAATTCCTCTGTAAAAAGCTACTTTTTGATAGGCTGCCTTATCTGCAAAATTTTTGTTGTTTTCCAGCAAATCCAACGCTTCCTTATAATTTTTTGAAGTGATGTAACTGTCAATCAACAATTTTTTCAACTCTTCATTATTGGCATTGTTTGGGTATTTTTCAATAAACGAAAGTAAAACCTGCGGTGTACTTTTATAACTGTTTCCAATTTCATAGCTCAATTTTGCATAATTGAGATAAGCATCTTCTTGAATTTCGGTGCTGAAATCCATTTCGGAAGCATTTTTAAAAGCATTTAAGGCTTCCTGTTTTTTATCGAGTTTTAAATAGCTTTCCGCCAAATGATAGTAGGCATTTTGGGCAACGGCATTCTTTCCGTCCACTATTTTATTGAACTCTCCAATTGCGCTTTCATAATCGGCCTGTTTATAATAGGCATAGCCCAACTGATAATAATCCGTGTTATTCCACTTGCCGCGTGTGCCTTTGTATTCCTTTAAATATGGAATGGCTTCGTCGTATTTTTCAAGATTGAAATAGCTCTCGCCAATTATTTTTGAAAGCTGGCTCTTTTCTTGTGGGTTTGAACGGTCAAACTGCTCCTTTCCCATTTCAATCGCTTTTTCAAAATTTCCAAGTTTGAAATTCATATCGGCTTGGTAATAACTAAGATCTTCGGAATAGCGCTCCTCGCCTTTTACATCCTCAAAATTTTTGTTGGCTTCTTCATAATCATCGCCTTCGTAAGCGATAAAACCCAGATAATATTTTGCCTGCGATCCATATTTCTGCGAAGTGGAAACTTTGTTGAAATAGCTTTTTGCGTTGTCATATCGCTTCGCCTTAAAATATGCATAACCGTTATTGAAGTTAAATTGCTCCTGCTCACTTCGGCTCAAACTCCCTTCATCAACCTTTTCATACCACTTTTGGGCGTGGGAATATTTTCCATTTTCAAAATAAAAATTGGCAACATCTATGTAGGCAGAGTTTCGCTTTAAACTTGTAGGATACTTCTCCACAAATTCCTCCATCAACTGGTCGGCATTTTGCTGATTTAACCTAACTGCCGCATTCGCAATATAATAAGCACAATCGCTCTGCACTGTTTCATCATCATTGCTGTTTTTTATTTTGTCGAAAAGACTTTGAGCAGCTAAATATTGGCCATTATTATAAAGTTCCAACGCTTGATTGAACTCAGCAAGGTCATTTGTAAATGCCGCTGTTTGCTGCGAAAAGGATGAAAATGAAAGGAATAGAAAAAGCGAAAAGACAAGAAAATTCTTAATCATTATTTACAGTTTTTGTGGCGTAAAGATATTTAACTTTAAATGTAGCTTTCGGCGATACTGTAAATTTTTAAGGTTTAATTAACGAATGATTTTTGGTGAATTTTCTTTGAATGATAACGCT
>Ga0209344_10001901_pt1 | contig 25123 bp, 24 predicted proteins | sample Cruoilmetagenom6_FD_187293 | JGI IMG/M metagenome (GOLD analysis project Ga0209344, IMG submission 187293) | Oil polluted marine microbial communities from Coal Oil Point, Santa Barbara, California, USA - Santa Barbara Oil Seep Sample 6 (SPAdes)... | ecosystem: Environmental > Aquatic > Marine... | reverse complement strand
CCAGTGTCTTTTCCTAAGATGTCAAAAAGCTGAGCGCTATTTACTTCAACAGAAGAAGGGATAGCAACATTAAGGATGTTTTGAGCAGGGTTAGGATAAACAGAAGCCAATTCAGCGATGTTATCATTAACACCTAAAACTTCTTCACCAATAGCACTAACTACGTGCCATCTGTCACCAAAACCTAAACTAGCGTAAGTGTCATAAGTAACAAGACCACATGGCTCAGACTTGATCCATGAATCATCATTAGCCATAACATCAGTAGCTGCTAAACGGAAACTAGTTTGACCGTCATCAACAAAAGCTAATTCAACCATCATAACTTCACCAGCTGGAACAACAGGAGGAGTTGCGAAAACTACAGACTTAACAGTTAAGTCATCAGCAGAAGAAACAACCACTGGCTGACTTCCTAATAAAGTTAAAACTCCAGCAGGACTTCCATTATCTGTAGTGTAAACGTTTACAGTAACTGTGTAAGCGTCACCAGGAGCACCAATAGTTTCATCAACACCAAAAGTAACTTCGTTTACCTGAAAAGAATCAGTGATACCGAAATCGCCAGCTAAGTCGTAAGCACCACCATCAAAACCTTCAGTTGTAATAACTCCAGTTTGACAAGTAAGACCTAAACCATCAACGATGTCTTCAGAGTTGTTGTGGGTTACTGTTGTTTGCGAGAAACCAGCAAACGATACTGCTACTGCAGCAAGTAATAAAGTAATTTTTTTCATAATAAATTGTTTAAAAGTTTAATATTGTGTAACAAATATAGGAAAGCAATTCGAAAATCGATACTAATTGCAAAAAATTTCTCGAATTTTTTTACTTTTAACGCAGTGCTGCCAATTCTTGCGGTACTATTCTTACAATCAATACTATGAATAAATTCCTCTGCTTATTATTAGCCGTTATACTTCTTTCCTGCGCCGATTCAGACCAAAACAAACCTTTTAACAGCACAACCCTATTTGAAAGCTCAAAAGGCACTCAAACACCTCTTTATTCAGAAATCATTGAATACTACGAACAACTTGCAGCCCACTACACGTCTATTTCCATGTATACTATGGACGAAACCGACAGCGGTGAGCCACTGCACCTTATTACTTTTAACCCGAACCGATCTTTTGAGTATGAATTTTCAGACGAAAACGAAAAACTGATCATTCTTATAAATAATGGCATACACCCAGGAGAAAGTGATGGTATAGATGCTTCCATGCTCTTACTACGTGATTACGCCACAGGTAAATTAAAGGCACCAAACAACAGCATTATCGCAGTGATTCCAGTCTATAATATCGGCGGAGCCTTAAATAGAAACAGCCACACCAGAACCAATCAAAACGGACCTGAAAGCTATGGTTTTCGAGGAAACGCTCGTAATTATGATCTGAATCGAGATTTTATTAAGGCCGACACTAAAAACGCCCGAGCTTTTATTGATATTTTTCAAACGGTAAACCCAGATCTATTTATAGACAATCACGTGAGCAATGGAGCAGACTATCAATACACCTTGACACACCTCTTTACACAGCACAACAAATTAGGCGGTCCGCTAGGAAACTATCTTCACCAAAGCTTAATGCCTCAATTAGAAGATTCCTTAAAACAAAAAAGCTGGGACATCACCCCGTATGTCAATGTTTTTAATAGTACGCCCGAAAAAGGTTTTAGTCAGTTTATGGATGGCCCACGTTACTCAACAGGTTATACAACACTGTACAATACTTTAGGCATGATGGTTGAAACGCATATGCTTAAACCTTACAAACAAAGAGTTGAGGGAACCTATACGTTGATGAAAAGTTTTATCAATATAGCCAACAATGAAGCTATGGCTATTAAGGAACTTCGGAAAAACGCCTTGACCAATTACAAGGCAGGAGACACCTACCCTGTGTCTTGGAAAATTGACAGTACGCAAACAAGCATTTTACAATTTAAAGGATACGAAGGTCAAATGATTCCGAGTGAAATTACAAGCGCCAACCGACTCAAATATGATACAACCAAACCATTTGTTAAAGATGTGACCTATTATAATTATTTTGCTCCTAAAGAAAAGGTTACCATTCCTGAAAAATACATAATACCTCAAGGCTACTGGAACGTAATTGATCTTTTGAAAACCAACAAAATTCTTTTTCAAAAGGTTCAAAAAGACACGTCGTATATGGCAGAAGTCTACCATATCAAAGATTATCAAACCGTAAAAAGCCCGTATGAAGGCCATTATTTACACTATAATACGCAAGTAGACAAAGAACGCATGCTGGTGAATGTAAGCAAGGGAGATTATATCATTGACACAGACCAGGCTGGAGTGCGCTATCTTTTAGAGACTTTAGAACCCACCGCACCTGATTCATTTTTTAATTGGAATTTCTTCGATAGCATTCTGCAACAGAAGGAAGGCTTCTCCCCGTATGTTTGGGAAGACAAGGCACTTGCCTTTTTAAAAGACAATCCATCCGTTAACGAGGCATTTCAGCAGAAAAAGGCAGCCGAACCCAGTTTCGCTACTAATTGGTACGCGCAATTAGATTGGATTCACAAGCAATCACCACATTATGAAAAAGCACATTTAAGATACCCTATCATTCGGGTGGGTGGTTAAGTATTCCTTCGGAAAAAGCAACTTGATGTTCTCGTAAGAATCTTGAAGTGCCCGTTGTGATTTTTCAAAGTTTTTCCATTTAACCTTCTTGATACCTTCGTTTTCCTGAGGCTCTAACGGACCGTCATATGTGGTATACATCTCATACCAATAGGTGATCTTAAGTTTAAACTTTTCATTCCTTTTGAACACGTGATAGGTTGTTTTTAGAAATTTCTTAATTTCTAAACCCTTCACGCCTGTTTCCTCCTCCACCTCTCGCAAGGCAGCTTCGGTGTGTGATTCGCCTTTTTCTATCTTTCCCTTCGGAAGGTCCCACTTCGAGTTACGGCGTATAAATAAGATTTCCCTTTTATTATTAAAAACCATTCCTCCCGCCGCTTCTACAACGGGTAGTTTCTTCCGAAGAAAACGTTCTAATTTCTCTTCGTTTTTATGATAGAGGTTAATATAGAGCAGCTCACCATTATTGATGCGTTTTATCAATTTTTTAAAGCGTGCTAACTTTAAAGGAATAGCTAGATATTGCTTGCCAATATTTTTCTGAGTAGAAAGAATAATAGGAATATCTTTTACAAAAACTTTATACATTTGCAGTATGATAAGAAACAATGAGACTGCTCAAAAAACAGCCGAATTACTTTTACAAATAAATGCAATAAAATTGCAACCACAAAACCCTTTTACATGGGCTTCAGGTTGGAAGTCGCCAATATATTGTGACAATCGAGTAACGCTCTCATATCCAGCGATCCGTAATTTTATACGGGAACATATGGCAAATCAAATTGAAGAACTATATGGTAAACCAGACGCTATCGCTGGCGTTGCCACAGGAGCTATTGGGATAGGAATGCTTGTGGCAGACTATTTAAATGTTCCATTTTGCTATGTTCGCCCCGAAGCCAAAAAACACGGGCGTCAAAATAAAATTGAAGGTCATATTGAAGCACATCAAAATGTGGTGGTCGTTGAAGATCTTATTAGCACTGGAAAAAGTAGTCTTGTTGCTGTTGAGGCCTTAAAAGAAGCAAACGTTCATGTAAAAGGCATGGTCGCTATCTTTACATATGGCTTTGATATTGCCAAAGAAAATTTTGAAAAAGCGGGTGTTGCGCTAAATACATTAAGTGATTACGAGAATTTATTAGTTTTAGCAGAACGATCAAATTATATCACAAAAGATCAAGCAACAACACTTGCCACTTGGCGTGAAAACCCATCACAATGGGATCCTGCTACAACTAAATAACAGGCATCATTATTGCACTATTCTATTCCTAAACCATACAAAAGACATGAATTTAAATAGCAAAAAAGTCACCGTTCAAAAATCAGCTGCCGCACTTTGTGAATTCCTTAGCGATGTAAAAAACTTCAAAGTTTTAATGCCTGTGAACACAAGTAAATTTGAAATCATCAATGAGAAAGCCTTTGTTTTTGCCCTTAAAGGTATGCCCGAGATCGCTTTGGAAGTAAAGGAAGTTGTGAGTCCGAATAAAGTAGTTCTAGGAGCGATGAGTGAAAAACTTCCGTTTACACTTACGGCCAATATTGAGGAAACATCTGAAACGACCAGTGAAGCCGAACTTCTGTTTGCTGGAGATTTCAACCCTATGATGGCAATGATGATTAAAAGTCCTATTACCAAATTTATCGCGACACTTTCCGAAAATATGCAAACGCTCTAATAGAGCATGGTTATTTCTTTAAGGCTGTAGAGATGCTGTGATTCGTCTTCGGTTTGAACAATGAGTTGCCCCATATCACTTACTCCTAAAATACAACCATTAAAGCGTTTTCCAAAGGAATCTTCAAATACCGCTACGACATCTTTCTTGAACAAAAGAGCTTCATAGCGCTGTTTTACTTCGGAAATAGAACTACTAGAAATTTTGTTCAATTCAAGAAGTATTTCCCCTACCACTTTCTGTAGTACTTCGTCAAGGTCATAGCTAATTCCTGTACACATTCTTAAAGACGCAGCCCGAGGCAAATTGTCAAATTCGGTTTCGTTTACATTAATACCCGCGCCAATGATCGAAGACGCTATTTGAGAGCCTTCCACGGTATTCTCTATTAAAATTCCACAGATCTTCGTATTGTATGACAATATGTCGTTCGGCCATTTGACAGTTACACCAGGAACACCCAACGTATTTAAAGCCCGCTGCACCGCTAAAGAAACAGCCATTGAAAGCATAAACTGCTGTGATATTTCAAGCCCAGAAAACCGCTTAAAGACACTAAACGCAAGGCTTTTACCCTTTTGCGACTGCCACAAAGCACCTTGTTGTCCACGACCAGCTGTTTGCTCCTGCGTACTTATCACGGTTTCATCTTCAATAGGCACTTCCTTCAGAAGCGATTTTAGATATGAATTCGTAGAAGAAGTGGCATTAAGTTTGATTATCTTCACAGAGAAAAAAATTGGGTTACTATTGCGTTTTAAGATGTTTCAAGAAACAAAAAAGTAATAACTTTGCACAAAATAAATTTTTTTAATGCCAAAAAGAGAAAAAGACACAGATCAACTCATTACCAATATTATTATAGGAATTGAAGATGTAAAAGGACAAGATATTGAAATACTTGATCTTAGAGAACTTGAAAATACAGTTTGCGACTATTTTATTATCTGCAATGGTACTTCAAATACGCAGGTAAACGCGATTGTAAATTCCATTCAAAAAACTGTTAGTAAAAAATTACACGAGAAAGCTTGGCACATTGAAGGAAGCGATAATGCCGAGTGGATCCTCATGGACTATGTGCATGTGGTGGTTCATGTTTTCCAAAAGCACATTCGAGAATTTTACGACATCGAAGGTCTTTGGGGAGATGCCAAACAAGTTAAAATAGAAACAACGCACTAAAAAAAAGCCACATGGCCGAAGAAAATAAAAAAAATAACAAACCCGAAATAAAGAAACCCAAGTTTAGTCCGTATTGGATCTATGCCGCTATATTCTTAGCATTTATCGGTATTCAATTTTTTGGAGGAAGTAGCTGGTCACAGCCAAAAGAAACATCTCAGGGCGCTTTCGAGCAATACTTACGTGATGGTGATGTAGCGAAAATTGAAATAATCAATCGCAGAATTGCCAAAGTATATTTAACACAAGAGGCAAAAGCGAAAGAAGTTCACGCAAAAACTAAAAGCACAAGTATTTTAGACAATGCCGGAGATGCAGATTACCAATTTGAATTTGGAGATCTGCAGAATTTTGAGAACCGTATTGATGATATCAAAGAAGAAAGTAAGGTTTCGCCAATTATAAAACATGACACCGAAGAAAATAGGTTGATGGATGTTTTACTCACGCTGTTGCCCTTCGTTGTCATTATTGGTATTTGGATCTTTATTATGCGCCGTATGTCTTCTGGAGCTGGCGGTGGAGCCGGTGGTCAGATTTTTAACATAGGTAAGTCTAAAGCCAAACTTTTCGATGAAAAGACCGATGTTAAAACTTCGTTTAAAGATGTTGCCGGTCTTGAAGGAGCTAAAGAAGAAGTGCAAGAAATTGTAGACTTTCTTAAAAATCCTGAAAAATATACTGCCCTTGGTGGTAAAATTCCAAAAGGAGCCTTATTAGTAGGACCTCCAGGAACTGGTAAAACGTTGTTGGCTAGAGCCGTGGCAGGAGAGGCTAAAGTGCCTTTCTTTTCATTATCAGGTTCAGATTTTGTTGAAATGTTCGTTGGTGTGGGAGCTTCCCGTGTTCGTGATCTTTTTAAACAAGCCAAAGAAAAATCACCTTCCATCATATTTATTGATGAAATTGACGCTATAGGAAGAGCGCGTGGAAAAAATAATTTTTCAGGTTCTAATGATGAGCGTGAAAATACCCTAAACCAACTTCTAACTGAAATGGATGGTTTTGGAACGAATAGCAACGTTATTGTAATAGCGGCAACAAACCGTGCCGATGTGCTCGATAAAGCGCTTATGCGTGCTGGTCGTTTTGACAGACAAATTTATGTTGACCTTCCAGATGTACGTGAACGTAAAGAGATTTTTGAAGTACACCTTAGGCCTATAAAAAAAGAAGAGAATTTGGATACAGATTTCCTTTCAAAACAAACACCTGGATTTTCTGGAGCAGACATTGCAAATGTTTGTAATGAAGCGGCACTTATTGCGGCTCGTAAAGAGAAAAAAGCTGTTGGGAAACAAGACTTCTTAGATGCCGTAGACAGAATTGTAGGCGGTTTAGAGAAAAAGAATAAAATTATCACTTCTGGTGAAAAGAAAGCTATTGCCTTTCACGAAGCGGGTCACGCAACCGTTAGCTGGATGCTTGAACATGCCGCTCCATTGGTAAAGGTAACTATCGTTCCACGTGGTCAATCTTTAGGTGCGGCATGGTACCTTCCAGAAGAACGACTTATCGTTAGACCAGAGCAAATGCTTGACGAAATGTGTGCAACTATGGGTGGACGTGCTGCTGAAAAGGTTATTTTCAATCAGATTTCTACTGGAGCGCTTAGTGATCTTGAAAAAGTTACAAAACAAGCTCGAGCCATGGTCACCATATATGGTCTTAATGAAAAACTTGGAAACATTACCTATTACGATTCATCGGGACAAACCGAATACGGATTCACAAAGCCGTATAGCGAAAGTACTGCCGAAATGATCGATAAGGAAATCTCAAATATTATTGAAGAGCAATATCAACGTGCTATCAAACTATTGGAGAACAATAAAGATAAATTGACGCTTCTAGCTAATGAATTATTAGAAAAAGAAGTCATATTTAAAGAGAGCTTAGAACGAATCTTTGGGGAGAGACCGTTTAATAAGCCAGGAGAACCAACAATTGCTGCTACATAGCAGCAATTGTTTTTGCCGAAAGGCTAAACTTTAGAATTTACCTAACACAACTTCGCTATAGTTTTTATATATTTGAAGCTATTGCATACCTAGAATCCTCAAAATACACTAAATGAGTCTGTTTAGAAGACTTTTAAACCCCAAAGGTAAATCAAATCAGAAAGCTGGAATTTCTGATAGAGGGAAGTATTATCCCGAAGAGAAATTACCTGTCGATGAAAAATTTACTTATAATTTTAATCGGAACGGAGGTAAGTTTCTTTACTGCGAAAATCTAGAAGAAGTTTTAGAAGCTTTTGACAATATTTTATTAGAAAATGATTGGTACGAAAAAGAGGTTTTTTGCATCAATGATCAACTAAAAAGCAGGTTTGAAGGTTATAACTTAAACTTCGGAAAAAAAGCAAATGCAACATTTTTTCTTTCTACCTGTGAATCTTTAGTTGCTACAAACGGCTCTATCCTACTTTCTTCAAATCAGATCAAAGAAAAAAAATTAAACGAGCTTCCAACGAACTTTATCATCTTCGCTACTACAAGTCAGCTGGTTGACACTATAAGCGAAGGACTTAGAACGATAAAGAATCATTGCGAAGGACATATTCCTAGCAATATCACCACCATTCAAGACTTTGAAACCGAAAAAGAAAAGGACTTTATGAGTTATGGAAGTAGCACAAAAAACTTATATTTGCTGCTATTGGAAGACTTATAATCTATGAAGGAATACATTGTGCGAGGCTTATCGGGAGCTATCTATGTGGCTGTCGTAATTGTATCGATGTTTATCTCGCGTGAGTTATTCTTACTCTTATTCTGCGGCTTAGCCATGATCACGCTAAGCGAATTTCTAAAATTAATTCATTTAAAAAGTTATTTGGCGTATGTGCTTATGGCATTAGCCTTCTACTTTTTTAGTTATACTATTTGGGATAGCAATGCCTTACTGTTGTTGATCATTCTCTCTTGTTTTGTCAATCTTTTTCTTCTGAAAGACGTACTATGGACTTCCAAGATTCCCATGTTCGAAAAAAAGAAATATGTCGTCGTCATTTTATATTTAATAAGCGGCTTTGTATTTTTAACGAATATCGCTTTTCAGAATGAAGAATTCACACCCGAGATCCTTATATGTACCTTTATTCTTATTTGGTGCAATGACACCTTTGCGTATCTCGTTGGTAAAAACTTTGGAAAGCACAAGCTGCTCGAACGTATATCTCCTAAAAAAACAGTAGAAGGATTTTTGGGCGGATTAGCTGGAGCCGTTCTAGCTAGTTTTGTTATCTTTAAATACACGAATATTTACGACCTAAAAATATGGATAGGCCTCGCAATGATAGTAGCCATTTTTGGAACTATTGGCGATCTTATTCAATCAAAATTTAAAAGACAAGCCGGTGTAAAAGACAGCGGCGTAATTATGCCTGGACATGGCGGCTTGTTTGATAGACTGGACAGCATCATCTATGCGAGTCCTTTTGTTTACGCTTTTCTAGAAATTGTACAATATGTTTCATAAAGAAGGATCAAAAATCATTATCATCGCACTCTCATTGTGCGTAGCGCTGAGTTTAACAGCCCATTTTTTTGTTGAAAACTCGATGTTTAAAGGTGGGATTGTTCTCGCCTTAGTGCTGTTTTTAATACTCATTCTCCAGTTTTTTAGAAATCCGAAGCGTCGCTTTACACCCAATACAGATGAAGTTTTATCGCCTGTAGATGGAAAGGTAGTAGTTATTGAAGAAGTTTTCGAAAAGGAATACTACAACGAAAAACGACTTCAAATCTCGGTATTTATGTCACCTATAAATGTACACGTAACGCGTTATCCGGTAGGTGGTGAGATCGTTTACAGCAAATACCACCCTGGTAAGTTTCTCGTAGCGTGGCATCCTAAATCTTCCGAAGAAAACGAACGCACAACCGTAGTTGTGAGATCAAAGAAATTTGGTGACGTTTTACACAGACAAATTGCCGGAGCACTGGCTAAACGTATCGTAAACTACGCCAAAGAAGGTGATATAGCACAACAAACCGACGATAGTGGTTTTATTAAATTTGGCTCTCGCGTGGACGTATTTCTACCCTTAGACGCTAAAGTTGCCGTGCAATTAAATCAAAAAGTAACAGGAGGGATTACCGTACTCGCGAACGTATGACAAAAGATGAGTTACATACCACTTTTTTAGCGGCGGTTGAACACATTAACGCGCACGAAGAACCTTTTCCCGCAGATGTTTTATTAAAACTTTACGCCTATTACAAGCGTGCTACAAATTCAACCGACATGTACGGGCGCAGTAGCAATCCGCTAATAGGAGCTTTCAAAACAAATGCGTTGTTTCAAGCACGTGAACTAGATCCTGATGAAGCTAAAAAAATGTATATCGAAACGGTAAACCATTATTTCCTCTATAGAAAATAATGGCTTTCATTATTTCTAAAGCGTAAAAGCTGCTCTAAACTTATTTTAAACTCGCTAAACTTGCCTTTAAGGTCTCAATTTTAGCCAATGCATCGGCTTCCTTACGCTTTTCAATAGCAACCACAGCTTCTGGCGCGCCACTTACGAAACGTTCGTTCTTAAGCTTTCCTTGTACGCTTTTTAAGAATCCTTCGGTATATTTAAGTTCTTCGGAAAGCTTAGCGATCTCTTCCTCAACATCAATAGCCCCTTCAATGGGAATAAAGTATTCATTCGATTTTACTCGGAACGTCAAGGCACCCTCCACAGCTTCGTCAACGTAATGTAACTGAGAAATATTCCCAAGTTTACATATCACAGCATCAAATGAAGTTGAGATCTTTTCATTATTAATTACCGAAAGTTCTATTGTGTCCTTAAAGGAAATGTTTTTCTGCTTTCTGATGGCTCGAACTCCTGAGATCACTTCCGAAGCAAAATCGAAATCGGATATCACTTCCGGATCGAAAGCGATCATTTTAGGCCATGAACTAATGATTAAGGCATTCTCTGGCGTTCGCTTTGAAATATGTTGCCAGATCTCTTCGGAAATAAAGGGAACAAAAGGATGCAATATCTTTAGATTGTTTTCCAATATCGCAATCACTTTTGCCTTTGTTTTTGCAGCAATAGGCTGCTGATATCCAGGTTTCACCATTTCTAGGAACCAAGAACAGAAATCATCCCAAATCAATTTGTAAGTTGACATTAAGGCATCACTAATACGATATTTACTGTAGTGATCTTCAATTTCAATCAACGTTTTTTGGAATCGCGCTTCATACCAAGAAACAGCAATTTCTGAGGTTTCTGCTTCTTCAAGAGTTTCGGAAACTTCCCATCCATCGATCAAGCGATACGCATTCCATATTTTATTGACAAAACCACTTCCTTGTTTACAGAGATCTTCGTCAAACATAAGATCATTTCCTGCCGGTGAGCTCAACAGCATTCCAACACGCACGCCATCGGCACCGTACTTTTTCATCAGCTCAATAGGATCCGGCGAATTTCCGAGTGATTTACTCATTTTACGACGTTGCTTATCGCGAACAATTCCGGTGAGATAAACATTTGTAAAAGGCTTTTCATTTCGGTACTCAAAACCTGCAATGATCATTCGTGCTACCCAGAAAAATAGAATTTCGGGCGCTGTAACTAGGTCATTGGTGGGGTAGTAATAGTTTATTTCTTTATTATCTGGCTCCAGAATTCCATTAAAAACGCTCATTGGCCATAACCAAGAAGAGAACCATGTATCCAGCGCATCAGGATCTTGTTTTAAATCTGCACTAGAAAGATGTGCATTTCCAGATTTTTTCTGCGCCAATAGTACTGCTTCTTCCTTTGTTTCAGCAACTACAAAATCGTCTGCTCCATCTCCAAAGAAATAAGCGGGTATTTGCTGTCCCCACCATAACTGACGTGAAATGTTCCAATCGCGAACATTTTCCATCCAATAACGATATGTGCTGACAAATTTCTCAGGAACCAAATTTACATCCTTCTCCAAAACCGCATCAAGCGCTGGTTGGGCAAGATCTTTCATTTTTAAGAACCATTGATCACTTAGCTTAGGTTCTATCACCGCGCCAGTACGTTCGCTAGTTCCCACTTTATTTGTATGAACCTCTACTTTATCTAAAACGCCTAAAGATTCAAGTTCTTGAACTATTTCCTTTCGCACTACAAAGCGATCTTTTCCTTCATAATGCATTCCGAAGCTATTCAACGTAGCGTCATCATTTAAAATATCAATTACCTCTAAACCGTGTTTATCACCTAAATTTTTATCATTTTCATCATGAGCTGGAGTTACTTTTAGGCAACCTGTACCAAACTCAACATCCACATATTCATCTTCTATGATAGGTATAACACGATCACATATAGGTACAATGGCTTTCTTACCTTTTAGGTGTTTAAAACGCTCGTCATTAGGATTAATACAAATAGCAGTATCTCCTAAAATGGTTTCAGGACGAGTTGTCGCAATGGTTAAGGTATCATCACTCCCCTCGATCTTGTAGTTAAGATAGTATAGATTTCCTTGTTTTTCAACGTGATTAACTTCTTCATCAGACAAGGTTGTCTGTGCTTGAGGATCCCAATTTACCATACGATAACCGCGATAAATCACTCCTTTATTATATAAATCAACAAAAACCTTGATCACAGAAGCCGACATTTCATCATCCATGGTAAATTTTGTTCGCTCCCAATCGCAAGAAGCACCAAGCTTCTTCAGTTGCTCCAAAATAATACCACCATGCTTATGCGTCCACTCCCAAGCATGTTCCAAAAAGGTTTCACGCGTAAGGCTAGCCTTATCAATACCTTCGGCTTTCAACTTAGCAACTACTTTTGCCTCTGTTGCGATAGACGCGTGGTCTGTTCCAGGCACCCAACAAGCATTATAACCCAGCAAACGCGCTCGACGAATTAATACATCTTGCAGCGTATTATTGAGCATATGCCCCATGTGCAAAACCCCAGTTACATTTGGCGGAGGAATTACAATAGTATACGGCTCTCTTTCATCAACTTCACTATGAAAATAATTGTGTTCCAGCCAGTAGCTGTACCACTTATTTTCAACCTCTTGGATATTATATTTTGCCTCTAAAGCCATTTTTGGTCTGATTTTTGAAATAAGTAAGCAAAAGTAGGTATATCTTAAAGATTATAAAAGTGAATAACTTATTTTGCACGATGTGCAGAGATTACTTACTTTAGCTTATCCTAAATTATAGAAATTATGAAAAAATTAGTTCTAGTTATGTTAGTTGCTTTGGTTGGCTATGCCGCTCAAGCTCAAGCAAAAATTGAATTTAAATCAGATACTGTAGACTACGGTGAGATCGCTAAAGGTAGTGATGGCGTTCGTGTTTTTGAATTTACAAATACAGGTAACGCTCCACTTATTATTAGCGACGTGAAGTCGAGTTGCGGTTGTACGGTTCCAAAAAAACCAGACGGACCAGTAGCTCCAGGAGCTTCTAGTACAATACAGGTTAAATATGATACAAATCGCGTTGGACCTATTAGAAAAACAGTAACTGTTTATTCGAATGCAGATGAAGCTATTAAAGCGCTTAAGATCAAGGGCGAAGTAATGGCTGGTGATAAAAGTTTACTAGAAAAAACAAAGTAAGCTTACAACAACAAATAGTAAAGCCGGTTTCGCAAGAAACTGGCTTTTTTTATATCACTTTTTTTAGCTTAAATTTCAGTGTAGATCGCACTCCGTTTCGTTCTATTTGCAACGAAATCTTCTTCCCCGCTTCACTGGAAAACATAGCAACCAACTCGTGCAACCTATAGCGTTGTGCCGATTTTCCATTGACATTTATAACCACATCTCCAATTTTGAGCCCGGCGAGATCTGCTGGAGAGTCTTTTCTCACTTCAGCAATAACATATCGAGGGGCGAGCAATTTAGTAACAATAGTCCCTAAATTTATGGTTACCATTCCGTTGGTTTCTTGTTCACGTTTATTTGAAATGGTCGCGTTATTTTGATCTTCAAAGTTTCTAATAAGAACCATCCCATCATGCTCTATGACCAAGCCGCTCATATTATAATGAAAAGGAGTCTTAAAATTTGCGTTCTTCTTTAAGGTCATTTTTTTTCCGGCATAGTCCATGGTCACCGTAAATCTTTTTAGTAGATCACCACCAATGCTGCCATCACGCTCCTGGAACTGTCTAATGTTTTCGAGAAAACGAGCATCAGGAAAGGCTACTTTAACATTATCCAAACCAAAACTTCCAAACTGAAACGAAGGTAGTTTTGAACGTTTTCCGTAGACATTCCCACTAAGACCGAGGCCTAAAAAGTCATCAAAAAAGTTCTTTTGGATACTGTCAATATGCCCTGATTGATCAAACAACCACAATGCATCACTCGATCCAGAATCTACAAGTAATACATGTTCACTAGGATCTCCTGAAAACGTATCGCGTAGTGTCACATAAGGCTTTCGCTGATTGAAAACAAGTGGAAAGGTCTCACATTTTCTACATTTCTTCGGAACATAAGTGGCGGGATCATAAACCGAAATACTTTTAGAAACATAATTGGTCTTGACGATAAAATTTTTAAAAAAGTCAAACCCAATGATACCATTGATGGAGGTTCCCATGCGTGTTGAAAAATCTAAGTCCTCATCAAAAATAACATAGAGCGTACTTAAATTATTGCGGGTCTCCCCGATCTCTAATAAATTTCCTTCACTTCGCAGCGCATCCACACTACCACCTTCCCCTAAACCCTTCAATTTGACGGGTTTTACATTTTTTATTTCTACGGAATCTACTTCTTTAAAAGCGAACAAAATAGTGGCATTTACACCACTATCTAATATAAAATTAAGCGGAGTGCCATTTACCTTTACAGGTAGCACCACCAAATTATTTACCAGTTCAAATTTGATCTTCGTTCGCTTCACTTCTTCTGACAACCGAAAACCAGACTGACCTAACATCGTTGGCACTCCCAAAAGGATGAGTATCAAACCAGATAAAAATGCAAGATTCCTTTTCATATTACTAATACTATCAAGGTATTAAAAAAAGTTGAATCCGCTGTCGGAGAGAGTATGCTATTATAAAATATTTTCGCAACTTTGTAATTAAATGTAGACATTATGCCAGCTGTTTCAATTAAAGGAAAAAACATGCCGGAATCACCTATACGTAAGTTGGTTCCATTTGCTGAAAAGGCCTATAAAGCCAATAAAACCGTATTTCACCTCAACATTGGTCAACCCGATATAAAATCGCCACAAATAGCGATGGACGCCGTGATGAATCACAGCTTAGAGATCTTAGCATACACACGATCTGAAGGATCTGAAGGCTATAGAAGCAAGATTGCCGACTATTACAACCGAAATAGCATTCCCGTAACTGCAGATGATATTATAGTAACTACTGGTGGAAGCGAAGCCTTACTTTTTGCAATGGGAAGCATTGCCGATGCAGGTGATGAAATTATTATTCCAGAGCCATTTTACGCTAATTATAATGGTTTTGCAACGGCCTCAGGAGTAAAAATTGTTCCGGTAAATTCAAAAATTGAAGACAATTTTGCGCTGCCTCCTATTTCAGAATTTGAAAAGTTGATCACACCTAAGACGAAAGCGATCTTGATCTGTAACCCTGGAAATCCAACAGGCTACCTTTATTCCAAAGAAGAAATTCAAAAATTAGCAGTAATCGTAAAAGAGCACGATCTGTTCTTGGTGGCCGATGAAGTATATAGAGAATTTGTGTATGATGGTGAAAAGCATTATTCAATTTTAGAGGAAGCTAGCTTAGCCGAAAACGGGATCATTATCGACTCCGTTTCCAAACGCTACAGTATGTGCGGCGCTCGTATTGGGTGTCTTGTTTCAAAGAATAAAGAAGTTATCCGTACCGCATTAAAATTTGCACAAGCGCGACTAAGTCCGCCAACCTTTGCTCAAATCGCTAGTGAAGCTGCCTTACAAACGCCACAAAGCTATTTTGACGAGGTTATAAAAGAGTATAAAGAACGTCGTGATATTTTAGTAGAAGCGCTAGAAGCTATTCCTGGCGTTAAAGTAGGACATCCAAAAGGAGCTTTTTATTGTATTGCGCAACTCCCTATAAAAGACAGCGACCACTTTGCACAATGGCTTTTGGAAGATTTTGACGTAGATGGACAAACGGTAATGGTAGCGCCAGCTGCCGGTTTTTATTCTTCTGAAGGTGTTGGCCGAAACCAAATCAGGATTGCGTATGTCTTGAATAAGGAGAGTTTAATAAAAGCTGTTTCTATTCTAAAAAAAGCCCTAGAAGTATACCGCGATTAATGCTAAAGATCGAAAAAAACAAATCACTAAAAGCGTTCAATACGTTCGGAATTGACATGAAGGCGCGTTCCTTTATCGCTGCGGAAAGCACTTCGGAAATCATTCGTATTCTCAAAGAACACCAGAACGAAACACTTTTTATATTAGGAGGAGGTAGTAATATGCTCCTCATTAACGATATCGACGCGCTTGTAGTTCATATAAACAGTAAGGGCATTGAAGTTGTTTCAGAAACTAACAATACCGTTCAGGTAAAAGTCATGGCAGGCGAAAACTGGCATGATTTTGTACTTTATTGTATACGTAAAAACTACGGTGGCGTTGAAAACATGTCGCTTATTCCAGGTAATGTTGGCACCGCGCCAATCCAAAATATTGGTGCCTACGGTGTTGAACTCAAAGACGTCTTTGTTTCTTGTCAAGCTGTCAGCATTGCGACCCAACAAATACAAACATTTAGTAAAGACGATTGCAATTTTGATTACCGGAACAGTATATTTAAAAATGAAGCAAAAGGAAAATATATCATTACGAGCGTTAGTTTTGAGCTAACTAAACAGCATCATACCCTACATACAAGTTATGGTGCTATTGAAGAAGCCTTGTTGGTCAATAACATAAAAGACCCTACTATAGCCGATATTTCCGACGCCGTCATTTCCATACGTAAATCAAAGCTTCCCGATCCTAAAGAATTGGGTAACAGCGGTAGTTTTTTTAAAAATCCTGTGGTAGATGCAGCTACTTTTCAAAAGTTTAGAGCGCGATTTCCGAAGGCTCCTTTTTACGAAGTCTCTCCTACCCAATTTAAAATTCCAGCTGGTTGGCTCATTGAGCAAACAGGCCTTAAAGGAAAGCGTTTTGGCGATGCTGGCGTGCACGCAAAACAAGCGCTAGTCCTTGTTAATTATGGCAATGCTAGCGGACAAGACATTTGGGATCTTGCGCAGTTAATTCAGAAAAAAGTAAAAGAAGCGTTTGATATTTATATCGAACCCGAAGTAAATATTATTTAAGCGTATTTGCCGCCTTTTTAAAGGCAAGTACCTTATCCAACACGTGAACCACACCATTAGATCCAGTGATATCACTTTTACCCACCACGGCTTGAACCCCTTGTGCATCCTTTATTACGATGTCCATGCCACTTTTTGAAGCGGTAAGTGTTTCACCTGAAAGCGTTTTCATCGCGTAAGTTCCATTCCCCTCACGAATATTCTTTACCAAAGAGACAGAATCAAGTTTACCACTAACTATATGTGATTGAAGTAATTCAACCAATTCTTCACGACGATCTGACGTGGTTAGTATACTTAATTCTTCATTCTTTAAAGTCTCAAAAGCAGGTGTAACGGGTGCAAATACGGTATAAGGGCCTTCATTTTTAAGTAAAGTATCTGTTAGTCCTGCAGTAACTAGAGCGCTTGTAAAAGCAGACACATCGGGTGTTTGCATTAATTTTGACATTACACTATTAACCTGCACTTTCGCTTCGGCTTTCTTAACTTCTAATTCGGCGGCTGCCTTTTTCATATTTTCTTCCATAACAATGGCTTCCTGTGCTTCGGCCACTTTTTTAGGATCTTCTTTACATGAAAACAGAGCAATTGATAAGAACAAAAGAACAGAAATACGACGTATCATGAATATAATTTTAGTTATAAATAGAAAGGCTAAAAATAGTCAAATTGCATGCAATTCAGCAAGAAAGATTGTATTTTTGTAGCCTAATAATTGTACACATGGGCCTTTTACTTATAACTCTACTTTTATTAATACTTGCCGTTGGAGGCATTGCTATTAAGCTTTGGGCAAAAAAGGATGGAAAATTCGCCGGAACTTGCGCGAGTCAGAGTCCGTTTCTTAACAAAGATGGTGATAATTGCAGTTTCTGCGGAAAAACCCCAGAGCAATTCAGTAATTGTTCGGAAGAAACACATACTAAATAAACTAACGCCCTTTTACCAGCATGATGCTACTCTACGCATTAGCAATCGTTGTTATCATCAATTGCGGTTATTACATTCTATTTTCCAAGTTTGCTTTCTATAAAATTTCTGAAGAAAAACCTATTGAATATTTTCCAGTTTCGCTCATTATCTGTGCAAAAAATGAGGCTGAAAATCTAAAGCAAAACCTGCCCTATTTTCTTAAGCAAAATCACCCAAACTTTGAAATCGTTCTTATAAATGATGCTTCTTCCGATGATACATTGGAGGTTATGGAGCAATTTCAGGCAGAAGATGAACGCATTCAAATTGTCAATGTTGAAAACAACGAAGCCTTTTGGGGCAATAAGAAGTATGCATTAACGCTAGGAATTAAGCGAGCAAAGAACAAACGCATGGTTTTTACGGATGCCGATTGTCAACCCGCTTCAAACAAGTGGTTAACCATCATGAGTTCAAAATTTTCTACGGAAAAGCAACTTGTTTTGGGCTATGGCGGTTACGAAAAACGAAAAGGATTACTCAATATGCTAATTCGTTATGAAACGATCATGACGGCAACTCAATATATATCGTACGCAAAAGCAGGTATTCCATATATGGGCGTTGGACGTAATCTTGCATATACCAGCGATCTATACTATGCCAATAACGGGTTCATTTCACACATCAAATTAGCCAGCGGTGACGACGATTTGTTTGTAAACGAAACAGCGACCAAGATAAACACAGCAATTTGCACGGAAGCTGAAGCATTTACATATTCAGAACCCAAAGAAACATGGAATGATTGGTTTCTTCAGAAGAAAAGACACCTTACCACCGCCAAGTTTTATAAACCAAAACATCGATTCTTGTTAGCCCTGTATTACATAACAAATGTTCTATTTTGGGGACTTGCTTTAGCCGCGGTATTGCTTCTCGACTGGCAAATACCCACAGCGCTAATTATATGTCGCTTGCTCTTTCAATGGATTATTATAGGTATGAGTTCAAACAATTTAAAAGAGAAAGACATCATCTATGTACTTCCGTTTCTCGAATTGTTTTTACTTTTGGTACAATTGAGTATCTTTATTTCTAATAGTCGATCAAAACCATCGCGTTGGAAATAAACGAAGACACACTTCTTAACGAAATTCAAAAGGCAAAAAAGGGCGAACAAAGCGCGTTTAATGCTTTGGTCAATCAATTTTGGAATCAAGTTTATGGATTCCAACTCAATCGTGTTCGCAATGAATACGATGCCGAAGATATAACCATCGAAACCTTTGCTAAGGCGTTCGACAAAATAGAAACCTTTAACGAAAAATACACGTTTAGTACGTGGTTAATTACGATTTCGAAGAATATTCAAATAGATAAGACACGTAAAAAAAATGCTTCTATTTATTCGAATACCACGGATACTAGTGACGAACAAATTCAGAAAATTCCAGACGATTCTCCCTCTCCCGAGGATAAACTCATCACCGAACAACACTTAGCGAAACTCTTACGTCATATCAAACAGCTTAAACCACATTATCAAGAGGTGATCAACTTACGCTATTTTCAAGAGATGAGTTACAATGAAATTTCCGAAACGCTCGACGAACCCCTCAATAATGTAAAAGTACGTCTACTTCGTGCGCGTAAATTACTTCTCGAACTTATCACGCAAAAAAGTAAACGGTGATCAAAACGCTCAAAAGGTTCGGACCCGGTTTTTTATTTGCTGGCGCGGCCATAGGCGTATCACATCTTGTACAATCTACCCGAGCTGGAGCCGATTTTGGATTCGGACTTCTTTGGGCTTTGCTACTAATTAATCTCGTTAAATATCCATTCTTTCAATACGGAACACGCTATGCAGCGGCCACCGGCGAGAGTCTATTAGAAGGATACCAGAAATTAGGAAAAGGGGTACTCATAGCTTATTTCCTGCTGTCATTCGCAACCATGTTCACCATACAAACCGCCGTAACTATTGTGACGGCTGGCATTGCCACAACCTTATTTGGAGGAGCATCCATTGTATTTTGGACCGCCATCATTCTTAGTATTTGCTTTACGATTCTTATTATTGGTCGGTATGCATTTCTCGATAACCTAATGAAGGTAATTGTCATTTGCTTGACCATCAGCACGTGCATTGCCGTTGGTTTAGCCATTAAACCTGAAGCTGGTTTCTCTCTAGCACAAACAATACCAACCGATGCTATTTCTATTGCCTTTCTGATCGCTTTTATGGGTTGGATGCCTGCACCCCTTGACATCTCTATTTGGCAATCCATTTGGACGGTTGAAAAAAGTAAAACCGTAAAAGGAATTAACTTTAAAGATGCGCTATTCGATTTTAACGTAGGCTATGTTGCAACCACCATATTAGCCATCGCTTTTCTAGCACTAGGCGCCCTTGTCATGTATGGAAGTGGCGAAAGTTTTTCGCCAAAAGGCCGAGAATTTGCCAATCAACTCATCAACATGTACGCTTACAGTCTCGGAGACAATGCCAAAGTATTCATTGGCATAGCCGCCCTTATGACAATGTTTAGCACTACACTAACAACCTTAGACGCTTCGCCCCGTGTCATGCATATTACATCCGAAATTTTAACGGGCACTACGTATAAACGCGGATACCTATTTTGGCTCATTATACTTGTATTAGGCACACTCGCTATCTTTTTCTTTTTACTCTCTGAGATGGGACTCCTCATAAAAATCGCGACGATACTCTCCTTTTTAACCGCACCCTTCTACGCCATTATTAATTTTAAACTGCTCAACGGAAAATACACGCCGAAAGACGCTAGACCGTCAAAAAGCTTAACGTTCTTTAGTCTTTTCGGTATTTTAGTGCTTTCGGGATTTAGCGTTTGGTACATCACAACACTTTTCGGCTAAAAATAAAGGTAGACACATAATAGAACACGTACTTTTTGAGTTTTTACAAAGTGGCTTCAGAATTTTAATTATTGTACCTTTGCTAATAGGTCTCGACCAATTACTGTAGAAGGAAATCTTTTTATGAGCACAGAAACTTTAGCACCCAAAAAACATGTCCCAAAGCCTAAATGGCTGCGGGTAAAGTTACCAACGGGAAAAAAATATACAGAACTTCGTGGGTTAGTAGATAAATACAACCTACACACCATATGTACCTCTGGTAGTTGCCCTAATATGGGTGAATGCTGGACAGAAGGAACAGCTACATTCATGATTCTCGGAAATATTTGTACGCGTTCTTGTGGTTTTTGTGGTGTAAAAACGGGACGTCCCGAAACCGTAGATTGGGATGAACCTGAAAAAGTAGCACGCTCTATTAAATTAATGGAGATCAAACATGCAGTAGTGACTTCGGTAGACCGTGATGACCTAAAAGATATGGGTTCCATTATTTGGGCGGAAACGGTAAAAGCCATTCGCAGAATGAACCCCGAAACAACCTTAGAAACGCTTATTCCAGACTTTCAAGGCGACACCCGAAATATCGATCGAATTATCGAGGTGGCTCCTGAAGTAGTTTCCCATAATATGGAAACCGTAAAACGATTAACACGTGAGGTGCGTATTCAAGCAAAATATGAACGCAGTCTAGAAGTATTACGCTATTTAAAAGCAGAAGGCATTCAACGCACCAAGAGTGGAATTATGTTAGGTTTGGGTGAAACAGAAGATGAAGTCATTCAAACGCTGAAAGACCTTCGCTCTGTAGATCTAGATATTGTAACAATAGGACAATATTTACAGCCTTCAAAAAGACATCTTCCTGTGAAAGAGTTTATCACGCCAGAACAGTTTAAAAAATATGAAGACATCGGACTCGCAATGGGATTCCGTCATGTTGAAAGTGGTGCCTTGGTTCGCTCTTCATATAAAGCACAAAAACACCTTACTTAAGCAATCATTTCCATGGCAGAGAAAATTACGGTAGGAATTAATGGTTTTGGCCGAATTGGACGAAACCTCTTTCGACTGCTTTTTGAACATCCAAATATTGAAGTCGTTGCCGTTAACGACCTAATGGACACCAAAACAGCAAGTCATCTGCTAAAATACGATAGCATCCATGGTGTCTGGCATAAAGAAATTACGGCATCGGAAGAAAATATTATAGTTTCTGGAACTTCCTTTCGATTTACTTCGGAAAGAGAACTTGACGCATTACGATGGAAAAATATCGACATTGTGATTGAATGTACAGGTAAATTCAAATTAAGAAGTGAGCTTCAAAAACACATCAACAACGGTGCAAAAAAAGTAATTCTTTCTGTCCCGCCTTCCGAAGACGATATTAAAACGGTTGTTTTAGGTGTAAACGAACATATTTTAACTCCAGAAGACACGATCATTTCAAATGCCTCTTGTACCACCAATAATGCTGCACCCATGCTCCAAGTGATCAAGGATCTTTGCGGCATTGAGCAAGCCTATATTACAACAGTTCACTCCTACACCACCGATCAAAGTCTTCATGACCAACCCCATCGTGATCTTCGACGTGCACGCGCCGCAGGACAATCTATTGTTCCCACCACCACCGGAGCAGCAAAAGCATTGACCAAGATCTTTCCAGAAATGTCTGATTCCATTGGCGGTTGTGGTATTCGGGTTCCTGTTGCTAACGGATCACTTACAGATATCACCTTAAATGTAACCAAAGAAGTTTCTATAGCCGAAGTGAATAATGCTTTTAAAAAAGCTTCCGAAGAAAACTTTAAAAACATCATTGAATATACCGAAGACCCTATCGTTTCTATCGATATAAATGGAAATACACATTCCTGTATTTTCGACGCGGGAATGACCTCGGTTATTGGAAAAATGGTTAAAATTATAGGCTGGTATGACAACGAGATCGGATATTCTTCAAGAATTGTGGATTTAATCTTACAAATATCGAGGAAATGACTATATTTATCGCTTAAGTACATCGCTGTATGAACTTGTACCCCGAAAAATACAAAGCTTTATCATTCGGACTCATATTATTTTTCTTCGTCTTTAGCGTTTCCGCTCAAAGCACGAAACGCGATAGCATTGCTATGATCAAAGATCTGTATAAACAGTCCTTGACCGCTACTAAGAGTCAGGATTTTGAGAAGGCAATTAGTACGATTAACAGGGCTGGAAAACTCGCTTCACGCGTTCAAGATGATGCGTTAAAGGCAGATATACATTCGGCATCAGCAGATTTAAATTATTATCTTCAAAATTACGAGAAGGCGTCTTCAGAAGCGATTAAGGCAATCGTCTTATTAGATAAACTGAATGAAGCTGCTAAGCTCGCGACGATTAAAATGCTATACGGACTTGTACTTACAAGGACACGAGATTATAAAAATTCGGAACGATATTTAAAAGAAGCCGATAACTATTTTGCAAAAAATAACCTTGAAGTTGAGCGCGCCGACGTGCTTCTTGGCCTGGGTATTTTGGAGAGCAAAAAGGGCAATGCAACCATTTCATTAAATTATCTAGATGCGTCTATTCCGCTATTTGTATTGCACAACAAAACCTATCAAGAAGCTTTTGCCTATAGCAACAAAGCAGATGCCTTGTTTAAACTAGAAAATAAAAATCTGGAGGATATTGAAGAGGCGCTCACAAAAAGTAACACGATTGCACAAGAGAAAGGTTATACTCATTTACAAATCGAAAACAACCGAATAGCTGCTCAGATAGCCATAGCAAGAAATAACCCAGAAGAAGCCAATGCATTATTAAGCAAATATATTTCTAGAAAAGACTCCGTCACATCTGTATATATGGATGCCATATCAAAAGGTGTTGCTTCCGAATCTATTGGTGATCTGAACACCATCATCGCAAATCAGAAAAACGATTTAGACAAACAACAGAAGTCGATTAACTTTACAAAAATGACCACAGGGCTAAGTATCGCCCTTATTGTGATCCTCTCTTTATTAACGCTTTCACTTTATAAAAACAACAATTTACGAGCAAAAGCCAACGAGTTACTTCAGGATAAAAACAACGAATTACAACTAGCCAAGGAAAAGGCAGAAAAAGCATCCCTGGCGAAAGCTCAGTTCTTGTCTACCATTACGCATGAGTTAAGAACACCACTCTATGCTGTTACGGGATTAACCCACCTTTTACTTGAGGAAGATCCAAAACCACATCAAAAAGAACATTTAAATTCGCTGAAATTTTCGGGTGATTATCTGCTATCACTCATCAATAATATTCTAGATCTGAATAAGCTCGAGGCCAATAAAGTAGAAGTTGAGAAAACCACTTTCAACCTTAAGAAACGCATCAATGACGTACTCATCGCTTTAAAGAAATCTGCTGATGATCGCAAGAATAAATTGACCCTTGAATTTGACGAAAGTATACCCGCACGATTGGTTGGAGACCCCTTAAAACTGTCTCAGATCTTGATCAATCTGATTGGAAATTCAGTAAAATTCACACAAAATGGTCATGTTACAGTGCGGGTTCAGCATATTGATCAGCATGCCAAAAAAGTCGCACTTCATTTCGAAATTGAAGACAACGGCGTTGGTATTTCAAAGAAAAAACAGAAGAGTATTTTTGAGACCTTCTCGCAAGGATCCTTACAGATCAATCGAAAATTTGGAGGTACTGGTCTCGGACTTTCAATTGTAAAGAACCTCTTGGAACTTATGAATAGTAAGATCCATTTAGAGAGTCAGTTAGGCCAAGGATCAAAATTTTGGTTTAATATTAGTTTTGATGTTTCCGAAGAACACAAAGACGATCTCAATCCGAATGGCACCAAGTACCACGTAGACTACCTCGCATTAGAAAACCGCTCAGTGCTCGTTGTTGAGGACAACAAGATTAACCAAATGATCACCAAGAAGATTCTGGAAAAGAACAAAATGAAATGTATGGTGGCAGACAATGGTATGGACGCTATTAAAATGGTTGAAAAACATGCGTTTGACGTCATCCTTATGGATATTCACATGCCAGGAATTAGCGGTATTGAAGCAACGCAGAAAATCAGAGAATTCAATAAAGAGATTCCAATTGTGGCACTAACCGCAGTAACAATTGATGAGAATTTAGATGATTTCTACCGCGCAGGATTTAATGAGATCATACCAAAGCCTTTTAAAACCGAAGAATTTTTTGAAAAGATCTATCGCAGTATAGAAGGAACTAAATTTCCAGTTTCCTAATCATCCCTTACGAACCCGCGCTACATGAGCGTGAATTGCTTCCTTTAAAAACTCTTCTTGACCTTTTAAGATCTGTGTCTTAATTGGTAAATAGTAAAAGGCGTACTTAGACATACGCCCTTGCAAACGCATAAAATCTTTCTGCGTGGTCAAAATAAGTTCTTTCTGCTCCAGCTTCGCAAGTTCTGCTTTACTGAAATCGTGATGATCAGGAAATTTTTCATGATCAAAAGTAAAGTGT
>Ga0209344_10001900_pt1 | contig 25145 bp, 25 predicted proteins | sample Cruoilmetagenom6_FD_187293 | JGI IMG/M metagenome (GOLD analysis project Ga0209344, IMG submission 187293) | Oil polluted marine microbial communities from Coal Oil Point, Santa Barbara, California, USA - Santa Barbara Oil Seep Sample 6 (SPAdes)... | ecosystem: Environmental > Aquatic > Marine... | reverse complement strand
GGTCTGTTTTTCACCTAAACGGCGAAGTGTCACCGTGTTGTTTTCAACCTCTCGTTGTCCGACGGCCAGAATAACGGGAACTTTTGCCAGTGAATGTTCGCGAACTTTGTAATTGATCTTTTCGTTACGAGTGTCGGCCTCAGCCCGCACATTGGCTGCTTGCAGATTTTCAACAACCTGGAGAACAAAATCATCCGCATCTGACACGATTGAGGCTACCACCACCTGACGTGGGGCCAGCCAAAACGGCATACGGCCTGCGTGTTCTTCGATCAGAATACCAATAAAGCGTTCGAAGGAACCAAGTGTTGCCCGGTGCAGCATCACAGGCCGGTGTTTTTCGCCATCCGAGCCGATATAGGTCGCATCCAGCCGTTCGGGCAGTACAAAATCCACCTGATGTGTGCCGCATTGCCAATCACGCCCGATAGCATCTGTCAGCACGAATTCCAGTTTTGGGCCATAAAATGCCCCTTCTCCGGGGTTTAATTCAAAATCACATCCGGCGGCTTTGGTGGCCGCCATCAACGCAGCTTCTGCCTTGTCCCAGACTTCATCTGACCCGGAACGCACCTCTGGCCGGTCAGAAAATTTTACCTTGAAGTTGTCAAAGCCCAAATCTCGGTAGGTTTGTGTAAGAAATTCGATAAAACGAGCGGTTTCGCTTTCGATTTGTTCTTCGGTGCAAAATATGTGGCCATCGTCTTGCACAAAACCACGGACGCGCATGATACCATGCAGGGCGCCTGACGGTTCGTAGCGATTGCATGAACCGAATTCGGCCATTCGCAAGGGCAAGTCACGATATGATTTCAGACCTTGGTTGAATATCTGGACATGGCAAGGACAGTTCATCGGCTTAAGCGCACTAACCGATTTTTCACGCGCGTGTTCTTCATCAACTTCAACGATGAACATATGTTCCTGAAATTTTTCCCAATGCCCTGATTCTTCCCACAATTTTCGGTCGACCACTTGTGGTGTGTTCACTTCTAGGTAGCCACCTGCATATTGGCGGCGGCGCATATAGTCTTGCAAAATAGTGTACATACGCCAGCCATTTGGATGCCAGAACACCTGACCCGGGGCTTCTTCCTGCATATGAAACAGGTCCATTTCGCGGCCCAGTTTGCGGTGGTCACGCAGCGCAGCCTGTTCCAGCATATGTAAATGAGATTTTAGTCCGTCACGGTTTTTAAAGCCGACACCATAAATCCGTTGCAACATTGCGCGATTACTGTCTCCTCGCCAGTAGGCGCCGGCAATGGACATTAGTTTAAACGCATCTGCAGGCAGTTGTCCGGTATGTTGCAGGTGCGGGCCGCGGCACAGATCCTGCCAGTCGCCATGCCAGTACATGCGCAGAGGTTCGTTTCCGGGGATGGCTTCGATCAGTTCAACTTTGTAGGGTTCACCCAAGTCGTTGTAGTGCTGAATTGCACGGGCGCGGTCCCAGATTTCAGTACGCACAATTTCTCGTTTATTGATGATTTCTTTCATCTTTTTTTCGATCACGCTCAGATCTTCTGGTGTGAAAGGTTCCGTGCGATCAAAGTCATAATACCAGCCATTTTCGATTACCGGCCCGATGGTGACCTTTACGTCAGGCCAGATTTCCTGCACCGCGCGTGCCATAACATGTGCAAAATCGTGACGGATCAGTTCCAGTGCGGCTGCGTCGTCGGACATGGTGTTGATGGCGATTGTTGCATCATTATTGATCGGCCACTGCAGATCCCAGTGCATACCGTCAACGTTGGCCGAAATTGCTTTTTTGCCCAAAGAAGTTGCAATTGCACTGGCAACTTCGCCGGGTGTTACACCAGCATCAAAATTGCGAGAATTGCCATCAGGAAAGGTTAGGGTAATCTGGGCCATGTAAGGCTCCTCGTCAGTTTGGCGCCTACGAAACGCCCGGTTGCGGGTTATGTAAGCGCTGTTTGGCAATGGATGAGGGTGATGTCAATATTGCCTTTTCCAACCGCTAAGCTAGCTTTGCTTTTCATCGCTAAAGGAGAGAAGTTTGACACAATACCTGAAAACCCAAAGTGGCCGAACACTTGCTTATGTAAAGACTGAAGGTATCAGCCCTGGTATTGTATTTCTGGGCGGGTTCAAATCGGACATGCAAGGCACCAAAGCACTAGATCTGGAAAAATGGGCCCGCGCAAACGGGCGCGCATTTCTGCGGTTTGATTATTCTGGCCACGGGCAATCATCCCAAAGCTTTACTGACGGTTGCATCGGTGATTGGGCGGAAGATGCGAAAGTGGCTTTGACAAGCCTTACCGAAGGTCGCCAGGTTTTGGTAGGTTCATCGATGGGAGGTTGGATAAGTCTAATTCTGGCATTGAAAATACCTGAAAAACTGGCTGCAATTGTGGGAATTGCAACAGCGGCGGACTTTACCGAAGATAGTATGTGGGCTGGATTATCACCTGAGCAGCGCACTGAAATGGCGACAACCGGGCAGGTGGCGTTACCGTCTGAATATGGGGAACCCTATATCATTACCAGTCGATTGATAGAAGACGGCCGCCAGCATTTGGTTTTGCGCAAGCCACTAAATTTGCCATTTCCAACCCGATTTCTGCAGGGCACAGCAGATGAAGATGTGGATATATCAGTTGCCCTGCATATACTTGATCATGCAACGGGTGACGATATTCGCCTAAACCTTGTAAAGAACGCAGATCATCGGTTTTCAACGCCTGAGTGTCTGACCCTCATACAAAGTAGCGTAGATGAGGTGATTGAACGGGCTGCGGGTTGAAACGCCGCCGTTACACAGTGGTCATGGGGCTAGCCTGATGAATACTGTGTCAATGTGGACTCGGATTCTAGCAAATACACCTGAATCGGCAGGTAAAAGTTGACCGCATTTCACCCGGTGCCAAAATAGCCCCGAGCAGTAATACCGAACGAAAGACAGTTGAAATGGTCGAACCTCTGGTTCTTCTTCCCGATATGATGTGTGATGCACGGCTTTTCCTACACCAGATCGCGGCATTTTCGCATGAACGGGCTGTGCATATCGCCCCGCTGACGCTAGGTGAATCAGTCGAGGAAATTGTCGATGGCGTTCTGGAATCCGCACCTGAAAGGTTTGCGTTGGCTGGATTGGGTTTTGGTGGAATTGTTGCAATGGAAATCCAGCGACGTGCGCCGGGCCGGGTAACACGCCTTGCATTGTTGGATACCAATGCACAAGCAGAAATGCCAGGTATCGCCGCTGCGCGCGAAGAAAGAATTGTCAAAGCCAAGGCCGGCCGTTTGAAAGATGTGATACGTGACGAGGTGATGCCAGAACATCTTGCACCGGGGCCGCAACGTGCGGAAATACTGGATCTGGTGATGGAAATGGCGACGGAGCTTGGGGCAGAAACCTATGTGCGCCAGTCCCGTGCTATGCAGCGTCGGCCTGATCAGCAAAAGACGCTGCGTATGTTAAAGATACCAATTCTGGTTCTGTGTGGCGCTTATGATGAATTAACACCGGTGCGCCGGCACGAATTTATGGCAACCCTAATCCCCTATGCGCAGTTGGAAATCATACAGGATGCTGGGCATTTTCCTACATTGGAACAGCCAACCGAGACCAACCGAATAATAGCCGAATGGTTAACCCAGCCATTGGTTTTACGGTGAAATCAGGCTGATTTTTTTACCACTTTTAGTGGCTTAGGTGATTTTGCAGAATTCTTTGTTGCAGGCACGGTATTTGCATCGATGAAATCCAGCACAAGTGGGCGAATGTTGTTGCGCCAGCTTTTACCTGCAAAAATCCCGTAATGGCCGGCGCCAGGTTCAAGATGGCTGGCCTTTTTGCTATCCGCCAGACCCGTCAGTAATTCCAACGCAGCCAGGCACTGGCCCGGGGCACTAATGTCGTCTTTCTCACCTTCGACGATTTTAACAGCGATATCGGTGATCTTACCGATGTCGACCTTCTTGCCATCCACCACAAATTCGTTGCGCGCTATATCACGTTGTTTGAAGATGCGTTCGACAGTTGACAGATAGAATTCGGCTGTCATGTCCATCACCGCCAGATATTCATCATAAAATTTGTTGTGTTTATCATGATCACCAGACTTGCCCTGCGCGACGTTCATTACCTGATCAGTAAATGCTTTGCCGTGGCGTTCACTATTCATCGACATGAATGATGCAAGTTGCAGCAATCCAGGGTAAACCATCCGGCCGGCACCTGCATACTTAAAGCCGACGCGCTGAATTGCGGTTTCTTCCAACTGACCCATTGTCACCCGGCGGCCAAAATCCGTAACATCTGTTGCCGCGGCATCCGGGTCAACAGGCCCCCCGATCAACGTCATAGAGCAGGGCTGAGCCTTGGGATCTTCTTCGGCCAGATATGCAGCAGCGGCCAAAGCCAAAGGTACGGGTTGGCAAACTGCAACAACATGGATGTTTTTGCCAAGTTGACGCATGAAATCAACGAGATAAAGTGTGTAATCTTCTACATCGAACTTGCCGACGCTAACTGGAATATCCCGCGCATTGTGCCAGTCAGTGATGTAAACTTCGCAATCAGGCAGCAGGCTAATGACAGTAGACCGCAACAAAGTCGCATAGTGGCCGGACATTGGCGCGACCAGAAAAACTCGGCGCTTGCGTTCTTTGCGCCCCAGAACCTTGAAGTGAATCAGATCACCAAAAGGTTTTTCAACGATTGTTTCAACCTTAACAACGTGATCGCGGCCATCTTCACCCACGACCGAGGAAATCCCCCAATCTGGTTTTGCGGCCATCCGGGCGAAGGTGCGTTCTGTGACTTCGCCCCACGCGGCAAGCATCTGAAAAATCGGATTTGGAAACAAACCAGTGGCCGGGCTTGATGCAAACGCATGCGCTGTTGCGCCCAACCACTGGTTTGTGTTGCGTGCGGTTTCCATCAAGTCGTATGTTGCCATATAGCGCATCTGTTCTCCTCGTCCGGGTACGCCGGATCAATATACCGCGTTTCAAACTGCCATCGGCGGCATTATGCTGCAGGTGCGTAATAGCTAAGACGGAACCTGACTAATGACAACTGAAGAAAATGAAACAGGCCGCACGATCGATATTTTAAGCACAAATCTGGCAAAAATTGAAGAATTGTCGCAACGTCTTATTGCTGCGCTTGCAAACAAGACACCCTCTGATCATGGCCTTCAGGGTCCGGGGCAGGATCTGTTTATCAAGGCGGCATCGGCCTATATGAACGATATGATGGCCAACCCGGCGAAGATCATAGAGCAACAGGTTTCGTACTGGGGGAAAACGCTCAGCCAGTATATTGAGGCGCAGAACGCATCTTTGAGCGACGAAGTTGCGGAAAAAACTGATAGCGCGCCGGATAAGCGGTTTGAGAATCCGCTTTGGGCCAGCAACCCCTACTTCAGCTTTATTAAACAACAATACCTGACGAACAAAGAAGCGGTTGAAACTACAATCGCAAATCTAGATGAGCTGGAGGAGGGGGATAAAAAGCGTGCCGAATTCTTTTCACATCAGATTATGGATATGTTCAGCCCGACAAATTTTCTGGCAACCAATCCTGATGCACTGGCACTTGCCGTCGAAACAGAAGGCCAAAGTCTGGTCGACGGGTTGGAAAATCTGGTTCACGATGTTGAATCCAACAACGGTGAATTTGTTGTAACCCTTGCTAACAAAAATGCGTTTAAAGTTGGTGAAAACCTCGCGACAACCAAAGGGTCGGTTGTTTTCAGAAATAGAATGTTCGAACTGATACAATACGCACCAACAACGGAAACTGTTCACAAAACGCCTCTTATAATCTTTCCCCCGTGGATTAACAGATTCTACATTATGGACCTGAAAGAGAAGAACAGCCTGATCAAATGGATTGTTGAACAGGGTTATACTTTGTTTGTGGTTTCCTGGATCAACCCAAACGCATCCTACGCGGATGTCGGAATCGACGACTATGTTACCGAGGGTTATTTAACGGCGATTGATCAGGTTAAACAGATTACCGGTGAGAAGAAAGTAAACGCGGTTGGTTATTGCATTGGTGGTACCGTGCTTAGCCTGACCCTGGCGTTGATGAAGAAGCAGCGTGATCCGTCAATAAATTCGGCGACATTTTTTACCACCCTGACTGATTTTGAAGATCAGGGTGAGGTCGGCGTGTTTTTAGATGATGATTTTCTGGATGGGATTGAGCGCGAAGTAAAAGAAAAGGGAATACTGCATACAGTCTTTATGTCACGCACGTTCAGCTATCTGCGATCTAATGATCTGATATATGCCCCGGCGGTACGCAGCTACATGATGGGTAAGGCACCGCCTGCCTTTGATCTGCTATTCTGGAATGGTGACGGAACTAACCTGCCGGCGCGAATGGTTATCCAGTATCTGTTGGACCTTTGCCGTGACAACAAATTTGCCAAGGGTGAATTTGAAATTCTGGGAAAGAAACTATTATTAAAGGATGTTGGTGTGCCGCTTTGTGCAATTGCTTGCGAAACTGATCATATAGCGGCCTGGAAGTCCTGTTATGACGGGGTCGCGCAGATGGGAAGTAAGGACAAAACCTTTATCGTATCTCAGTCTGGCCATATCGCGGGGATCATCAATCCGCCGAGCAAAAAGAAATACGGACATTTCACAAATCCGGATCTAGGGCTGACCCATGATGATTGGAAAGACACTGCAGATTTCAACGAAGGATCATGGTGGCCGCGTTGGGAAAATTGGCTTTCAGGCAAATCAGGAAAGCAGGTTCCAGCCAGAAAAGCTGGTGATTCGAAGCATCCGGTTTTGGGGCCAGCACCAGGATCCTATGTTATTTCCTAAGTAAGTTGTTGAATATATGTGATTATACACTAATCTTGCTGCAGTGCAGAAAAAAGACTTGAAATGCCGCGATGCAGCATGCATATTCTTTGCAGGCACAGAAGAACGGGCACTGGTCCCGTAACAAGGATTACGACAATGGCTAAGACACAAGATTTTACAAAGATCATGAAAGACACAATGGGCGGAATTCCCGTTGATACAGCTGCCGTGCAGGAAGCCTTTAAATCTCAAGCCGCATTTGGCGAAAAATTGTCAAAGGTTGCTTTGAAAGCTGCTGACAAATCCACTGAGATTTCGACCAAATGGGCAAAAGACACGCTGGTCAAGGTTGGCAATGTTTCCAAGGTTAAGGAAGACCCGACTGAATATTCAAAATCGATCACCGATTTTGCATCTGCTCAGGCTGAACTGGCTTCTGAATACATGGCCGCTTTTGCTGAAGTTGCTAAGAAAGTTCAGATGGAAACAGTTGAACTGATGATGGCAACTGGCAAAGACATCAGCGAAGACGCAACTGCTGCCGTCAAAAAGGCAACTGCCGATGTGACCGCCGCTGCAAAGAAAGCAACTGCGGACGTTGTTTCTGCTGCGAAGTAAATTCTGAGCATTCGGCAAATTCACTGACCACCTCCCTGTCGGTGCAATTGTCTGGGGCGGGCTTTAGGCCCGCCCTTTCTTTTTTTGCTGCGCTGCCGTAGGCTTACGCTGCAATTGCAAACTTTGGGGGACCTAGTGGCCGACACAAATACACCGTTGCTGATCAAGCGCTATGCCAGCCGTCGCTTATACAATACAGAATCCAGCGATTATGTGACCCTTGAAGACATAGCCACATTCATTCGGCAGGGCCGCGAAGTTCAGATCGTGGACCTGAAAAGCGGTGATGATCTGACCCGTCAGTATCTTCTTCAAATCATTGCAGAACATGAAGGGCGGGGCGAAAGTGTTTTACCGATCAATGTACTGACCGATCTGGTGCGAAGCTATACAACCGAAGTTCAGTCGGTAGTGCCGCAGTTTCTTGCAATGTCGTTTGATATGTTGCGGGATGGCCAGTCAAAGGCGATGGAAAAATTATCAAACCCGATGACCAAAATGCCAGGATTTGAAGCGATGCAGGCGCAGCAGCAGGCCTTCATGAAAGCGATGACAGGTGGTCTGGGCGGCGTATGGAACAACCCAGAACAAGAACCTGAAGCGACTGTTGAAGGCGGATCTCAGGAACTGGATGACATCAAAAGGCAGCTAGCGGAATTGCAGTCAAAACTTTCACGGCTTGGATGAGATTGTTGAACCTGAGGCCTCCGGCGGGGATATTGTTTGAAAATCGAAGCCCGGTGATGATGCAACTTGCCAGATGGTGAGATCGCGTAGGATTTAAGAAGAACCTATCGTTACGCTATAATCGAAACGGGATTGAAATGGTCGATACACCAGGAAAAATTACTCTGTGGGGGATCGAAGTATTCGTGGCTACTGCCGAGGAGCAATCGATTTCAGCTGCGGCCCGACGGCTGGGGGCCAGCCCGTCTGCTGTTAGCCAGCAATTGTCAAACCTTGAAGGCGCGGTCGGCGCAACCCTGTTGAACCGGCGTGAACGCCCCGTGACCCTGACCCCAGCGGGTGACGTGTTACGCCGGCGGGCACAAACGATCCTGAATGAAGCGGAACTGGCCAAGTCAGAATTAACGCGAATGGACCACACGTCTCTGACGCGGTTGCGTTTGGGAATGATCGAGGATTTTGATGGTGGTGTGACACCACAACTGCTGGCGCAGCTGGCTCGTGATATGGGTTCTACACAGTTTCTACTGGAAACCGGGGCCAGTCATCGTTTGTTTGATCAACTTGATGCGCGTGCCCTGGACGTGGTTGTTGCCGCTGATCTGGGGGCACCAGCCAATTGGATGGAGGTGCATCCGCTGATGGTTGAACCTTTTGTGGCTGTGGTTCCAGCAGGGTCTGTGCCGGCCGAAAATGTACAGGAAACGCTGCTAGGGATGCCACTGATCCAGTATACTACACGCCATCACATGGGGCGGGTTATCCGCGATCATCTGGCCCGTCAGAAACTGACCCTGGCGCATCAGTTTGAGCTGGACAGTTATCATGCGATCATGGCGATGGTGGCAAATGGGGCGGGTTGGACTATCCTTACACCTTTGGGGGTAACCCATGCCAAGCGGTTTGGAGAACAGGTTGATGTACTTCAACTACCATTTGCACCGCTTTCGCGCACGATATCATTGTCAGCGCGTCGCGATGTTCTTGGGGATATGCCCGGGGCTATTGCTTCACAGCTGCGCCAGTTGCTAAGCGCGCGAATCGTCAAACCAGCGCACGAACGGCTGCCCTGGACGCGAGAATTTCTGAAACTGTTGTGAAAGCTCAGGTTCCGTAGGCGCTGTTACTGGCCTTTACACTATCGGCAGCGTCCAGTAATGCAGCAATTACGAAGTCCAGATCAGCCTTTTCCAGCCGTGCCGGCAGCCGTATGTCACAGGCCTGCATCAGCATGGCACGGGTTTGTGGCAGGTCTGGTGTTTGACCCAGAAATTTCCAGTTCCAAAAGGCGCGCGCATTGTCATGGGACAGACCAAATACCTGAACCTTGACGCCATTTGCAGTGGCGGTATCAGCAAAAGAGAGGATTTCTTCGTTGCTCATCCCGACTGTGTTGAACTGAATGGAATCGGGTGCGCGTTCCTCGGGACCAAGCGGGTCAGGAACGGCAAGCCAGGGTGATGTGTTCAGCTGCTGCGCCACGTAATCATGATTGCGCCTGCCATTAGCCACACGGCGAGGAACTTCGGCCAGTTGCGGGCGGATGATCGCTGCGGAAAGGTTTGACAGGCGGGTATTATAAAGCGGCAATTCATTTTGCCAGCGAACGAAATGGTCGTGCAGAACCGGATGCTTTTTCCAGTTATGTTCGTAAGCGCCAGACATGATGACAGCACGCGCAATCAGGTTGGCGTCATCCGTGATCAGAATGCCGCCTTCGCCTGCATTCAGCAGTTTGTAGGACTGAAACGAAAAACAACCAATTTTACCGATAGTGCCAATGTTGCGCCCTGCCCAGGTGGTACCAAGAGAATGGGCAGCGTCTTCGATGACCGGAATGTTGCGCGCATCGGCCAGCTTCATAATTGCATCCATATCGGATGTGTGGCCACGCATATGGCTGATGATTATGGCCTGAATATCATCGGTGAGTTTTGCCGCGAAATCGACCATGTTTACACGGTAATTATCAGCAACCTCTACCAGAACGGGCACGCATTCTGCGTGTACAACTGATGATGGTACTGCCGCAAATGTAAATGCCGGGATCAGAACCTTTGCGTCGCGGGGAAGATCGAGGGCTTTGAGTGAAAGGAACAAAGCCGACGAACAAGATGCAACAGCAAGCGCGTATTTCGCACCCATCATCTGGGCAAATTCAGCTTCCAGCAAAGCAACCGGGGATGCATCAGCGGAGGTATAACGAAAAAGATCACCGGAACTCAAAAGCCGGTCAATTTCTGCACGCGCAGCTTCAGGGATCGGTTCAGCGTCGTAGACATTTGGAGCAAGGGCCATGTATTCACCTTTTCCGAATTACACTTTCGGGAAAACTGTAAAGTGCGAGTGAGAAAAAAGCGAGATTTATTTGTTAAACCCCACGTAAAGTTGGAAAATTGGCGAATGCTTGCTTATGCGAGGTGTTAGAAACAGAAAATTGACCAAATATCAGGGCCATGTTCAGAAAACACGCAGGTTTCAGGCGCCTTTTGAGGTTCTGGGTTCTTTAAAGAAAGCGGCAATTTGTTTTGCCAGTTCAGCATCCGAAATGGGCATGCCCGATTTTGACAAAGCCGCATCCATCAGATCAACCGGGTAGTTCCCGGTTGGGCGCAACAATGTTACGAAATCTGCAAAGATTTGTTTTGAAAATTCCGGGTGGGGCTGAACAGTATAGATTAGATCACCATATTTAAGCGCCGCATTTTCACAAAAAGCATTGCTGGCAATAACTTTAGCATCATCCGGGACTTCAATAACCTGATCCTGATGCCATGCGTTTAATGACAACGGCCCGTGGCCAACAAAATCGTATTGTTGGCGGCCAATTGACCACCCGTCATCAAATTTGACAACCTTGCCACCAAGTGCCTGCGCGATTATCTGATGCCCAAAACAAATGCCGACCATGGGAACGCTTTTGGCGTATGCCCCTTTTATAAAAGCCTCAAGTGGTTTTATAAATTCCAGTTCATCATATGCACCATGTCTGGAACCGGACAATAACCAACCGTCAGCGTCGTGAATGCTGGCAGGGAAATCCATATCGACCACATCATGGGTTAGGTATTCAAACCCGTTTCCCGACAAAAGCCGCTGGAACATGTCGGTATAATCACCGTACTTTTCCGCGATCTTTTCCCTTGCGTGGCCGCATTGCAGAATTCCGATTTTCATAACGCACCAAATCGTTGAATTTTTTACATAGCTAGTAGTTCATGCCGTGTGCAACAAGGGGTTTTGATTTCTGCATTTTGTCGGGTCAACAAGGGATTTACGACAGGCAATCTGGCGTTGGTACAGAAATATACAAGTCAGATGGGATATCAACTATTCCACGAATACCAAGGGTTTCACGGTGAATTTCTGACAAGTTGTCTATTGCAGTTTCAACCGCTTGCGCCACGATTTTTCCATCGACGGTTCGCGCCGTGATCAGGGGCAGGCCTGGTGTTGGGGGGGTGTGGGCCAAAACCTTTAGACGTTCAACAGTTTCAGGATGATAGCGCAAAATCAACCGCCAGGTAACCGCATCCAGCGACGCAATATCAGCTTTGCCATCCGCAACTGCAAATGCACTGTTCAGATGCCCCCCGGTTATTTGTGTATTATGAAATGCAAAACCTTGTTCTTTTGCGAAATTCTGCGGTGCTGCCCAACCTGACTGGCTATCATAGCCGTTTACCGCCAAAATGGCATCTTTGAAATCAGACAAGGTTTCGGATGCGTCTTTGCCCACAACTAACTGAGAATAATAGTAGCCCGCAGGAACCTGCGGAAAGTTAAAATCCAGTGCGCCTACAAGGTTTACATGGCCATGCAATTTGGTGCGATAGGGCAAACCACATGTTTGGCTAAGGACAAGATCAGGGCTTTCCCAAGTTTCCCAAATATCTGCGGTACGATCCAGTTTATCAGGTGCCGGAATGCTTTGCGCGCGCAGGTTGTCACGAATAAGCACCCAGAATTCATTATTGGCTGCGGCTGTTTCAACGCGATCATACATCGGAAGGCTGGCGATCATTTCTGCCGGTCCTCAAGTCGTTTCCGAATAATGTTACTGTTGCGGTCGTTAACGCCAAGAAGGTTGGCCAACAGGCGCAGCAACGCGTCTTCGTGGGTATCACGTTCCCCGTCAGCCAGAACCACTTCCCATAACGCCTCTACCACACTTTCGCGTTCCTCATAAGGAACGACGGCCTTGATTGCGCGGGTAAATCGAACCGTATCCGGTGCCTCTGCTTCCAGTTCTTCCGCTTTGTGACGCAATGATGTGACGTCGTTAGGCGAAAGTTTGTAGCGGGCCAGCAGGATACGATCGATACGGTTTATTTCTTGTGGTGCGTAATCGCCGTCAGATCGGGCTATCCGAACCAAAAGGGCGGCCAATGCGAGACGGGCGTCGGTTTCAGGTAATGGGGCGGGGTCTGATCGGGTCAGACGATTCAGGAAATCAGCGAACATGAGACTGGATATAGGCCTCCTTGCTGGTAACGCCAAGGGGGAACAGCCAGACCTGTAAGCTACGGATAGTCAGGGATAATCAGATGCCAAAATTACTGTTTTCTTTCAGATATTTACCTATCCGTCATAGCCCTCAACAATGATAAGATTTCCTTCGGAAATCGGAGCGCGGATTGCCAGGGCCTTTTGGTATTCTTCACTTTCGTAACAGGCGATTGCATCAGCGTAGCTTGGAAATTCAATCACAACTGTTCGTGGATATGGTGTGCCTTCGCGATCTTGCTGCTGCCCGCCGCGAACACAAAATTTACCGCCAAATTTTGCAAACGCGATGGCGTTTGCTGTTTTATAAGCTTCATAAACCTCAGCGTCATGCACAAGATTATTCGCGATCCAATACCCTTTGGCCATAAAAAGTTCCCTGTGTTTTTCTAGCCTAGAGGCACAGAAATTTGAAAAATGATGTCATCAATAGCGATACCACCGGGATCATCATTCGCAATAGTAATTCCGGCAATATCTGAAATATAATCTACTCGGGAAAACCCGAATTGAGTAATTCTTTGCTGCAAAATCCTGGTTAATTGATCAATTTTTTGGCCGTTGCGTGTGAAGAACTGGATGGTAACAGTACCGCGTTGATTGGGGCGCAGGCCAAGTGGATCGGGGTAATCGGAATGAACCCTGAAACCAAGTGCGGACTGGTCATTTTCAAACATAATCGCAACAGAGCCTTCACCGCGGGCCGATATTTCAGGAAAACCAATAGGCCCGAGCGGGAACAGGGCGTTGGATCCAAACCCATTGTGAAATGCGATGGAAAGGTTTTGACCTGCTATGCCCCTTGTGATTTCCAGCGGCATTGCAGGATTGTTTGACAGGACATCATGTTGGGATGGCGAAACAACCACCTGCCCTTTAAATCTTTCACCCAGCCAAACGCCTTTTGAATGAAACGCTGTATCCAAAAGAAATCCGGGTTCCGGGCGTTGCGGTAGGGTCTCAAAATCTGAACGAGCGTTCAATTCCATTACCAGGCGAGAATACTCTGCCGGTAAGATTTCTTGCGCCATCGCAGGTATGGCGCTGAAAAGGAACAGTAAAAACCAACGCATTTACAACCACCATATCATACAGGACTTGGGCCATTCAACAGTTGGGAACATTTACTGCCAATCCACCAAGCGAAGTTTCCTTGTATTTTTCGCTCATGTCCGCACCGGTCTGACGCATGGTTTCAATAGCGGTATCAAGCGGTACCAAATGGCTGCCATCACCGCGCAAAGCAAGGGAGGCGGCAGAAACCGCCTTGATCGCACCTAACCCGTTGCGTTCGATGCATGGAACCTGCACCAACCCCCTGACCGGATCGCACGTCATGCCAAGATGATGTTCAAGTGCTATTTCCGCTGCGTTTTCAATTTGTTCCGGGCTACCACCCATAACTGCAGCCAATCCGGCAGCCGCCATCGCTGCGGCGCTGCCCACTTCGGCCTGACACCCACATTCAGCGCCTGAAATTGACGCATTATGTTTGACCAGCCCACCAATGGCCGCAGCCGTCAGCAGGAATTCACCAACCCGGGAAGGTGCCGCACCTGGCACATGATCAAGCCAATAGCGAATTGTCGCGGGGATTACACCGGCGGCACCATTTGTTGGGGCCGTTACAACCTGCCCGCCTGCCGCATTTTCTTCGTTCACCGCCATCGCATAAACTGACATCCAGTCATTGATGGTGTGTGGGGGGGCAAGGTTCATACCCCGTTCGCTCTGCAAAGCATCATGAATGGATTTGGCCCGCCGCCGTACATTCAACCCACCTGGCAAAATTCCCGGCGTCTCAAGGCCACGGGTGATACAGGCGTTCATTACGTCCCAAGTTCTTTCCAGCCCATGATCAAGTGTTGCTGGCCCAATGCGGGAAAGTTCGTTTGCACGTTTCAACTGAGCAATGGTTTGCCCACTGGCGGCGCACATTTCCAGCATTTCGACGGCGGATTTGAAGGGATGTGGAACCGGCGGGCTGTCATCGGTGTCTTTACCGGCAGCCAGTTCCGCCTCAGTCAGCACAAACCCGCCGCCAACCGAATAGTAAGTTTCCTGCAAAATCACGTCGCCCTGGGCATCCGTTGCCCGCAGTATCATTCCGTTGGCATGGCCGGGCAGGGGGGTGTCGAAGTCAAACACCAAATCGGAGTTTGGTGTGAAATCAAGCGCGCCAAGGCCGTCTGGCGTGACCTGACGTTGGGTCGCGATTTCTGCCAGGCAAAGCTCTGCGGCTTCACGGTCATAAGTTTCGGGTGTGAACCCGGCCAGGCCAAGAATTATTGCGCGGTCAGTCGCGTGACCCACGCCGGTAAATGCCAGCGAACCATGCAAAGAAGCCCCAAGCCCGCTTGCCGCAAATGGCGAAGCGCGCAATTTGTCAAGAAACAGGGATGCCGCCACCATTGGCCCCATTGTATGGGACGAGGACGGGCCAACGCCGACTTTGAACATTTCGAATACGGACAGGAACATTGCCGATCACCCCATTGCATTGGCTACATATGCGTAGGGTTTACGGATTGAACAGCCCTGAAAGCGACATTTTGCAACCGCCCCCGGCAAGAAGTGGTAATTGTTGCGCAATTCGCCTCTCGCATGCTGCCTGCATCTTTTATATAACCCTCCAAACCAACGGAGTCGCCGCCCATGTCCGAAAACCTATCACCTATCAACACTGCAAAATTTGTTGCTGCAAAACGCGCCTGTGATTTTGTCGAAGATGGAATGAAAGTTGGCTTGGGAACCGGTTCTACCGCAGCCTGGCTGGTCCGGTGTCTGGGTGAAATGGTGCGCGAAGACGGGCTGCGGATATCGGGGGTTCCAACATCAAGCCGCACCGCTGAACTTGCGCGTCAGGTTGGCATTAAGGTTATCACGCTTGATGAAGCACGCTGGCTGGATGTTACAATTGATGGGGCGGATGAATTTGACCGCGAACTGAATCTGATAAAAGGTGGCGGCGGGGCGTTATTGCAGGAAAAAATCGTTGCAACGGCCAGTGATCAGATGGTCGTCATCGCCGATATTGGCAAACGGGTAGATACGCTTGGTGCGTACCCGCTACCGATCGAAGTTATTCCGTTTGGCTGGCAAACAACCAAAGCACTTGTCGAGGAAACTCTGGTTAGTCTTGATGTCTTGGGGCAGAGCACGAGTTTGCGGATGAATGGGCAGGCTCCATTCATGACCGACGAAGGAAACTACATTTTGGATATGCACCTTAAACGCATTGGCAATGCGCGTCAGTTGTCACTGATCCTGAACCAAATTCCTGGGATCGTGGAAAACGGCCTGTTCATCGACATTTGTGACGTAGTCGTGATCGGGCATGGGGATGGTAAGGTCGAAGTGGACGACATAAATGCTGGCACTCATGTGGAAGATCGCGTGGAATTTGTTGATAACGACAACATATTTCGTGAGATTTCAGAATAGATTTGCCAGAAAAGGGGCGCGCTATGGCCTTTGACTATGATCTTTTTGTTATTGGTGGCGGTTCTGGTGGCGTTCGTGCGGGCAGGGTGGCCGCCGAAACTGGTGCGCGCGTTGCGCTGGCAGAAGAATACCGGATGGGCGGCACTTGCGTTATCCGGGGCTGTGTTCCCAAAAAGCTGATGGTGTTTGCGTCAGGATATTCCGGCGCAATGAAGGATGCAGAAGCTTATGGCTGGTCGGTGAAGGCCGGGGAATTTGATTGGGGAAAATTTCGTAAAACCCTGTATGAAGAACTTGACCGCCTGGAAGGTATTTATCGCACCAATCTAGGCCGCCCTGGAGTAGAGATATTTGATCAGCGCGCCGTTTTGCAGGATGCCCATACCGTTAAGCTGGCGGATGGCAAGACGTTGACTGCCAAGCATATTCTGGTGGCAACAGGTGGATATCCGTTTGTACCCACAGAAATACCAGGGCACGAACTGGCCTGGACTTCCAACGATGTTTTCCTGATGGAAAGCCTGCCCGAAAAAGTTCTGATCGTGGGTGGCGGTTATATAGCCTGCGAATTTGCATGTATTCTGAACGGGTTGGGGTTGAATGTTTCACAGTATTACCGTGGAGCGCAAATTCTGCGTGGCTTTGACGATGAAGCGCGCGGGCATATAGCAGAACTGATGCTTGGGCAGGGGGTAAACCTGCACGTCGGTACCGATGTCGAACGCATGGAACGTCGGGGCGATAGTATCTGGGTCAAGGCAACGGATGGGCGCGAAGCCACATTTGACGCCGTGATTTATGCAACGGGGCGCAAACCAAATTCTGCCGGACTTGGCCTTGAAAATGCGGGGGTTAAGCTTGGCCGTTGGGGACAGATCGAAGTGGATGAGTATTCGCAGACCTCCGTTCCGTCGATCTATGCCGTAGGCGATGTTTCGGATCGTGTAAATCTGACCCCAGTGGCGATCCGTGAAGGCGCCGCCTTTGTCAATACTGTTTTCAAAGGCAACCCAACCAAGCCTGATCACGACCTTATTTCGTCTGCTGTTTTCACCCAGCCAGAATACGGATCGGTTGGTATGACCGAAGAACAGGCCCGTGATGAACGCCCTGTCGAAGTGTACTCAGCTGCCTTCCGTCCGATGCAAAATGCTTTCATCGGTAAGGATGAACGGGTTATGTTCAAGTTAATCGTTTGTAGTGAAACCCGAAAAATACTGGGGTGCCACATCATCGCGCCGGGGGCTGGTGAAATGATACAAATGGTGGGAATCGCCATAAAAATGGGCGCAACAAAAGAAGATTTTGACCGGACAGTTGCGGTTCACCCGACAATGTCCGAAGAAATTGTGTTAATGAAACAACCGGTGCGAACGGCTTGATCTTTGAGCAAAAAATGCACAGGTATCAATTGGCCTTGACTAGGAGAGGAATAATCCAAGATGGCGAGTGATAATGGCGGACCCTGGGGCGGGGGCGGTCGCAACAACGGCGGCGGAGGCGATGACGACGATAAAAACCGTGGCGGTCGCCGGCCAAGCGATCCTCAGATCCCTGAAATTGATCAGATTGTTAAGAAAGGTCAGGAACAACTGCGCGTCCTGATGGGGGGACGTGGCGGAACTGGCAAGCGAAATGGTTCAGGCGGCGGCGGTGGCGGCGAAGGCCCGAAACTGACCCGCGGCACGTTCGGGCTAGGCCTGATTGCTTTGATTGGGCTATGGTTGTTTGCATCTTTCTACCGCGTTGATACTTCAGAACAATCTGTCGAACTGTTGTTCGGCAAATACCAATCAACCGGCGAAGAAGGCCTTAACTTTGCTCCGTGGCCGGTTGTAACCAAGGAAATCCTGCCGGTTACGCTTGAAAACCGCGAAGATATTGGTGTGGGTCGGAGCAATCGTTCCGACGAAGGGCTGATGCTGACGGGGGATGAGAACATTGTCGACATTGATTTTCAGGTGATCTGGAACATCGATGACCCAAAGGAATTTCTTTTCAATCTGGCTGAACCGCGTGAAACTATCCGCGCCGTATCAGAATCTGCGATGCGCGAAATTATCGCTCGTTCAAAACTCGCACCGATTCTGAACCGGGATCGTGGTGTTATTGCACAGGAATTGCAGGATTTGATCCAGCTGACCCTTGATAGTTACGAAAGTGGCGTCAACATCGTTCGCGTAAACTTTGACAAAGCCGATCCGCCGCGCGAAGTGATCGATGCTTTCCGGCAGGTTCAGGCCGCTGAACAAACCCGCGACACGCTGGAAAAACGTGCTGATGCTTATGCCAACCAGGTTGTTGCTGAAGCTCGTGGTACTGCCGCGCAGCTTTTGGAACAGGCCGAAGGTTATCGCGCCCAGGTGGTCAATCAGGCCGAAGGTGAAGCCTCACGTTTCGTCGCGGTTTATGACGAATACGCAAAGGCACCGGGTGTGACACGCAAGCGTTTATATCTGGAAACGATGGAACGCGTTCTAGGTGCTGTCGACAAAGTTATCATCGATCAGGACGCTGCGGGTGGTCAGGGTGTGGTCCCTTATCTGCCACTAAATGAACTACGTAACAGTGCCACTTCAGGTCAGGGGAATTAAAATGAAAAAGTCAGCATTTTTTCTACCAATCCTGGCCGTTATCGCGGCCGCTGTTCTTTCTTCGATTTTCATAGTTGATGAACGCGAAAAGGCACTGGTACTGCAGTTTGGTGAAGTCAAAAATGTCATTTCCGATCCGGGATTGTCATTCAAGATTCCACTGATCCAGGAAGTGGTTAAATACGATGACCGTATTTTGCCACTTGATACGCAACCACTGGAAGTCACCCCGGCTGATGATCGCCGGTTGGTGGTTGATGCATTTGCGCGCTGGCGCATTGCGGAACCGGTTAAGTTCCGACGCGCAGTAGGTGTAGGTGGTGTGGATTCAGCATTACCAAGGCTGCAGCGTATTCTGAACGCTGAAGTTCGCGAAGTTTTGGGTAGTGTGGATTCCGGTGCAATTCTGTCCTCGGATCGTGCAGCCCTGATGATCCGCATTCGTGACCAGTCACGTACTCAGGCTTCTTCGCTTGGGGTTGTCATTCTGGATGTACGGATCAAACGCGCAGATCTGCCGGAACAGAACCTGAATGCCACGTTTGAACGGATGCGGGCCGAACGTGAACGTGAAGCGGCTGATGAAATTGCGCGCGGTAACGAAGCGGCGCAACGGGTTCGGGCGCAAGCCGACAGAACCGTTGTGGAAACGGTTTCCGAGGCGCAGAAAAATTCTGACATTGTTCGTGGTGAAGCGGACGCTGAACGAAACGCAGTGTTTGCCAGTGCGTTTGGCCGCGACCCTGAATTTTTCGCATTCTATCGTTCGCTAACAGCTTACGAAGCGGCGCTTAAGGGTGGGAATTCAACGTTGGTTATTTCACCAGACAGTGAATTCTTTGACTACTTCAAAACTGACTTGCCTGAGTAATGAGCATAATTATTCTGGCGTTTGGTCTGGTACTTTGCGTTGAGGGGCTGGTGTTCGCACTGGCCCCTTCGCGATTAGAAGATGTTCTGGACAGTCTGCGAAACATGGCACCTGAAACCCGGCGCATTGTCGGACTTGGGGCTTTAGCCGCAGGTGTTGTGCTGATCTGGCTTTCAAAGCTCGTGGGGGGATAAGTGCATTCCAAAAACATATTTCGATCACATCCAGTTGAATAAACGTGCTTGGACTTTGTACTGGCGAACTTTGACCCTATCTTATGCATAACAATTTGTTGAAATATCTAATAGCGGCCCTTCTGGTCCGCAAAAATGCAAGGAGAATTCAGTGAAACCGCAGGCAATCACTCTTTCAATTCCGAAGTATTTACCCGTTCGCGGGTTTTGGGTTTTGATCCTGGGTCTGGCCCTGATGATGGCCCAAACGATGGCTGGCCACGCGCGTGGGGCACCGGAAAGCTTTGCCGATCTGGCCGAACAGATCAGTCCATCAGTTGTGAATATCACCACATCAACCACGGTTGCGGCGTCAACTTCGCCAACGCCCAGTGTTCCCGAAGGATCACCGTTTGAAGATTTCTTCAATGATTTCTTGGATCGCCAGGGCGGAGGTAACCAAAACCGACCACGTCGTAGTCAGGCGCTTGGGTCTGGTTTCGTGATTTCAGAAGACGGATTCATAGTTACCAACAACCACGTAATCGAGGGGGCCGACGAAGTTTTGATCGAGTTTTTCTCAGGCGAAGAACTGCCGGCGGTCATCGTTGGAACTGACAAGAAGACAGATATCGCGCTGTTGAAGGTCGTCAGCGAAACGCCGCTTCCGTTTGTTGCGTTTGGAGACAGTGATATAATGCGTGTTGGTGACTGGGTCATGGCAATGGGGAACCCGCTTGGGCAAGGGTTTTCGGTGTCCGCAGGTATCGTTTCTGCGCGCAACCGCGCACTTTCAGGAACCTATGATGATTTTCTGCAAACGGATGCCGCGATTAACCGGGGTAATTCGGGTGGTCCACTGTTCAACATGGATGGCGATGTTGTTGGTGTGAACACTGCTATTTTGTCGCCTAACGGTGGTTCTATTGGCATCGGGTTTTCGATGGCCTCGAATGTTGTTTCCAAAGTTGTTGGGCAGTTGCAGGAATTTGGTGAAACCCGTCGCGGTTGGTTAGGCGTTCGAATTCAGGATGTCACAGAAGACGTGGCCGAAGCGATCGGTCTGCAAGAGGTCGCAGGTGCGCTGGTTACGGATGTACCAGAAGGCCCGGCAATGGAAGCCGGGATTGAATCAGGCGATGTCATCATGTCTTTTGACGGCTCAGACGTAACCGATACGCGCGAACTTGTCCGCATTGTGGGCAATTCAGAAGTAGGCAAAGCAGTTCGCGTCGTTGTTTACAGAGATGGAAAAACTCAGACGTTGCTGATCACGCTTGGGCGTCGCGAAGAAGCCGAAGCCGTCGTTCCCGCGTCAGCACCAGCAGATGCTGAACCCGTCAACAAGGACGTGCTTGGCCTGACGGTTGCAGAAATGACCGACGAGTTGCGCGAAGAACTGGGCCTGGCAGGTAATGCAGAAGGTCTTGTTGTCGCGGATGTTTCTGAAGATAGCGAGGCTTACGAAAAAGGTTTGCGCGCCGGTGATGTCATCACCGAAGCCGGTCAGGAAAAAGTCGCATCCGTTGCTGATCTGGAAGAGCGGATCGAGGCAGCCAAGGATGGTGGACGAAAATCTTTGTTGTTGCTTGTGCGCCGCGCGGGGGATCCCCGGTTCGTAGCGCTTACACTGAAGTAAAATCTGTATTCCTATACTTCACAAACAGGGGCGCGAATTGGCGCCCCTGTTCATTTATCAATACGCTTTTTCCAGGATTTGTTGTCGCGTGTAGACAACCAGGCCAAGTTTCTGTGCGGCATCTTTGGATAATGTAGATACGGCTAAATCCAACGTTGACTGGTACTTGGCAACCGCCCTGAGTGTTGCAGCGTCATTTAGCCCGGTTATTGGGTTTTTGTAATAACCCCGTGCCTTTAACGCCCTTTGCAGGTTGGCAATAAAATCAGGTGTCATTTGGGGTTCACAGATAGCTTCGAATGTTACTTTTTTACGTGAGCGAATGATCGCCTGGCGCGATTGTGTCTGATAAACAGCGGGTGCGATTGTTGTCCCGTCATCACCGATGGTGGCGGGTTTTACCTGTACCTGTTCCTTTACGGTTTCTACTATGGCCGGCAAGATTTCAGTTTTAAAACAGGACGCACTGGAAATTCCTTGACCAGCGGTCTGGTCAGTTGTCCCAATCGTCAGCTGATCCGTTCCAGTACTGCCGACACAACTGGTTAGGGCGATTGTAATCAGGGATATTCCCAAAATACGCGTAAGTTTGTTCATACCGCTCATCGTCAATTTCAGGCTGGTTTCGCGACAGGTTAGCGGTTCTTCAGCTTCAGCGATAGTCCAACACCATACCTCGGCAAAGGTTGATCGTGCAAAAAATAGGCTGGTGCCTGTTGGTATTGCAACAATAACATTCACGCATGTGGATGCGGCGTTTACAAAGGGTGGCAATTTTCTTTGTCATATCTTAAATCCCTACTCAACAACGCGATGACGAGAGAGATCAATGGCCAAAATTACCTATATAGAACACAACGGGACGGAGCACGTTGTTGAAGTGAAAAACGGTCTGACCGTAATGGAAGGGGCCCGTGACAACGGAATTCCGGGGATTGAAGCAGATTGCGGGGGGGCCTGCGCCTGTTCGACCTGTCATGTATATGTCATGCCCGATTGGATTGAAAAGGTTCCCGCTAAACAGGCAATGGAAGAAGACATGCTGGATTTTGCGTTTGAACCTGATCGGGCTAGTTCCCGTTTGACGTGTCAGATCAAGGTTACTGATGAATTGGACGGGCTGGTCGTGCAAATGCCCGAAAAGCAAATCTGATGAAAACCTGGGTGGCGGTATTGGCGCTTTTTGGTTTCATGATGGGAACCCAAAACGCGCAAGCCACCCCACCAAATGTTATCGTCAAAGCTGAATACACAGAACCAACCAGCCGCTATGATCATGGCATTCTGGGGGACGCTATTGAATGGGGTGCACTTGTTCTGAACGTGGACCAGTGTTTTGGATGCGAAGGTTCGATCATTCGTCAATTCGTTATACGGTTGCCGGAAAATCGGGTATTTGAAGATGTCGCGCCTCGGATAGTGGACTTAGACGGCGATGAAGCGCCGGAAGTCATCGTGGTTGAAACCGACATCAACAAAGGTGCGCGACTGGCGATTTATGATGAAAGCGGTTTGATCGCGGCCGCACCGTTTATTGGCCGTACCCACCGATGGCTGGCACCGATTGGTGCTGCTGATCTGGATGGCGATGGATATACTGAAATAGCGTATGTTGACCGCCCGCATCTGGCCCGACTGATCCGGGTCTGGCGTTTTAGGGAGGGGAAACTAAAGCTGGCTGGCGAATTGTCCGGGTTTACCAACCACCGAATTGGTGAAGATAACATCGCCGGTGGTATCAGAGATTGCGGGAATGGCCCCGAGATGATTGTCGCCGATAGCCAATGGAAAACCATTCATGCTGTTTCGTTTGCAGGCAACAAATTCTCAGTTAAACAAGTTGGTCCACATCGCGACCGAAAATCATTTGCCCTGGCCTTGAACTGCAAATAATTTCATACGAAAACAGGTATCACGGGCCAAGGTGATAGCGTTATTCATCCCGTCTGGATGCGGGCCGAGCATGACAACCGTTTCCGCTTAGGGGATTGCAATTATTTTACCCAGGCGAACAGTTTCCTTGATCAGGAAATCAAGATCTGACGTAATCGTGCGGTGATTGTTGATCGCTACGCGCAGACAATGTTGCCCATGCACGGTGGTATCAGATATTGCAGCAACACCAGTTTCCTGCATCACCAGCATTATTTCTGTATTGATTTTTTTTAACTCGTCTTCAGTGTATTCACCCGGATTATAGCGATAGCACACAATATTGATGCTCGTTTCTGAGGTTAGTTCAAGAAGGGGTGTGTTATTGATACCGTCAGTCAAATATGCTGCTTGTGCTATATTTTGGTCGATAAGTCGCCCAAATTTCTGAACCCCATGTTCCTGAAGGGCCATCCACACTTTTAATGCCCGAAAACCGCGCGATGTCTGAACGCCGTAGTCATGTAGCCAGTGCTCCGATGCTATGCCACGTTCCGTCATCTCCAGATATTCAGGTGTTAATGCAAATGCAGCCCTGTGGGCTTCTTTGTCACGTATCAATGCACAACCAACTTCAAATGGTGCGTGCAGCCACTTATGAGGATCCAGCGCAATTGAATCGGCTTTTTCAATTCCTGCAACCAGGACCTTGTTTTCAGGTGCAATGTTGATCAACGCCCCGATACACCCATCCACATGATACCATAGCCCTTCTTTCTTACACAGGGCGTGGATCGCTTTCAGATCATCGATCGCACCAGTGTTTACGGTGCCAGCGGTTGCGATTACACATGCGGGTTTCAAGCCGGCCGCCCGATCAGCCGAGATGGCATTAGCCAGGGCCTTGATATCCAATGTGCAATCAGCATTGGATCGAATTTTTGTTAATGATTTGCTTCCAAGCCCCAGGGTTTCCATCGCAATTTGATGACAGCTGTGTATTTGGTCCGACCCGTAAAACCTTAGTGGTTTCTTAATATTCGCGACTCCCTGTTCACGTACGTTAATTCCAGCTATTTCGTTGCGCGCGACCACCAGCCCGATCATGTTAGCTTTGGATCCTCCGCTAACCAAAGTGCCACTGGACGTTTCCGGAAAGCCAAGCATTTGCTTGCACCAATCAACAACCTGCTGATCAATCTGACAGGCGGCGTGGTTCCCACCCCCAAGGTTGGACCCCAGAATAGCCGCCATGAAATCGCCAAGCGCACCGGTGAAATTGCTTGATCCCATATACCACATCCAAAAACGCGGATGAATGTTGCCCATTGGGTAGGGCATCAGATTATCAGATAGGGTGCCATAAACCTTTTCGAGCGCTGTTGGGGATTGTGGCAACGGGGCATTAAAAATGGTTCGAACTTGGTCTGGCATATCTTGCCACAGGGGGCGATCGCGCACATCACGTGTGTAGTTAATCGCATCATCGACAATCTTGTGCGAAAGCGCGCGCATTTCTTCCCAGTCAGCTGGGTCCAGGGTTTCTTCTGATCTCGTCATGATACGGCTTTCCTTGAAACTTGTTGCTGCAGTAATGCAGGTGGTGGCGCAGCAGGTGAATCCAAACTTTCACCTTCTGACCCACACCCCCACCTTGTCTTGCCTAACTCGAATTTCGGGCAGTCAGGCCGCTTGTCGCCAAATTCTCAACCCATCTGGGATCCAGGTGTAGACAAGGACAGGGCGGTTTCGTCCTCGTCCATATCTTCGGCAATTGTTTCAAACAAAGGCGTTGTCATGTAACGTTCGCCAGTATCTGGTAGCATGCATAATATCACTGATCCGGGCGCTGCATTTTCTGCAACCTTCATTGCAACTGCAAACGTAGAACCACCTGAAATTCCGGTTAGAATCCCCTCATTACTGGCAAGTTT
>Ga0209344_10001899_pt1 | contig 25146 bp, 24 predicted proteins | sample Cruoilmetagenom6_FD_187293 | JGI IMG/M metagenome (GOLD analysis project Ga0209344, IMG submission 187293) | Oil polluted marine microbial communities from Coal Oil Point, Santa Barbara, California, USA - Santa Barbara Oil Seep Sample 6 (SPAdes)... | ecosystem: Environmental > Aquatic > Marine... | reverse complement strand
AGAATACGTGACGACTTAGAATTGAACACTAATGCAGTTTATATTGAGCAATATGGATCGTATGATAAAGCGACTGCTTGTGGCAAGACTGATGTTAAAACAAGATATACCGTATGGAAAGGTTTCCCTTACCCACCTGTAACTGTAGGTAATACAATTTACTTAAACAGTGATGGGAGTGCTAGATTTAATGGTGGAAACAAGTGGTATAAAATGATGAACGGATCAGATACTCTAGTTAAAATTAATACACTTGGTGAGGTCATAGACTATGATAGTCAATTTTGTTATGCTGATGAACCACCTGTTGGAAAACCATAATTAAATATTGCAAATTATTTTAAAAAATACCCATCATTTATTTGGTGGGTATTTCTTTTTGCCTTATATTTGAGTCTTGATAATGTGTAATTTCATAGTTTAGATTTTTTTTTATTTCATTTTAAAGCCTGTGCAACCACACAGGCTTTTTTTATTAAAAAGATTTGCCTGGTAAATAAATAATGCTTACTTTAGCCATTCATATAAACTGTTAAGATTGGGGAGTTTTATAGTTGCGAAACCCGAGGGAGAGTCCTTCGGGTTTTTTGCGTTCAATATTTTCCTCTGTTCATTGTGACTGAACGCACGTTTTTATTGAACACTATGAATTAACGCACGTTTTTATAGGTTGACGCACGTTTTTATTGAACATTATGTGTGCAGAATATGCACATACCACGTTTTTAAAGTAAACGTATATGTATACTTTTTGGTGAATAAGTAAACGTATATGTATACTTTTTGGTGAATAGGTATACAAAAAAACCACCCGTTAAGGTGGTTATCGGTCAATGGTAGGTAGCGAGTCTGCCCAGATGACGCAATGTGAAGTGGATGAAGGGGAGATGCCGATAATCTGACATCGCCCAACATCGCATATTTTAAATCGGCATTATAAGTTTACGGATCAGAAACCAAATAGGTTTTCGAAATAATAAGATAGTCGCTCCAATTGAGTAGAGAACCATATATAAGTTGAGTTTATTTTTAACTGGATACGGAACTTCAACCGGAATTTCAATCCTCTCCACTTCGCTTTTAACACTAACCTCATTAAGTCGAGAATTAACGATTGAGTCAATATCCACTTCGATATGTAAAGTATTATTCTCTGACGTAACAGATAAAGTAGAGTAATCATTTTCTATGGTTTGATTAAGTAATGATAAAGTATTCTCTTTGCATGGATTTTCTATCACCACAACGTTTCTTTGGGGTAGTACTATAGATTCTACCTCGTGACGAATTAAAGTGTCTGAGAGGGTTTCTGTGTGTGTTATGTATTTTGGCGATTTTACACTCTTGCATGACAAAATCGTTAAGCTGCTCAATGAGAAGATCAACAACATTTGGAATATCTGTTTCATTTTTTAATTTTTTAGGTGGTAATGGTATCATGGACTAATTATCAATGGTTTTTCTGATGTGTTACAATTTGCTATATGCACCCAGCTAGGAGTAAAGGCCAAACTCTCCAAAGTATTTATGGCTCGAAGTTCGTTATCATTCGCCATATCGTATACCATCTCCCAAAGACCTCTTGTATCTTTATTCTCAGGTACAAGGTCAAAAGCCTTACCTTGTTTATGTAGTGAATACATCGCTCCATCACCATCATTAGGTGGTCGAAGTCCTCTTGAGTCATATTTCCCCGTATTTATATAGATCGGTGAACCCCATCGCTCCCTTATTAAATCTAAATCCATTAAACATAAAGCATCGAGTCGTTGCCAACTCAAATGCTCACCTATTGCTTGAATGATTCGGGGGTGAACCAGTTCGTGTATGTTAAAGTATGTTGTTTTGTACATGATACCTAAAGGTATAAAAATATGATTGCTCCAATAATTAAAGGGATTAGTTTTACAAGTGGATGCCATTTTCCTAAACGGACCAGGCCTCTATCAAATTCTGAAGAAGTACCATGGAAATGCCAAGTACCCCAGTTGATTTTAGCAAAGATACTGTCAAATAATATCCAACGTAACCCAGCGAGAAAAACAACTACTCCAATTGCCTGGACAATTGTACAACCCATAAATATTAAAGCTGATGCTGAATAGATTGCTCCGTCAATTCCAGCACTTAGATTATGATTAATGATACGTCCTGATTTTTTTGCTCGAGTATCCCACCAGAGTTTAAATCCGAGGGTAGCGAGAAAAGTAAGTAAAACGTATATCATCCGTATTTAGCTTTCCATTTAAAATAACCTATAGTCACTACGACTATAAAAATAACTACACCGACTACTATCGGTATAAACATTTTGTCCTTAAAAGGATTCTTCATTTTGTTTGCCATTACTTTCCTATTATTAATTTAAAGAAGAAAGTTACAAGTGACATAATTATTCCACCTAGAACGGTGGCCACACCAATGTAAGCTTTCTGTTTTGTTTTATCATTTGCCCTAGAGTCTTCAATTATCTCTATCCGATTACCATGTTGCTGCAGAGTTGCAAACAATCCTAGTCTTCCTGTTGTCGGGTCATTCTCTATATAACTCAATATTTTAGCCGTAGCACCTTTTTGATCCTCTATGGCATTCATTATTATGGAAATATTCGCTGCATTCTGAGCAACGTCTTCCATCATTGATTTTATTTCTCCGTCAGTTACACTCATGATTTCTTAGCAAATCTTTCCCCTAATACTAAGCTAAAGCCACCGAGTCCTGCACCCATAAGTCCAAACCACATTTCATACGGAAACTCCATAGACAATTCTTCTCCGAGTAATAAAGCACGGATATAGACGCTAAACCAAACGATTGCCATGATGAGTCCAACTCCAGTAATACGGCCAGACCATATTCGTTTTGAACTTCTTTTTCCATCTATATCGTTGTTAGTATCAGTCATTACACAATATTTTTCTTAAATTCTTCTTAGCGTGAAACATTCTAGGCAGTAGATTTGCCTGTTTCTCTCCTGTTTCTAAAACGATTTCCTTATATGTCATATTGCGATAATACCTCATGGTAACCAACTCTTTTTGAGCAAGTGGCAAAGTTTCAATTGCCTTTTCAAGCTTATCAGCCATTTCATCACTAACCCAGGTGTCGATATAAGGCTCATCCTCTTTTCCACCAAGCAATAAATCAAATATATATCCAGTACGGTTTGGTTCATTTGTGAGGTTATTCCAATCGGATTCCCTAAAAGTATTAAGTCTTGTTTCTGCTCGGTGGTGGTCAATGAGCATATTGGATGCTATCCTTTTTATGAAGTTCATAAACTTTCCCTCTTCCACGTATTTGCCCGAATCTGCAATTCTCCGAAGCTTGATATAAAGTTCTTGGAATAAATCTTCAGCTAGTTCTTTATTTCTGCTTGTCTTATGGAAGAGGTAAGTTTTGATTTTACTCTCATTCTTTATAAATTGCTTTTCTAATGTCATTAATTTTATCTATTGAATTTGCAATAAATATAAATTAAATCTATAAGAACACCAAATTTACTGAGAAGTTTTGATGTTAAAATACACTACAGATGTTTCCTCCTTTCTTAAACGGGAGCGACCGACTACTTTGAGCGTGTAGGAAGTGTCTGGTAACAACCCATTGAACGTAATTGTATGTCTTCTAGTTTCGAATCCATCAAAATCTTGATAGCCTGGCATAGAGTCGATTAATTCTTCCCATTGTTGATCCTCAACATAAGTGGTTGGATACCAATCTTCGTTAGCAAATACTCGAACCGTAGCAACATTGCTCTCTACTGAAACGATTGAATCGTACATAAATTGAAATGGCATCTCCAATTCTTTATACTCAGTCTTCGCAAGGTCATGATGCTTAGTTCTTTGGAGTCTATATTTTCTTTGAAACTTTTTCTTCCATATAGGCATCGAGTCAACTTCAACATGAGAGAATCCAATCTCTTCAAATGGAATCCAAACATGTTCCGGGGTATCCCATCGCCATGTTTTAGAATCTACCTCATCCCAGCATTCAGTCACATCAATAGTGTCAACCTCTGTTTGAGGTAGCATATATTCGATTTCCGAGACTTTGTAATCTTTTCCATTAACTTGTATCATGTCAACATAGCGAGTCTCTGTGTCGCCCTCTAAATAGATTGTGTCGTAAACATATTCAAGAGTCTCTACATAAACTGTATCAGGTGTCATATTATCCCAAAAGTCAGGACGTATGGTAACAACCTTCTCAGCCGGAATTATCTTTGATTCAATCCCTTGAAACTCTAAATTCAATTGAGTCTCTTGTGCTTGATAATCTTGTGAGTGCTGAGAGTAAACCGTATCAGCAACTATTACTTTGTGATATCCTACTTGTTTGATATCAACTTGAGCAGTACTAACGCTAAACGTCAGTAATGCAATTATTAAAATTAATTTTCTCATTGTTTAATTGTTTAAGTTGAATTGAAAAACTCTATCTGTTTGAATCCCGACAACAAGAATAGCAGTACCATCCTCGCTATATGCACAACCGTAAGGAGCAGCGTCAAGACCTGATAAACTTACAAAGTTTCCAGTATATGTCAGAGTTGTCACATCTCCTATCGTTCCGAATTCAAACTCCTTTACAGTATCCCCAGTATTGTCGCCAATAAGCAGATACTTACCATCAGGAGAGATACCCATTCCGTACCCTTGACCTAGGTTTGCACTAAGGTCTATACTAGCAGTATCGCTAGTTGGCGTTCCAGTAAAGCCAGGACTCATTGAGAATTGATAAACTATATTGCTATCGCTATTGATACCCCATAGTTTTGTTCCATCATAATTAGTTGTCCAACCTCTTGTGTTTGTACCTGCCGTTGATGACAAGTTTGTTGATGGGGCACCAGGTGCAGAGTTTAAATCCCATGCAGGTGATAATGATAGCTTTGTATGAACAGATCCGAAATTCTCCATACTTATGTTTAATCCATCTTGAGAAAGATTAAGACCTGATCTAGCTTGACCATTTCCAGTTGATTGATTGTCGTAAGTTGCAGTTGACACATCTGTAATGTCTGATAAAGAGTATCTATAAAGTTGTGTGTTTCCGTAAAGAAACAAATATCCCCCACCTGCCCAAGCATCCTCTAGGCTCGTTCCTAACTGAGCAGATGGGTCAAATAATAGATTTGAGTAGGTTGCATTTGCTATTGAGTAGTTTACACCACCACTACCACCACTCTGAGATATGACACCGATTAAAGCACCGTTGATTTGTGCGAATGACATCCACGATGTCAGTACCGCAATAAAAAATAAAATAAATCTTTTCATCTGTTTGTTTTAATTAAAATTACCGATTATAATATACTCGTCTTGAGCCTTTACAATTATTTGAATAGAAGAATACTGAGCAGCTATCGTTACTGATCCACCTGCAACACCATTAATACTTACGTTCGCATTCTCACAAGCTACAGTTATTGCACCTGCACCAGTTTGGATTATTGTCCAAGACTCACCGGGATTTGAAATAGAACCTTCCTGCAATGTCATTGTTTTTGGAGTAGCACTCTCAGTCATCCTAACCTCAGAGTTTTGGTTTGAGAATGCTCCAAACCCCGCATCGCCAGTACCGTTATCAATAACTAAATCGTATGTTGCCTTTTCTATTCTCGTTCCTGCGAAATCAAAGTAGTCACCAGAAAATACACTAACACCTGCCTCACCACCATCAACGGCTCTAAATTCCAAAGACACCAAATTTTGACCATGTTCGGGAATGAATTGTAAGTATCCCCTTCTGTCAGTAGCACTTATCGAACCATGAGCCAGTCTTAGTTTGTCAACACCACCACCAAAAGCATCCAATGTTTTTGTCTCTACATCGAATCCAGCAAAGTAAGGTCTAACTCTTGTAAATTCAGACTCTCCATCATTCCAATAAGCACCACCTGCTCCACCAACTTCACCTAAATAAATATCAGTAGTGGCTGAACTACCTATTGTTGCAGTATTTGAGCCATTACCAAGAGCATCTGATCCAATAACTATTTCGTTAGTTGTTCCGTTTGCACTTGGTCTTGTTGAAGCACCTAATAGAGTGTGGTTATCACCCGAAGTCAATGTAGTACTTGTTCCCGAACCTGCATAGTAGCCTGAGTTTCTACCAAGAGCCATGTTGAAATCCCCTGACGTTAAGTTTTGAAATACGTTTTTACCAATACCAACATTATCATTTACATCATCTACAGAGAAGTAAAACACTCCATCACCAATACCAATATTTCTGTTAGCCGTAGTCATTAAAGCACCTGACTCATTCCCTACCATTACGTTCTGCATACCAGTAGTCAGAGCATTCAATGTGTAAGCACCAACACCTACGTTTATTCCACCTTCTCCAAGGCCACTTAACCCATCACCAACTGCATAGTTACCTGATCCGATTCCAACAAATGTATTAGTGTAAAAATCGTTTGCACTGGCAGTAGTGTTTCCCCAATAGTTACTAAGGAAAGGTTGACCTTTTACGTTAATTGTGTAATCACCATTCGCTGCAGATTGTGCTGACCAATCTAACCTATCAACCGCACCACCCAAGTAAGTAGCGTCAGCATACCCTTTAGTTACCAAATCTTTATCAGCAGTAGCATTGTAATCAGCACCTGCACTAATCTTTGTGATTGAGCCATTCCCAATCATTGCCGTATTTGAACCACCACCAACTGCATTAAATCCAATAACTATTTCGTTGGTTGAGTTGTTAGCCAAAGCATCTGTATCAGCACCTATAAAAATACCTTCTTCGACAACTGAAAGACTGTTTGCAGCACCCCCAAAGAAGATACCTGCATTATTACCTGCGAATAAGTTGCTATGACCTGCTATGTTATTACTACCCGAATTTCTACCGACTGCTGTGTTTCTTGAACCAGTCGTATTGTAATACAATGCAGCAGCACCAACTCCTACATTCCAATCCCCGGTAGTTGTTAGTTCCATTGAACTTCCACCGACTGCCGTATTCTGATATCCATTTTCACCTAAAGCATTAAGTGACCAAGAACCTATACCAACATTATTTCCATCATTAGGCTCTGTACCCGTTCCGTGAGTCGCGTACCCTGCACCTGCTTTTATTCCAAAGAATATATTTGGGGCAGGTTCATTATCTCCTGACGAGAATATGAATGGTGAGCCATCTTTCCAAATCGCTCCTTTACCTAAACCACTTGTTGCAGTAAATGGTAAAGTAATACCACCAGTCATAACCAATGAGTCAATAGATACTGCGTTTGCACTTGCCGTAAACCCTGCTCTACCTTCAATAGCGTTTGTTCCATTACCGAAAGCGACTTGTGTATCAGCAATAGTACCACCAATAGTTCCACCACCACCAATGTAAGTAGCGTCAGCATACTCTTTAGTAATTAATGCATCATCATTTGCATTTATAAGTACAGAGGTCTGAGAAGGAGCAGTAACTAAACCACCTTCAAAAACTCTTAATCCATCTTGTTGAACCAAAGGAGTTGCTCCATTTGGAGATGTAGTAATATCTCCCTGAGTAGTACCAGTACCGACAATGAAATTAACCCTCTCGGTAGTTAGGTAAGTCGATGGTGTAACATTCGATCTACCAACAATTGTACTCTCTTGAGAGCCATCTGCCCTAAGAGCCATTCCCATCATAAAAGATATTTCTCCCTGATCCCAATTCGATATACCAAGAGCAGTAGAGTAAAACCCAGTCAGTTTATTTCGACCACCAACTGCGAAGTTTGCATAATTAGTAGCCTCATTATAGACACCAGTAGAAAAAGAGTGAGTTCCACTTGAAAGGTTCTCTTCACCCATGGCAAATGCACCGTACCCACTTGCAATGTTATCATAACCCATAGAAAATGAGGCATCTCCAATCGCACCGAAAGGAGCAGTAAGAACGGCCGGAACACCAACAACTGATAAATCTAAAGCAGATGCACCAATAGTTCCTTTGTCTGTTCTATCATCTGTTGACCTAACAAAACCAATTCCGCTACCTTCATCTACACCGACAAGAGCATCCCCACTCGTTCCTGACGTAACCGCATCTTGAACGTACTCAACTGTAGCAGCAGCATGAGGGAAGGTATCATCCCAAACTTTAAGATTAGCCAATGTAGATGCCTCTAAATTTACCAATCCTGCCTCGGCATCCCTAAAGACTACTATCGAGTTTCTTGGAGTGACTCTAACGAAAGGAGTAGACCCAGTACCAGTTAAATCACCCGATCCTATTATCGTACCAATGTTGTTAGCATTAAATCCTTCTGAGTTAATAGGTTCTTTGTTTCCTTGACCGAAAATAGCAACCTTATCAGAATTGGCAGTAGTCTCAGACAAACCAAATCCAATACCTACATTTAATCCACCTTGATTAAACTCAATGGTGTGTCCAATCTGTATTCCGTAATTAGTTGTATTAGTTAGAAATGTTCCAAGACCGATACCCGAATAACCACCTATTGTATTATCTGTACCAATATTAAATGCATAAGTACCACTAGCAGGTATGTCTGAATCTTGACCTAACAAGAATGAACCATAACCTTCTGCTTTTGAATTATAACCCATCACAAATGACTGGTCACCCAAAGCACCATTCAAAGCACCATATCCACCTACTCCATCAGCGAAAGACATATCCAATGCTCCTGCACCACCAACTCCTTTAAAGTCTCTTGAGAAAACTTGAGGATAGAATGTTTGACCGCTACCTTCATCCTTAGATATAATCGCAACCTCAGGTGAGATTTGAATATCAGAAAGAGGTAAGTACTTTAATTCACCAACACCGTCAATCATAACAAGACTGTCAGATTGAACACCAAGAGAAACTTGTTTCAGTCTCACTGGTTGATTGTGAACGATTATCTGTCCGAACGTATTGAACGCTACAAGTAATAATAATAAACTAAATAATTTTTTCATGTCTTTATTTTAAATTTATGCTAATATAATAATTAAAATTCAATTGAGTCAATAATTGTGTAAGAAGCTAATAAGCTATCATCACCACCATTGTATTGTGCTTGTTTTATAAACAAGGTTGTACTCCACCAATAGTTTACGACCATATCATTAACTTCTAAAGAGTATGCTATATTGCCTGGATATTTTGAAACTCTTTTTGCTAAATCAAAAGGGAATTCGTCAAGAAATATAAAGTCAGCCTCAGTAAATCCATTTAATGACTGGGCAGTATCTACAGAGTTACCCGTATTCAAAGTGTCATAGTCTGCTTTATTCATGTCACCTGTACCACCACCACCAGAGCCACCACCTGCACCAGGTATTGTGATATCCACAAACTCAGCATCAGCAATGTCTGTCAGGTCAGTTGTATTATCCTTGACAACTATTGCCGTTGTGAAAGTAGCTACATTAACAAGGGTTGATAACTCAGGGTTCTCTGCGAATATTGCAGATTTTGCTTCCAACATGCTTTGGTACTCAGCTTGTCCGTAAGTTATAAATACTTGGTTTGTTCCACCAATGTAATAAAACCTCTGTACAGAAAACTCTTGATTTGTCATGGTATTCAAAACCCCAGTTCCATCATCCCAAAAATTAGGATTGATCTCAGTTGCCGGCATGATATTGAATCCACCTGCTCCATCTCTATACATGTAGAAAAATTGCAAGTTTGATATTGCAGCATTGTCTAATATCGTTGGATTCTGTAAATCATTAACCCTATTTATAAAAGGACTACAAGTCTGACCCTCAGTCTTATTTATATTTAAATTCGCTCCATTTGGCTCTGCAACATTACCTTTATTTAAGTTTCCGTTGAAATCAAGATAATCCAATATTGAATCAACTACTTGATATGCAGGCCTTGAAGAACCTGCAACATTAGATATGAAGAATCCATTTGCATGCTCAACAACTTGTAATTCAATTCTTTGTCTTCTAGTTTGAGGCGTTGATAAAACTCCACTTACTTTTACTAATGTTCCACCACTACCAATATACAATGATGTGAAAGGCTCAGATAAATCTGGAACTGCCTCTGCCGTAAATGCAGTCCAAGTGATAACTTCTCTTATTGGATTGCTTGGGTCTGTCCAATTCATTAAAATACCCGTACCAGCACTAACGTCAAATTTAGTATTGTCTCCTGAGTTTATTGTAACGACACCACCTGTAACAAGGCCTGTGTCTAAAGATGAATAGGCATCAGCCGTAACATCAACAGGGTCGAGGTCATTGTTAAAATCAGATAAGTTCTCAGGCTTGTTTAAGATGTATGAATCGTCCTGATTATCTATTGTTGCCCAATCAGATTGAACATTGGTATCTCCACCACCACTAGCTGCCTTTATTGCTCCAACCGTTGTTTTGTAGGTTATGTCACCTCGAGTAATCCTAACCAGGTCAGCATCAACAAGAACACCAGCGTCATCAAAGTCGCCAGTCTTCTTCGCCTTATCAAAGATTTGATTTAAAGCTTCCCTATTCTCTAGGGTTATTTTATAGATTTCATTAGGTGTTGCCATTTATTCGTATTTTATAAATTCATCATTTCCTTTAACAAGTGCTGGAACATCAACGATATCTAAATCAATTTCAGTATCAACAGTATCTGCTCTAAGTTTGTTCTCAACTTGATAAAGAGTTATCTCCATTTTGTAGACATTTGTAACTCCAATTCTGGTAGGTTCGCCTATCTCTTCAATCTTACAATCAATCCCATCAATAACAACGTTATTCAAAGATAGTTGTTGCCTGATTGACCTGGCAACCATAGTGGACAACCTGGTTAATGATAGTTTCTTTTTAGAGTAAGAATATGTATTTAACTGATAAACAGTATCATCTCCCTTTTCAATTTCTAACTCACTCTCGTCAGCCAAACCGTATAGGTCAAATTCTAATCTAGAAAGATGCTCAATACCTGTAGCATAAACAACATCATTGTTGGTTGTGTTCTTGGCCTTAATTGTTACGAAATCGGACAGGTCACTATAGACTTGTACCTTTTCCGATATAAATGTCACATTATCAAAATCCGGATTAGAATCAGTAAGCTTTATTGTCACCTGTATTTCTTGATTCAAGTATGCACTCATATTGATATCGAATTCGAATGCATCCCAATTAAATACATTGTAGTTTGCTCTCAATATGAAAGTAACACCAACGTAACTTATATTAGAAACAATAACATATGATTGAATCTCATCAACAAAAACAATATCGTCAATTTTGGCATACGCTCCATTATCAACAGAGAAATACGCACCGATCTTACACCAAGAAGGTAGGCCACCAAATAATTGATAAGTTCCCGAAATGGTATTTACAGGAGCGTCATCCTCATAAGTATTACCCGTTTGAAAGTAAAACCCATAACGGTTAGTACCATCGGTGAATATATACCCATTTGCATCCCTTTTGTCAACTTTGTTTAGGTTGTCAGTAACAGGAATTACAGTTGCGATGTCCGTAGTCTTTGTTGTGCAATTGTATATTTCTACTTCTTGCGTTTCATAGTTCGTTTTAAATTGAGTCTTAACAACATCTTGGTCGGTGAATTTATGTATAAATGGAACACATAGGTTGACTTTCTCTTCATAAGAAAGAGTGTTAATGTCGTTTCTAAAAATACTATTGTTATCCCAAACTTCATCCTTCTTAAATCTTATTGAGTTAGTTGTTGATACGTAATTAACTGGCTCTTTTAGAACTGCATCAGGAGTGAAATCATCTACTTGAAATGCAGTTGACTTTATACATCCGTAAGTATCTCGAACATATACAGTAAAGCTACCTTCACCCAACCCAGGGAATACCCTAGATAATTGCCAGGTTATTTGGTCTAATGAATATTCTAGACCATTCAATGTGGATTGGCCTGATACTGTGGCAGTTGCTCCTGACGGAGTGTTAACCAAAGATACAGTTGGTTCTTCAAGGTAGAATGGAGTCGTAAAACTTTGTTGTCTTGTGTTAGTTGCGTTTTCAACTATGACGAGGTTGTTTGTATATCTAGCATAATCAAACTCAACAACATTATTATTTACTCCTAGTATTTCTACAGGATTAAGTAAGTTTGTCATTGGACTTGATGTTGTAACCCTGACTTTTACTTGGTTACATTTATCTGAAACGGCCTCTAAGAATTCTATACTTTCAATAACGAATGTAGCAACCTGAGGCTCATTAGTGATTACAAAAGTAACTCCTGCGTTTGTAGATGGATTAAAGAATTCAATATTATCTTTCTTCGCCTCGATAGTAACCTTGTCAACGGCTAATGTTATCTTAAATAAATTACCACTATTGTAGTCATAATCCCAAGCAGTAAAGTAATTAGCATCTTGCAGCTTACCGTTCAACTCACCATCATACGAGAATTGACCCGGTGATAATCTTGGATCATTACACACCTCGTTTGTTATGAAGGTGTCAACACCCCCATTTACATCTAAATCTCGCCAATTGAAGAAGATGTTTTCACCTACCTCAACTAGCCTATTGAACGTTATTTCTATTTTACTGAATGCCATTTATCAAAAGTCCTTTATATTTATTCTGCTTAAACTCGAACAATCTGAATTGCCAAGTCGTTCCTCTACTATCTTTAAACTCGAAAATACCATAAATATTCTCACTCATGGCCTCTTCCAGCGTTGCATCCGTATTGTAATCGAAAGAAATCTCAAAATTTCTGTATGATGATTGTGCTAAGTCCAAAATGTTAATATTTCGATTAACCACCTCACCGTCCAACACCAATAGCACATTACCAACACCTGATCCGAATGTTATTTGTTTGTCCTTGTATAAGTTTAAACATGCTCCGAAATATCGCTCATGTCTTTTAAACATTTCAGAAGGACATAATCTCAGATTGGTTGCCGTTGATGGTGAATATAATCCCTCAGGTATTTGAGCAAAATCATCTTGCCAAACCCTTTGTTCTAAAACCAATCCATAAGATGGTGGTTTCATGTCTAGTAGGAATATATCTTTATCATAACTCGTATCATCAGTAGGATGTGTTTTGATAGGCTTTCTTAATGCAAATACGAGGCCTGTAGAATCTGCTCGATACTCAGATAATTTCGTGTACATTGTTTCAGCACCAGCTAAAGGTGTAATCCAGTTAATTCTACCATTGAATTCATCTAAAGAATCTGCTTCTTCGTATTCTTCAGCACCCCTAACATATCCTATTTCAATACCGTTGTAACTCAAGTCGCCCTTAACTTTTATCTCTATCTTTTTGGTTGCGACATTATTCTCGAATAAAGTTCGCTTTCCTGTAAAGAAATAATCAGTAGGCTCGATCCTAATAAACTCTTTGAACCCAATCTTCTCTACCACATAAGAAACATTTAAAACAGCACCGTAGCTTTCTATAGCGTCCTTCCATGAGGTAGTCAATGGCTTATCTCTGAATCCCCTTGCCAAAAACCCGGAAGTTACTCCGACATATGCACCTGGACCATCTTCCTCATACCCTAAGTCCTTTCTACCAAAATAATTGGAAACGACAACGGCATCAGTTCTGGCTGACATTATTCTAGCCAAATGGGTGAATAAATCCATTGGAAGAATACAGTCGGCCTGCGCTCCTTCTTCAAAACTATTACTAACCAACTCAACATCAATACGCTCCATTTCAAGTAGCAAATCCTCTCCGTCATATGACTTCTCATACATTGCCAACGCTAAAGATTCACCCTTCTTAATTTCGTAATTATAAAAAGTGTTATTATACTCGATAGTCTTACTGACCATATTGCTCTCACCAGAACTTCCACCATTTGAGTTGTACCCATACTCAAGCAATTCTCTGCTTTTGTATTTGTATTGAGTACTGCCACCAGTGACACTAACATCCTCAAACTTAAGAAGGTACAATACTAACTGAACTCTTTTCATTTGATTCAGTCCGTAATCAGTAACATTTAATTTAACATCAATCTTCATCTTGTCAAGAATTATGTCTTCTTCAGATATAGACCAAAACATATTCTGTGTTGATCCGTTGCCTGGCAACCCACTATTCCTGTTCTGAATTTTATAGTTGGTTACATCTGCAGCATCTATATGCGAGTCAGCATATAAATCCATTGGGAATGTAGTGTAGAAAGTTGTATCACTACCCTTGTGTTCTAAGTGTAATGTTTCCTGGTCCAGGCGAACACCAAACTTTGAGACAAGTAATATGTCTTTGCCAATAATGTTCACCCTTTTAGTTTCCAATTCTGGAATCTCAAGGCCATTCATGGCAGTCGTCCTAGTCATTTCAACTTTCTCGCTTCGGTATCCCTTTATTTCTCTTGTGAGCCTTGACTCCAAGGTGTTCACTTTACATTTATCGTTCTTTCTCACATACGCATACCCGTCTAGGATAGCGTAGTAACGAATCTTAAACTCTTGTTTCTCAGGGTCTTGAATCCTTTTAATCAAAACAACCTCAGCTTCAATGCCATAGTTTTTATAGATTTGAGTGAGCGTATTAGCACCAACACCAAAGAATTCCAGGTTGGTAGAATACTTTGTTACTGTTGTGAAGTTCTTTTCAGAACGCTTAATGTTCATGAGGTCATCTTTCCAGCCTATAGGCTCTTCTATTATTATAGGCTCTGTAAGTGATTCATGATTAAGGGTATACTCAATCAATTCATATGGTTGCGAAATATTAAAACTCATTATAAGAAATTTTTAGTATAGTTCTGTTCCGAGATAGCCTCTTTAACGGCCTCACCTACAGAACGATTATCATTCACTATTCTTGCTTTTCCAAATCCTTTTGCCATAGTCTCCAGCATAGCCTCTTTGAATTGCTCGTCAAATATTCTTCTTTCAATATTGCTTTGAGCAGATGCCATTTGAACGGCTGATAATATCGATGCTGAGTGTAAACTATCAGTTATTGATTCACCCGGAAGTGAATTTAAGAAACTAGGAATATCCTTGTGAACCTTATCACCTCTTTGCATGCTAACTATCTTATTTTTCTGAGTACTCAATTCTAGTTGACCACCCCTTCTTTCCATAATCTCTATGTTTCCACCGTCATTAATCATCGCCTGACCTTCATATGTACCAGCTAAGTGACCGTCCTTGAACTGAGGCATTGGTTGAGCCAATACGGCAGCAGCGTTCAATCCACCTAATGCCCAAATCAATGGCTGTAATGCAATACCAAATATAGATGCCTCTGCACCAACTCTTGTCGCCCAAACTGCCGTTGATATTGCTATCTGAAATAATGCAGCCGTTCTGTCAATAATGGCTTGCTTTTTCTTTTCTTCAGCAATCTTTTTGTCAATCTGCTTTTGCTTAAGCCTCTTCTCCTTATCCAATTCCTCAAGACGTTGATTCTTAGACGCTTCGTCATCCACCTCTTTATTAATAAGGTCTTTTTGCAATTCGTACCTCTCGTTGTAGGCATCCATTTCCATTTCCAATCTCTGTATAGTTCTAGATGTAAATCCAGCACCTATGTCAGCTAAAGCTGATACTGATTGCGTAGCTATCGCTGCAGCTTCAGCCAAGTTCTTTTGAAAACTCTTTTGTGTTTCGACTCCATTCTTTTGAACCTCTTGAAGGTATGCAAGCATGTCAGCAACCCTTTGAAGTTCTGGTGGCAAATCGGCCATACCTGCCTTAAAGTCTTTAAGTGAATCTGCAGCTATTTTAAGCATAACATCCTCACCTTGAAGTATTTTTAGGAATCCATCTGACAGTTCAGCAGCAGCTAGTCGTTTCTGGTAACCCTCAAGGTCACCAAGAGCTTTCATCATTTCTATGTAATTCTCTATCAGCTTTTTAGACATTGTACCCTCTTCCTTGAATTGAGCCAACATCGGGCCAGTTATTGCTACAACCCTTTCTCTAGCATCACCAAGTTCTTTGGTTTTTTTACCTAACCCATCTGTATTTTCTAAGGCAATCTTCATCAACTCATTATTAGAATTCATTAACTCAGCTTGCTTTAACCCGTTAGTTATCAAGTCATCATTAATACCGTTCAATGTGTTTTGCCTAGCTACTGCTCGGTCGAATTCCTTTTGAGCAATAAGCTTTGTAACCTCTGCCGATTTTATCTCTTGCTCGGTTGCCAATTCCCTTGCCTCAAGTTGTAGCTTAAGTAACTTAACAGTATTTTCACCAATAAGTCCGGCTGCAGCATCAGCCATCGCCCTTGATAGCATTTTTTTCGCCAACATTTCTTCAGCATCAGCTAACCCCTTTGTGAGTATCTGTCTATCTGAAAGATGCTTAATATCATCTCCATACTTCGCTCTCAGCTGGTTTAGTATCTCTTGCCTGTCCTTTGTAGATTTAGTAACATCTTGAACGGCTATATTCATTATCTTAAGTTGAGCAATCTCTTTTGCCGTACTTTTCAAGCTATCCTCTTTAACCTTATTTAAGTCCTCTTGAGTTTTAGCGTAAACATCGATAGCCTTGCCTGCATTCCACCATCCTTTAGCCATTTCAAACAATTTCGGCCCCAGCACAGTAATCAAAAGTATGGTTAACGAGATAAGTGATTGCATAGAAAAGAAAGCCTTTCCAACTGATTTGAAAACACTTTTAGTTTCTTCCCCACTAGCTTTCAGCATCTTATTCTTTTTGATAAGTCTGTCAACTTCATCCACAAATATTGGAATGTTATTCGATAGTGCCATGAACCCTGTTTGCACAGAATTTAAGAATGCCGGAGATTCCCTTGTTAACTGAGCAACTGAGAATCCTAAACTATCAAACGCAACACCTGTTCTTTTTGATGATATCCCTAACTTATTCTGACCAGCAGCAACTTGACCGTATGCTTTCTGATTTTTCTTAAGCTGAACCTCAACTTGCTTTAATTGAGCAATTTCTTCTTTACTCAATTTTGTACCCATGGCCTTTTTAGTCAACAGGTCGTTGTAAGCTTTTAACGATGTTTTTTGAGATGCATTAAGTTGGTCGTATGCAGACTTCTCTTGCTTAACTGTCCCGGTTAACTTTTTATTAGCAGCTATCAACTCTTTTCTAGACGCAGCAAGTTCAACCGACAATCTTTTGTTTTCTTCCAAAGACTTCGCCAACTCCTTCTGTGACTTAACGTCCACAAAACCAGCTTTCTTCCCTATCCCCGTTCTAGAGATTGTGATTATTTTATCCTCGATTAACTCCAGGTCTTTTAACAAGAGGTCTATTTGTGCCTGTGCCTCTTTCGATACAATTAAATCAATTGCTCCATTCTTACCAGCCATATCTTTATTTTTTAGCGTTTTTCCGTGCAGATTTCATCATCTCATCATTCTTCATTATTAACGATGCCCACTTCTCTAAAACGGTTTTATGAACATCTATTGTAATTCCCATGGAATTTTCCATTCTGACAACATCATCGTATATTTTGTATTCCTTTTTTTCACCTTCCTCAGGCTCATTAAATAACTCTTTATGCTTGCTCGTATTGAAATCCATCTTGAATTTAAGAGCCTTTAACTTCTTTTCACATGCATCAGGATCGTCAGCTTTATATTTCCATTCCCATAGAGCCTTTTTTAGCCTCTCTGTTGGACGCAATTGATAAAGTGCTAACATACTGCCAACAATCTCTAACTCTTGAGCCATCTGGCTAATTTGTGCCACAATCAAGTAATTGTTACCATTTACTTTCTCTCCAAACAGTTCGTTGTACTCACAGGTGATATCAAACCACACTTGTGACAACTCATTCATCTCTTCTTCTGTGAAAGTGATGGAGTCGTCATCAATGTCATGATCCCTTATCAGGAAAGACAAATCTTTTGTGTTTAGTATTTTGTAAAAGTTAAATACGGGTAAAGACCCACAGGATTTATAGTATTTTCTTGATTGCTTCAATTAAGTCTGGTGCGATTATTTCCCAATTAAGAACCTCTTGATTCTCAGGAATCAACCCAAAGATGCTTACACTTCCGTTTTCAAGAAGTAGTTTTCGGCCTCTTGCGTTTGTTGTTATATAAAGTTTGTCTCCACGAATATACGTTTTAAATCCGTAATAAGATTTACCTGTCCAAAATAAGTTATAAGGTGTTCCGGCATCCTTTATGAATCCGGTTGTATCAGATGGTGGTGAATCATCGTAGTATTTTTGAGTCTTTTGTGCGTATTTCTCAAGGCTTCTACCTAACGCATCAATTCCTTTGATGAAGATTTGATCCTCTCTGTTGAGGTCAACTATTTTTTGTTCATGAGTCTTTACAATATCAGCAGTTAGTGACCTCACATTCACCATTTCCAATCTCTTCTTAAGGTCACTTACTGTTGACATAACAAACAATCAAAAAACAAACAAAAACAAATTATAAAAAAAGGATAGCGTTTGACTATCCTTTTTTACTTTATAATAGATTATATCTATGCAGCTACTGCTTCAACAGAGCCTGAGAATAATATATCGCTTACATTTATGGAATATACCAATTTAGCCGTGTCATAAAGGCTAGTTATAACCTCACCTGCACTTAGTGCAACGCTTAAGGTATAGTAACCTGCCCCATCTTCAACTACGCCAGTAACAGGAACTGATCCGCCATCTATTGTTACCCAAAAGTCAGCTTCAAGTAATCCTAAAATTGGAGTAGACTTGTCATTTGCTAACACTTGAACTTTAATTTCAGTATCGGAAGCTGAAGGTGGTACTGCACCATTCGCATCAGCATAATCCATTGACGTTCCATTAATACCATCAATTTCGGTTGGTGCGAAGAAGTCTAATGCACTTGCTTCGATCCAAGTAGTATCTTTTCTCTCACCTGGTTGAGTAAGTTGAACCTCGATAGCTTTCCCTTCTGATTCAGAACCTGTATTCCAAGTCTTAGACTTAGCAAGAACCAATCCAGCTGACCAACCAGCAAAATCTCCACCTTTATCAACACCCAAGAAATTACCTTGCTTGTCTACAACCCATACGTCAAATGCTCCGAAAGAAGTTAACTTCTCTAAAGCTTTTTCGTACTCAATACCTTTTTTGAAGGTGAACATCAAAGATGTCAATCCTTTTCTGGCCAGGTCATTAACACCAGTAACAGACGTTTCTAAAACGTCATCTTCATTTATTGGCTCGAAACTGAAAGAGTTAAGCAATGGAATTGCTACACCCGTTTGAATCAAGTCAAGTAAATACTCCTTATTGAAGTCATCCGCAGCTGGAACTTTGTATCCTTTTCTTACAAGGATAATACCGTCAGGTAATCCAAATTTGAAAGGACATCCGTAAGAACCAACACTTGCCAAACCTGCATCACTGCATTTTGACGCTTTTCCTAAAATATCTCCTAAACTCATTTAATTAAATTTTTATTGATTAATACTTCCATTTGCTTGACGGTAAGGTACATTCCGGAACCCACTTCGTAAAACTTTCCTTTATATGTGAAAGGCTTTATTGCCTTACAGTACTTTTTTTTCTTTTTAGCCATAATTGAATGGTTTTAAGCAATCGCTATTGAATTTTAAATCTACATCAAATCTGATAGCATCCCAAATTTCACTTTGCTCTTGCTCTTCGTCACGACCGTAGTTATAGAACTTTTCTATATCAAATTCGGTGTTCTGGATTAAAACAATGTTTGATCTCTCCAAAGCTTTCCTAAAGTTTTCCAACATAGGAAAAAGAACTAATTTAAAAGTAGAATTAAGCCTTACATGATTTAATAACGTTGAATCGAAACCATATGTTGCGATTTTAATTGATACCGAGCAATCTACAGAGTCTTCATAAGTGTTATGAACCTCTGCAAAGCCAGTTTCCAACCAAATCAAAGGATATTTCTTTTGCTCTTGCTTTAAGAAAATATCCAGGTCAGGTTTACTGCCAAAATCAAAATAAGGTAGGAAATCCTGATTGTCTACCGATATCGCCGGCATAGTACTAATCAGTTCCCTTAACCTATCTTCTACTACTATCATATTCCAAAGCTATTTGTTAATGAGTAAAATCTAAAAACAACATCTTCGTAATCACTATCATTCTCTGCTAAAAACTGATACATTGACACTTCCATGTTCGTAAACATTCTGTTCGAGTAATCGATACTTAATAAATTACCTTTGTTCTGTATAACCGGATATTCTCCGAGTGCATCACCTTGGTATTTAGTAACGAAACCATTATAGGCCTCTGCTATTCTAGGAATAGACGAGAATGTTTCTGCAGTGTTGGCTTTCTCTTTCACCATGCCGTTTCCAGCAAATGTTCTAGACGTATCGTTTAGAAATATAGAGAAAACATAATCAGCAATTAAGCTATATTTAAAAGTACCGAGAGTGTATCTCAACCCTTCCCACTTTACAAGGACACCAGCTTTATTGGTGTATTCCTTTCCATCAACTAAATCTTTCCATCTTTGGTCGGCACCAGGCAATAAATCACCTGTATTTATGTCGAAACTTGCGATGAAAGATTTCCAAGCTTCATAACCTAAAGCATTTTGCATAACCAACTTCTCATACTTAAGGATGTACTCGTCCAAATTGCTTTGATTTCCACCACGATCCCCTAAAGGAACGAAGTCTTCTTGCACATTTGGAATATTGAGATTCCCTTGAAAGTATGTTTTGTCGATTATCATGTCTTACTTTTTAGCTTTTCTTGGTTTGGCCTTTGCCTTTGGCTTTGCATCAGCAAAAAGACCTTTCTTGATTCCTGCCTTGGCAATATGGTCAGGAAGGTCAAGAATCTGACCTTCCTTCACATATGAACTATTAGCAGGTTTTAATACCTTTACCTTCATCTATTAAACTGCAAGTGCAGCAATGGCAGCAGCGATATCTGCAACTTTCAAGTATCCAGGTGCTTCGCTATCTTTAATTAATAAACAAGTTCTTTTTCTAGCTTTAAGAGTCTTGATGTCACCAGTAAATTGGTCATCAACATACCCTACAGAAAGAGTGTAACCTTCAGCAGCATCGTAAATTCTACCATGTCTTGAATCTCCAATGTAAAGTACATTGTCAGCGACATTGTTATTTTCGATAACCAAGATTCCGTCAATAACATCTCCACTAGCACTCACGAAAGGTGGCATAATGTAGTTGTTGTTGGCATCTTTCTCTAACTTGTACTTGTTGATTTCCGTAATGTTCATCATCAAGAAGTTAGGTGCGAATTTGTTACCTTTACCTTTTACGATAGTTTCTCTAAGAATAGGAACTAAGTCATAAAGAGTTGGAGCAGTAAATCCTCTGTTTACCGGAGTAAATAAAGGTGCTTTTGCGTCCAAACCTAAAATGTTAGCACCAGTACCATCACCTAAAAGTAATTGGTTATCTAATTCTAACTGAACGTTCTGTCCTAAGAAAGCTTGGATTTCTCCAGCAAATCTAGACTGATCCACAACGAATTCTTCAGTTACAGGAATAGAATCACCAATCTTCTTCATAAGGATTGATTTTTCTTCCCAAGCAACAGTAGACTCTGGGAACTGAAGACCTTCTGCAACTGCAGCAGCAGCACGGGCAGTAGTCGCAGTATCCCAATCGATATAAACGATTGTTCCAGCTGAATCTTTACCGATAGAAACGTGTCTCCAAAGGTCTTGCATCACCATTCTTCGTGCATCCAATGGCACTAACTCATTATCTCTGTATGAACGAGTAGAAGTTACCGCAGATACAGTAGCTAATGCTTTTTCAGATACGGTGAACTCATGCATATCTCTACGGTTAGATTTAACGGCAGAAACAGATGCTTCATAGTTCTCCTTGATGATTGCACCTAAGTCGTTAGACTCATTCTCTTTTCTTACGTTTTTAAGTTCGCCAACTTGCAAGCCGATCTCGTCAGCTAATTCTTTAACCTCTACAATAGAGTCCATAACCTCTTTAATAGTCTTTCCTTCGAAAGCACCAGAGATTGCTTCGCTAATATCCTCTTTTGAGGCTTTAGCTTCAACCAAAGACTTGAATTCATCAAGCTTTGTGTTCAAATCATTTGCTCTTTTTTGAGCCAATTCTAATTCTGTCATTTTTTTACGAATTATAATTTAACATTATTTAAAAACTCATTCAGAAATTCCGATGCCTGCTTAGTTGCAACTTCCTTCTGGTTCGTGTCGATAACTTCGTCATGAGTGGATTTATCCGGCTCACTGGCATAAAGTATGGGAGTGACACTATTTGATCCTTCAAGAACCATACTCCCTTCTTTATATATTTTTGCTTCATGGACACCAAAAAAATATCCATCAATAGCAACTTCTTCTTTATTAGCAATTTTCCCTATGTGCTTATCATAGTAGGCTTTTTCTTCCTTATAAGCCTCATCCTCAGAGTTTACACCCATCTGGACCTTAACGTACTGCATTCTTATAGAATTCTCAACAGGTAATTTATTCTCAATTGCGTATACTGCATCTTTGTTTGCGAATTCTTGGAGTTTTACCTTGTATATCAACGCCTGAGTGCTTCCTTCAAGTTTACTTCCCAAATCCTTAAACGTAAACTCTTTGGTCAATATTTCAACATCTGCCGGAAAAGCTATTATTTTTCCGATTTCCAATTGGTGATTGATGATGTAATACGTCTTACCAATTTGCTCACTCTTGCTTTTATCCCATAAACCATCAAAATGAACATCCTTGTGAGAATCCATGATATTGGTGGTGTTAATAACAGGATAAAAATACCCAGTTTCGCCTTTAAAGTCAATGTTTTTTCCTTTTTCTGTTCCATGATTTGTTTTGTTTTTTAATACCGATGGTGGTATTGCCACACTATCGCTATTTTTTATTACTGATTTCTTTAACGCCAAGATTGTATCTTTATTTGCCTTTAATTCAGCAAACATCTCTTCTTTCGTTTCAAACTCCTTATTTAATACTGCACATTTAATCATTTTGCTATAGCTTTATCCAAATTAGTAATCTTCTCTTTCAAAGCCAGGTAAAAAGGACTCGTTTTGTCAAAACCCTTTTGGCTCTCTATTTCCGTTAATCTTTCTTTTAATTTGTCTACTGTTTTTCTATTGTCTGTCATAATATTACATTTTATCTTTCCATTCGTAATACTCAGCGTTCGCTTGTTGTGGAGTCATGATCCCAGCGTCAACCATTTGCTTAACACCAGACATTATTGACTTCATTCCCAATGCTTTAGACTTCTCAATCTCTCTCATGATTGGTAAATGGTCATAAGTACCGATTAAATTAGTACCGTACCGAGCGTTTATTGTATTTGTGAAGTCATTCATCTCAACCTGTATCTTTTTCTGCACAAAGTTGATTACTGCCTTGGCCTGGTTCTCAAATGTAGAACTTGAGCCTGACAATGAGAATAATTCCGGTGGAATACCCAATGCACTAATAATTACATTTCCGTCAGCAATGATAGATTCATCTAAACCTAATTCTTTCAGCTTTATGTGTAGCGATTGCCACTCTAATTCAGAATTTGAAATAACAGTCCTTGTTTGACCAGAACTTACTCCATATTTTCCACCAACACCCAATTTACGCTCTAAATCACCTCTTTCTTGCTTTTTTAGAGGTATTTTAGCCATATTTCCTTGAGTTTTGTTGATAAACATCTCTTTTCCGTTGGATTCTATCACTATATTTTTACCGTCAAATGCCTTTTGTACCGTAATAAGTGGCTTTCTGATTGCCTCTAGACGACTTGGTGAAATCCACCAGTTTTCATCCTTTCTGCTCTCATCAATACCATTTGCCAGGTCATAATAGGCCATTATGTCATCAAATGTCAATACCTTATTCTGATTTTCAGAATCATAGATAAATTGACGAGCCAATTCCTTTTTTTCAGCACCTAACGTAAAAGGTAGGGTTGTTTTGAAGTCCTCGTCAAAATCAATGAGACTTGGCTTCAAATTATACATCATCTTCACCCTTTTGACATTATCACCAGCACCGGAAGTTACCGGGTATTGGTACAACCATCCACAAACATATTTGAACCATATGAATTGCTTCAAGAAGTCATCCCTTGTCTGGTAAATGTTTGGGTTGTTCAGTAATTTAATTATGTCGGTGTCATCCTTTCCGTTCTCTGTGAAACGAACCATGGAGAAGTAATCAGCAATCAGCGAAATACCAGGCATAAGTATCGGATGTCTATATGCCATTTTCAACTTGTTTCCGTAACCTGACCAATCAGCATCAGCTTTCCTTTCCTCGTAGAATGCTCTACCCCCTGTATCTCTTGTTACCTTCCAGCTTCCCCAGTTAAATAATCCCATATCTAATATTGTGATAAATCGTCAATTAATATTTTTGATCCTGTAATGCTATCTGGAGCATCATCGAATTCATTCTCGGTCTTGTCTTTATTGTATCTGAAGAATTGTCTCATGGCCAGGTCATACATTCCACCAGTCGGCACATCATTCCTAAATACATATTTCATTCTCACCCCTGCAGCGTGAGTAACTATCCTTGTGTGCTTGTTGGCTTTCTCGTGAACAAACATTACCGTTGAGTCGTCAGGAACATTCTCATTTAGAGTTGTCGCAAAAACTGATCCTACTCCATTGCTCTCAACCCCAACGTAATCTAACTTATGATGTTTGATGTACTCGGCACATGCCGGTAATGTGATACTAGAATTATCCTGAGTAAAGTACCAATCAACAACATAACAAAAGTTCCCAATCTTGTAAATTATTGGAAAACTTAAGTAATCCATCCCTCTGTCTGCTACATCTATAAACCCATATTTGCCGTCAATATTGCTAAGATTCAACTCGCTGAATGAGAATTTTTGAAATTCCTTCTCGTGAAATAATGCTCCTTTTACGAATTTTGTCCAATGCCCTAGAGCAACTTGATTATATTCCTCAATGTTTGTAGCCTTCATCCGGTTGAATTCTCGCTCAACAGATTGTGGTACGAATTTAGGATTCAAATCCAAATAAGTTGTGTGAATATAAAGTACGTTATCCTTAATCCCATTCCATTGACCCGGAACTCCCCTCTCTAAAAACATCTTCTTGAATATCCAATGCTCATCGTCAGGTGGGTTAAAGGAAAGTATACTTAAATTCTGATGCGTCTGCGTCCGTATCGATAAATATATCTTATTAAAAGTCTCGTAATCCGGAACCTCTTCTGCCTCATCCACAATGAAACAGGAAAAACCCTCAAGCGATTTAAGAGCAGCCGTCTGATTTCCCGATGAGGTTTTC
>Ga0209344_10001898_pt1 | contig 25160 bp, 23 predicted proteins | sample Cruoilmetagenom6_FD_187293 | JGI IMG/M metagenome (GOLD analysis project Ga0209344, IMG submission 187293) | Oil polluted marine microbial communities from Coal Oil Point, Santa Barbara, California, USA - Santa Barbara Oil Seep Sample 6 (SPAdes)... | ecosystem: Environmental > Aquatic > Marine... | reverse complement strand
CACCGCGAGTACCGCGCCAACCTTCAACCTGTCCGCCCCGGCGATGGGCAGTTCCGCCGCTTTGCAGGCGCGGATGATCTCGGAAAACAGGGCCGAACGACGCTGAACGAGGATTAGAAAATCGCCCGGTTGAATGCGCCGCCGCACCAAGCCGTTCTTGCTATCATCAGGCAGATAGTGTTCTTCGGTCGTCAGCTCCTTAATCCGCCGCGCGATGCGTTCGGCCAATTGCACCGTGTGGTGCCGCGCGCTGCGGCGGTCGACGGGATCGGTCCAATCGCCTTCTTCGTCGGGTCCGGCTTTCTCAATAAACGGCCAAAGATCGACGCGCCCCGGCAGACGGTCTTTGAACGCCTTATGGCCCCCGTCATTGGCAAAACCGCTCTGGATATCAGGGTCAAAGACCCCATCCACCGCTTGCAGGATTGCCGAGGACGAGCGGAAGGAATAGGCGAGACTGCGCCTTTGGAAGAACTGGCCTGCCTCCCCAATCTTTTGCTCAAAGGTGACGCCTTTGCGATCCAATTCCTCCGGATCGGCGCCTTGGAAGGAATAGATCGACTGTTTCTTGTCCCCCACGACAAAGAGCGTGCGATCCACATCGCTGCGCACCCCTGCGCCACTGTAGAACTCATCGGTCAGCCGCTCAATCACGTCCCATTGCCGGGGCGAGGTGTCCTGCGCTTCATCCACAAGGATGTGATCGATGCCACCGTCGATCCGGTAAAGCACCCATGCCGCCACGGCTTTATCGGTCAGCAGAGCGCGGGCTTTGAGGATCAGATCGTCGAAATCGAGCCAGCCGCGCTTTTGTTTCTCGTCGGCATAGCGCTCAAGGAAACGGGCGGCGAAACGGTGGAGCACATAGGATTTGCGCGCGGCCTTCAGGGCGAGCCGCGTTTCGCGGGCGTCCTCAACCCGTTGCATCAACTGTTCAAGCTGCGGCATTTGCTCGGCGATGACCTTTTGCGTGGGCTTGGTCGGAAAACTGCCGATTTTGGCGGTAAAGGGTGCCTTTGCGCCACTGCCAGTCAGCAGAGTGCTTTCTAACTGCGGGAGTGCTGACAGATCATAGCTGTCGATCTCCTGCAGCGCAGCGCCCGCTTTGCCGTCATTTCCACCTTTGGCCAACAGATGCGGAATGATCTCGGCCATCATGGCGGCTTCGCTACCGAGAAAGACTGATGCTGCAATCTTTTCCTCGGTCAGGTCTTCGGGTTGGTTGAAAAGAGCAAGGATCTCGGGCCAGGTCCGTTCGGTGGCAAAGGCGTCGCGCTGGCCGACGATGCTGCGGGTGAGGCTGGCGAAATCTTCGCCTGTGTAATGGCGCGCGACGTCAGCCACCAAAGGTGCATCCGCTCCCTCGGCCATTTCGTCCACGATTTCTGCCCGGAGCAGATCGGCGGCGCGGTCTTCGATCTCGGTGAACTGCGGGCTGACCTGTGCTTCGAGCGGGAAGCGTCGCAGAAGCGCGGCACAGAAGGAGTGGATGGTCTGAATTTTCAAACCACCCGGCGTTTCAATCGCGCGGGCGAAAAGCGTGCGTGCATTGCGAAGCTGATCCGGCGACAGATCACCCTGCACACCAAGATCGGCCAGGGCGCTGCGCAGCGCCTCATCCTTCAGCATCGCCCATTCGCCCAAGCGTTTGAACAGGCGGTTCTGCATCTCTGACGCGGCGGCTTTGGTATAGGTCAGACATAAGATGTGCTGCGGTTCGACATCATCAAGCAGCAGCCGCGCCACACGGTCGGTCAGCACGCGGGTCTTGCCCGAACCCGCATTGGCCGTCAGCCAAGTGGAGGCATCAGGGCGGGCCGCATCAATCTGGGCGCGGGTGGCGTCATCAAATTCGCGCATCATTCCAAATCCTCCGGTTTGGCCGCAGCGGTGCCGTCCCATTCACCAAAACGGGCGAGTTGGTCAAAGTTTCCGGCAAAGGCGTCGGTCTGCACCATCCGGCGGGAGGTGAATCCCTGGCCTTCGTCAAGGTAGCGCGAGAGCAGGGCGTGCAGCCCGGCCAGCACCTCTTGCGGGTTCTCCTCTTCCAGCGGGGCAGGGACCTCGACAGGTTTGGAGCCCAAACCGATGAAGGCCGCATGGGCGACATGCGCCACGCCGACTTCGGTAAAGCCGCCACGCTCCACCATGGCCGCTTCGATCAACAGTTGTTTATCGAACAGCCGCTGTTCCTTTTTCCCCGGCGGCGTGCCGGTCTTGTAGTCATAGATCAGCACATCGCCGTCTTCGGTCTGGTCGATCCGGTCAGCAAAGCCGCTGAGGGTGAAACCGAGGTCTGCAAAGGTATAGCTGCCGCGCGCGCCTTGCTCAAAAGCGACGGGGCTGGAGAAGCTGGCGCGATGACGTTCGTGAGAAATGAACCAATCCGCAATCCGGTCGATCCGCGCCAGCCACATGACGCGGGCGGCGGGCCAGGGGGCTTCTTCTTCGAGAACCTGTGCCGCCATCTCCAGCAATGTCTCTCGGGTCAGGCGCGCTGGGGATTGGGCCACCAGCTTTACGAAATCCTCCATGATGCGGTGCAAGACGATGCCGCGCACGGGCGCGTCTGGCGATTGCACCAAGGGGTTCATTGGACGCAGTTTCAGGCTGTGCTTGGCATAGACGGCATAGGGGTCGCGGATCAGTGTTTTAATCTCGGTGACCGAAAGCTTGCGCGGGCGGGCTGCGCGTGGGGGGCGGGGCGAAGGGCGCGGCGCGGGGGCGGTGCGCTCTACCGCTTCCAGCGCGCGCACCTGATCCAGCCAATACGCTCCGCGTTGCTGCATCGCCTGCCAAGCCTCCGGCCCGCCTGTCTCTCCCAGACCGCCCAGCAGATTGCCCAACCGGTTGAGCCAACGTGACGGCACCATCTCGGCCTCATCCGAACGAATGGCGCGGGTGATCCAGACCTCGGGGCTGGCAATCGCCTGTTGATAATCATGCGCCGACAGGCCGATGCGGCGTTCAGGTAGAAGCAGACCCGCCTTTTCGCGCATTTGGCGGTTGAGCCATGGGTCGGGCGGCGGCGCTTCGGGCCATGTGCCTTCGTTGAGGCCGCCGAGGATTACCAGATCGGCACCCTGAACCCGCGCTTCCATCGTGCCCCAGATCATGATGTCCGGGTGCGGGGTATCCGCCTCGCGCACCTCTTCTTGCGACAGCAACGCGCCAAGCAGATCGGCATAATCTGCCGAATTCATCGCGCCGCCATGCACCGCATGATCGGCGAGGTTGTCCATCACCTCTTGCGCTTTGGTGCCCGCGCCATGTTGCCAGAGCAGATGGGCGGGATCGGCGGTAACACCCCCCGCAATCCTCTCGGCCAGCGCCAGATGTGTGGCAACACAGTCGGGCAGGGGGCGTTCGCCGGGGGCATCATGGCCGGGGAAAGTCGCGCCTACCCAAGTGATCCAATCGCGAAAACCGCTAGCGTCCTCCATGCGCTTTGCGACCCGCTCGGCCAATTCGGCAAGCCCGTCGGCGCTGGGATAGGGCAAGCCGCGACGGCGGATCTCGGCTTCTAGCCGCTGGGTGTAAAGCTGGTGAAAGTTCCGCCCGGCGCCGCTGTGGGTCAGTGGGTGTTTCAGCAAAGTCAGCAGTGCTTCGGCGTCGAATTTACGCACAAAGAGCGCGGCGACATGGCGCAGGAAACGCCCCGGCGGGGACAGTTGCAGCGGCATCCCGGCGCTGTCATCGGGCAGAATGTTCCAACGGTCTAACGCTGCGGTGACCTGACGGGTCAGCATCCGGTCGGGCGTAATCAACGCGGCCTTCACACCATCTTCGGCGGCTTGGCGCAGCCGCAAAGCGATGGCGAGCGCCTCAATGCGGGGGGTTGGCGCTTCGATCAGGGTGATGTCGGCGGTGGCGCCGCGAAGGTCATTCAGCTTTGGGCCTTCGTTCAACCACGCATGGGTCACAGGCGCGGGGCGCAGCGACAGCGACAGCAGCTTGTTCCGTGCGCCGGAAACCGGGGGCATCTCGGACCACGGCTCAACCGCGCCGCGCGGTACGTCGAGCATGTTCATGAGTTTGCGGAAACGGTATTGCGGATGGTCCTCGGCCAAAAGCGCTTGGTCTAGCTCATTCCAGACGGCAGTGGGCATCTCAAAGTCGAAACCGGGCAGGATGATCGCACCTTGGGGCAGGCGGGCCACGGCCTCCATCAACAGCGCGGTTGTCCCGCGTGAACCGGTAGAGCCTGCGAGGATGACCGGATGTTGCGGGGGATTGTCCTGCCAGCGGGCAATGACCCGAGCGACCAATTGCCGCCGCCGCGCCTCGGCATCGGGGCGGGTGGTTGTCTGCCCGAGGTAGTCATGCGCGATGGCCAGGAAACGCTGCGCGCGTTCCCAATGGGCCGAAAGGTTGCCCACGTCCAGCCCGGCGACCGTCTCGGGTGAGACACCTTCGCCCTGCATTTCGTCGATCAGCGCAGCAAGGCTGTCCGAGAGCGCATAGAGCGAAGCCCGCGGGGCGAGGTCCGGTGCGGCATCCAGAAGGCGGGACACCAGTTGGATCAGTTCCAGCCGCCGTTGCAGCGGCGGCGTGGGCGCGGGCAGGGCGATGCCGGGGGCCAGCGCGTCAAGGTCTGTAATCAGCCGAATGCGGGGCAAGAACCCAGCCGGGCCGGCGTCAAAGTCATGGCGCAGACGGCGGGCCATGCGGTTGGTGTTAACGATCAATTCAACGCGGGCCATCGCCTCGGGCGGGCCAGCTTCCAGCCTGTCGCACAGCCCGCGCACCAGTCCGCGCGGAAAGTCGACACCGGGGGCAAGACCGAAAATGCGGGGGCTGTCTTGGGGCTCAAACATCGGCATTCGCCAATAGGCTCTCGGCCAGCGCGATGCCGTCCGGATGCCCCACATCGCACCAACGGCCGGGATAGGGCAGGCCAAAAAGAGTGTCGCTTTCCAGCATCATGTCCCACAAGAGGTTAAGCGAGAAAGCCTTGGCCTCAATCTGGGCCAGCAGGTCGGTCTTGATGATCTGCACGCCGCCATAGACATTCCCCGGCCCACGCTTGAGCCGGCCATCAGCGCCAAGAGCGAAGTCACCGCCGCCCCCATGGCCGAGCGTTTGCGGCAGGGGGACGGTCATCAAAAGCGCATCCATCTGCGTGGGCTCCCAAGCATCGCGTAAGAGCATCAGCGGGTTCGGCCCGGCCCAGATTGCGTCACTGTTCATCGTAAACACCGGCCCATCACCCAAAAGCGGGAGTGCATTGCGCAGCCCGCCGCCAGTGTCGAGAATCTCGGGCGTCTCCGTGATCGTCGAGACGCCCTGGGGGCGCAGATGTGCATCAAGTTGTTCGGGCAGATAATGCAGGTTCGCCACGATCCGCGCAGGCGACACGCCATGCGCGAGGTCAAGCGCGTGGTCGACCAAAGGGCGGCCAGCGACGGGCACCAAGGGTTTCGGCAGGTTCTGTGTAAGATGTTTCATGCGCGTGCCGAACCCGGCCGCGAACATCATGATGGCTTCGGGATACTCGCGCATTGGCTTTTCAGATGCTCCAAAAATTCTGGGGTCGGGTGGGGCAGGGCGGTTGCGATGCTTTGCGCCACGGGGGCAAGTACAGGGTGGCGCAGATTGTGTTGCAGATGGTTCCAGACCCGTGGGATCAGATCGACATAATGCGCTTTGCCGTCGCGCAAACACAGGCGGGCAAAAATGCCGAGAATGCGCAGGTTTCGCTGCGCGCCGAGCAGGGCATAGGCGCGGAGGAAAGAGACTGCATCGCCGCCTGTTTGCGCGATGTAATGGTCAATCATCCGTGCTTCGATTTCTGGTGCGACATCGCGACGGGCGTCTTGCAGGATCGACACAAGGTCATAGGCCGGATGCCCCAGCAGGGCATCTTGGAAATCAAGCAAGCCAACGCGGGAAACCCCTTGCCGCTTCGGCAGCCACAGCAGGTTTTCCGCATGGTAGTCGCGCAGGATTACCACCTTTGAATCACGATCCAATTCCTGCGCCAGCGGGTGGAAAGCATCGGCAAATGCCGCAGCGGATTCGGGCCGCTGTGCCGTTCCGTAGTATTCAAACGCAGGCGCGGCCATGTCGGTGAGCCAAGTGGCATCGCAGAGCGGCACGTCGGGCAATGGGGCGGTATGCAGTTTGACCAGCACTTCAACCGCCGCACGATAAAGCGGTTCCTGCCGCGTGGGGTCATCCGCCATCAGCCGGGCAAACAGATCGTCGCCGAGGTCTTCGAGCAGCAGTAGGCCATTGTCTGTGTCGGCTTGGTAGATTTCCGGCGCGCTGAGACCGATTGTCTTGAGATGTGCAGCGATATGAATAAAGGGCCGCACGTCTTCGCCGCGCGCTGGTGGTGCATCCATCAGGATGGCAGTCTGACCGTCAGGTTTGCACAACCGATCATAGCGCCGGTTTGACGCATCGCCCGCCAGCAGTTTGCGCGCAGCGTCGGACCAGCCGGCGTTTTTGAGAAAGATATTGATGAGTGCCGCGCGCGACGTCATGACCGCCACTCCGACAGCTTGCTTGCCCAATCCGGCTGCGTCCAACGCGCGGTTAATTCCCGGCGATCGTCATCGTCGCCGGATGCAAGGTTAAGGTGCAGCGCTTCGGCGGGCGCCAGCGGTCCAAGACGGTCAGGCCATTCGACCAAGCAGATTGCATCGTGGAATGCCTCAATCAGACCCAGTTCTTCGATTTCATAGGTGGAGGTTAGCCGGTAGAGATCGGCGTGCCAAATCGCGCTGCTTTGGCTTTCGTAGGTTTGGACCAGCGTAAAGGTGGGCGAGGGAATCTCCTCGGGGTATTCCAACAGTTCACCGATCAATGCGCGGGCGAAATGAGTCTTGCCAGCGCCGACATCACCGCTGAGCAGGACCACATCGCCGGGCCGGAGCTGACGGGCTAGCTGACGGGCATGTTTGGCCGTATCTTCGGGGCTGTTCAGCCTGAGAGAAAGGGTTTGCGCGGACATGCCCCATGCTTAGCGTCCCGACACGCAGCCGCAAGATCAAAGCGGCCCGTAACGCCTCGTACAAGGCTCATTTGGACGGTTGTCGCCGATCCGCCTTAGAACGCGAAAGGGACGGTTCATGCCGTGGTGAAGGGGACGTAGCGGGGCGAAAACGGACCAGCGTCGCGCCAAAGGAAATGGCCGTAACCTCGCAATGCAGCGGTGCAGCTTTCAGTGGAAAGATCGGCATGCTCCACTTTGCGCGTTCCCCCCGACCAGAGACAAAATCGGCAATGTCAGGCCAAAGCGGGTTCGGTGCTGAATTATGCCGCCAAACGGCAATCGCGTCCGAAATTGTGATATCTGCAAAGCTGTTTTCCGGATCTTGCTGCCAAAGGTCACGGTAGGCCGCGTTGCAAAACGTCAGAACGCCAGAAGCTGAGAACACCGCAAAGCCGTCATCTAGCGTGTCGATCAGGCTTTGGCTGAGTTCAAGTTCGGCACGAAAGTTGCGGGTCAGGGTCACTTCGGCGGTGATGTCTTCTATCAAAAAGGCAGTGGCGCCGTCGGGATGCGGGCGGCCCCGTACACTGTATGTCTGACCGGATTCAAGCGACCATGTTTCTTGATAGCGTCCATCTGTTGCGGCGGCGATCACCTCGGCAATCTCTTGGCGCCAGTTCAGGTAATTCTTGGGTTCCGGCATGCGCCGGTTTTCCCGCAACTGGTCAAAGAAAGACACCATCGTAGGCCGGGCGCTAAGAAACGGGGCAGGCAATGCGGTCAGATCAACAAGCGCGGGATTAAACAGCGCCAATTGGCCATTTCGATCGAATATAGCGAGGCCGATAGACAGGTGGGCAAAGGTTTTGGCTAATGTTTGCACGAAATTGCGCTGGGCTTCTTCGGCGGCGACAACGGCATCGATGCATGTGGCATGGTAAATTTGCACGCCGTCCAGCGAGGTTGTTGTCAAAGCGTACCAGCGCGGCGTTTCCTGCGCGTTGCCCTGCAAGCAGACGCGGTTTGGATGTTCCGGCTCGGGCGTGCTGAAAAGCGCCGCGCCGCTGGCGTCAGGCTGGTCACTCGCATTCTGCTTTAGCAGCGCATAGGCGCGGTTGTGCCAAACGATCCGCCCACTGACATCGGTCTGCCAAGCGGGGTTGGGGCTGCAATCGCTGGCCCGGCGCAGGGCTTTTAATTGCCCCCGCGTTTCCTGTGTGATGTCCGGGTCGGTGCGCGCCAGCGGTAGGTGGAGCCAGCACAGAGCATCCCGCCAGCTGATGCGGACTTCGCCGGGGCTGTCGCCGTCTTCGGCTTTGAGGGTCAGGCTCCCAGCATGGCCGCTGCGCGGGGCTGCAGGAAAGTCGGGAAACCGTGCCAGAAGTGCGCTGCGAATGTCCTCCCACTCATGATGGCCGGGGGCCAGCGCGTAGCGCGTTAAGGCTGTGTCGGACCCATGCAGCAGATAGCCATCTTCGAACAGCAGGCTCATATCACCACCCCCCGGCGGCACGGGGGGCGCGGCGGATATGGGCATGCGTAACCACCATAGAGCCGCGGCTGCTGTCAGGCAGGTCGCGGCCAGCACGATGAGGAACTCCTGCAATGCCATCACGGAAAATCCTTTCGGCAAATGCGATCGTCTCATCCTGCCGACACAAAGTTAACAGATCGTTAACGCGTCACGGATTGCGACAGGAGAGGCAGCTTCTAGGCCACAAGATGCCGGTTCTCGCCCGTCACCGCGTCGTCGGGTCCAAGGTCGAGCAGGGCGCGCGGCCAGACAACTTCGACAACCGCACCGCTGCCTGCAGGGGGCAGCCCGCGCAGCCAGCCGCTGTCTGATCCATTGGCAAACCGCAGCCGTCCGCCGCCGCGCTCCAAAAAGGTTTTGGCGATGAACAGCCCCAGCCCCATGCCTTCATACTCAGGGCGTGCTGGGTCAGCGATGGCGCTGCTGCGGCGGCGCAGGAACGGGTCGCCGATGCGACCCAAATCCTGTGGCGGAAAACCCGGCCCGTCGTCGATAATCCGAACGGAGATGGTGTCTTGGGACCATTCCGTTTCAATCCAGACAGTTGTTTCAGCAAAATCCACTGCATTCTGCACGAGGTTGCGCAGCCCGTGGAGGATCTCGGGTTTGCGTGGAATGGTCGGCGAACGCCCTTGACCCACAACCATTGGGTTGTCTGAAAAGATGACGGATTTGCCGCGGTCAAGATGGGGTTCGGCGGCCTCTTTTACGACAGCGGTCAGTGGTGCGCGTTGCATGTGCAAATCGTCCTTCCCCGAACGCCCCATGTCGCGCAGAATGTCCCGGCAACGGTCCGCTTGGTCACGGATCAGCGCTGCGTCTTCCGCAAGGTCTGGCCAATCTTCAAGGTCGCCCAACAATTCTGTGCTGGCTAATTTGATTGTCGCCAATGGCGTGCCCAACTCATGCGCAGCCGCAGCCACAACACCGCTGAGGTCAGACAGTTTCTGTTCGCGTGCCAGTACCATCTGCGTGGCGGAAAGGGCATCGGTCATAGAGTGCACTTCGGACGTGATACGCCGCGAATAGGCGCTGGTAAAAACGATGGCGATTAGCAGCGCGATCCACTGACCAAAAACAAAGATCCCCGGCAGCTGCAGCACATCGCCCGATTGCGTTACCAAAGGCAGATACCACACCGTCAAGACCGAGGCGGCCACGATCGCGGTCGTGCAGAGCACCAGCGTGGAGCGTAGGCTGAGCGCAGTGGCCGAAATCGTCACCGGAGCCAAAAGCAAGAGCGCAAAGGGATTGTGCAGCCCGCCCGTCAGCCCCAAAAGCGCCGTGAGTTGCAGCAAGTCAAAGAGCACCATCGCGAGGTTTTCTTTCTCTGACAGGCGCTTGTTTTGAGGAAAGACAAACCCCGCCACAAGGTTGCCCACCACCGACACACCAATCACCAGATAGCAAAGGCCAAAGGACAGTTGCAGGGCAAACACCCATTGCGCGACCGACACGGCTATCAATTGCCCCGAAATGGCGAACCACCGCAGCAGGATCATGGTGCGCAGGCGGATCCAGCTGGCGCGGGTGCGCCCGCTGAGGGGCCGTATGTCTGGCTGCGTCATCTTCGCCCCTTCACGTCATTGCGTCTTGCATCGCATGCATTCTAGCGTAGGTCTGCCGCGAAACACGATCAAGAGCGCCAATCGGCGCAGGGGACTGACATGAAACAGATGATTGCATTTGGCGCGGTTGGGGTTGCAGCGATTTTTTTGGCGGGCACTGCCTTTATGGTTTTGCGCGGCGAGGATGACGCCTATGCCTCCTGTCGGTCCAGTCAGGTCGCGGGCGGCGATATTGGCGGGCCGTTTGAGCTGGTCAACGCGTCGGGTGACACCGTGACCGATGCCGAGGTCATTACCGAGCCTGCGTTGCTTTACTTCGGCTACACCTCTTGCCCAGATGTTTGCCCGCTTGACGTGGACCGCAACGCAGCGGCGACTGAGATACTCGAAGAGCGCGGCCAAAGCATCACCCCGGTTTTCATCACCGTAGACCCTGCGCGTGATACGCCGCAGGTGGTGGGCGAATTTGCCGAAGCCATGCACCCGCGTATGGTGGGCCTGACCGGATCGCCGGAGCAAGTGAAGGCCGCGAGTCAAGCCTACCGCACCTATTTCAAGCTGCATCCACCAGAGAATGGTGAATACCTCGTTGACCATTCGACCTTCAGTTATTTGGTGATGCCCGGCGAAGGGGTGGTCGATTTCTTCCGCCGCGACGTTCGGCCCGAACAGATGGCAGATAAGATTGGTTGTTTCCTCGACCAAAGGTGAAATTGACCCTAGGCGGCTGCCGCTCCATATTAGGCGCGAGAGGGGACGTTGATGCCTGATATTTCCGACCTTGGTCCAGACCGCACATTGCTGCTTGTGGACGATGACGAACCGTTTCTGCGTCGCCTCGCCAAAGCGATGGAGAAACGCGGCTTTGAGGTAGAGACCGCCCTTTCTGTCGCGGCGGGCAAAGCCATCGCCACCGCGCGTCCCCCGGCCTTTGCCGTGGTCGACCTGCGGCTTCAAGATGGCAACGGGCTTGATGTCGTCGAAGTGCTGCGCGAACGTCGGGCCGACGCCCGCGTGGTAGTGTTGACCGGCTATGGGGCGATTGCCACGGCGGTGGCGGCGGTGAAATCCGGGGCGACGGACTATCTGTCCAAACCGGCTGATGCCAATGACATCGTCAACGCGTTGCTCGCCACAGGGGGCGATCTGCCGGAGCCGCCGGAAAACCCGATGAGCGCCGACCGGGTGCGTTGGGAGCATATCCAGCGGGTCTATGAGCTTTGTGATCGCAATGTCTCGGAAACTGCGCGGCGGCTAAACATGCATCGGCGAACGTTGCAGCGGATCTTGGCAAAGCGCTCGCCCCGCTAAAGGTCGAACCGCTTCCAGATTTTATCGACCCTAGTGCCATCGGCGAGGGTACAATCGCGTAGGCGTCGAAAATCTTCGAACCCGCGGCTTTGATAATACGCCAAGCCGCCTGCATTGTCGGCGCGGATGATCGCGTGAATATGGCGATAGCCAAGATCTCGCGCCGCTTGTTTCGTCTGCTCGAACAGGGCTGAGCCGACGCCAAGACCTGTTTCGCCCATGCGCACAAAAGTTGCGACATCCACCCCACCTTTGGGCAGGTCGGGGTGCGGCTCAATATATTGAAAGCCCTTAAGCGCGCCGTTGCTATCCTCGGCCAAATGCCAAGCGCTATCGGGTGCGGCCATCCAGCTTTGCACCTCACGCGGGGTGACCGGAGAGACCATCGCAGTCGTGCCGCCCTTAGCGATGATCGCGTTGAGCAATGCCGCCATCGCGCGCGCGTCCAGCGGCGCCGCACGGCGCAGATGGATCACGACATCTCGCCCAGTACCGCTTCGAGTCGAGCAGTGAAGTCGTTGCGCACTTCAACAGGCGGACGCAGCAGGATGTGAAGCCCGTCCATCAGTGCCGCATCCGGGCGGCCAAAGAACCGTGTGGCTTCGGCTTCGGAGAACCCGGCGATCTGGCTGGCCTCCATCCAAGCACTAACGCGGTCAGCCTTTTTAATCTGCTGTTTGACCCTAACAGGCAGGTTCGCTGGCAGGCCAAAACGCAAATGCACGGCGGTGGTCAGGCGATCATCCAATGCTGAATAATTTGGACCAACAGCGGCCTTTACGGGCGAAATCATGTCGCCAATCACATATTCCGGTGCGTCATGCAGCAGGGCAGCCAAGCGCCATTTCGCGGGGGCGCGGGGCGCAATCCGGGCAAAGACCGTTTCGACCAAAAGCGAGTGTTCGGCAACGGAATAGGCATAATCCCCGCGCGTCTGGCCGTTCCAGCGCGCGACAAAGGCCAGCCCGTGGGCGATGTCTTCAATCTCAATATCCACCGGGGTCGGATCCAGCAGATCAAGCCTGCGGCCTGAAAGCATCCGTTGCCATGCGCGGGGTTTCTGGGCCATCGCGGCTGGTCCTTCTCTTGGCAATCCTTTGGGAACATTTCCCCTTTAAACCTGTTCATCCCACGAAGGAGATAATCATGAAACCTGTTTTTTTCGGTCTGATACTTGCAGTTACATTCGGCGGTTTCGCCGGTATCGCCCAAGCAGAAGAAGTCTGCATGCCCCAGCACGAAATGAAGTCCGCACTGATTGATTGGTACGGCGAAGCGCCAGTGCCAGGTCAGGCAAAGGACAACAGCCAGCTTTGGGCATCGGAAGAGGCAGGCACCTGGACATTGGTGAAGTCTATGGCCGACGGCAATGCTTGCGTGATGGCGCAGGGCCAGGACTGGATGGAAGGTGCGACGGGCAATAAGCAACTGGCCGCTCTGCTGGACTAAGACAGACAAACCATATGGATTGAGAATTCTTTGCGAAGATGCTAGGCGGCCTCCAACACCTTCAGACAGGAGCGCCGCATGGCCAAGGACTATACTGTTAAGGATATCAACCTCGCGGCCTACGGGCGCAAGGAACTCGACATTGCCGAGACCGAAATGCCGGGCCTGATGGCTCTGCGTGAGGAGTATGTTGAGAGCAAACCGCTGAAAGGCGCGCGGATTGTCGGGTCGTTGCATATGACCATCCAAACTGCCGTTCTGATCGAAACACTCGTCGTACTTGGCGCGGATGTGCGTTGGGCGTCTTGTAACATTTTCTCGACACAGGATCACGCTGCCGCCGCGATTGCCGAAGCTGGCGTTCCGGTCTTTGCAATCAAGGGCCAAACCTTGGTTGAGCATTGGGACTACCTCGACAAATCCTTCATGTTCCCCGATGGCCCGAACCTGATCCTTGATGATGGCGGCGACGCAACGCTCTACATCCTGCTGGGTGCGCGGGTCGAGAATGGCGAAGATGAGCTGATCGCCGTGCCGACCTCGGAAGAAGAAGAGGCGATTTTCGCGCAGATCAAAAAGCGTATGGCCGAAAGCCCCGGCTGGTTCACCAAGATGCGCGACCAGATCAAAGGCGTGTCCGAGGAAACCACCACTGGCGTGCACCGTCTTTATGATCTCGTGAAGCAGGGCCAACTGCCGTTCCCCGCGATCAACGTGAACGACTCTGTCACCAAGTCGAAGTTCGACAATAAATATGGCTGCAAAGAAAGCCTCGTGGACGGCATTCGCCGCGCCACGGACACGATGATGGCTGGCAAGGTCGCTGTTGTCATGGGCTATGGCGACGTGGGCAAAGGCTCCGCCGCCTCGCTGCGCGGTGCCGGTGCCCGCGTGAAGGTTACCGAAGTCGACCCGATCTGCGCGCTTCAGGCCGCGATGGACGGTTTCGAAGTTGTGCTGCTCGAAGACGTTGTGTCCTCCGCCGACATCTTTATCACCACCACAGGCAACAAAGACGTGATCCGCATCGAGCATATGCGCGAGATGAAGGATATGGCGATTGTCGGCAACATTGGCCACTTCGATAACGAGATCCAAGTCGCCAGCTTGAAGAACCACAAGTGGACGAACATCAAAGAACAGGTGGACATGATCGAGATGCCCTCTGGCAATCGCTTGATCTTGTTGTCCGAAGGCCGCCTCTTGAACCTTGGCAATGCTACTGGACACCCGTCGTTCGTGATGTCTGCTTCCTTTACCAATCAGGTTCTGGCGCAGATCGAGCTGTGGGAAAACACCGATAAATACGGCAACGACGTCTATATCCTGCCAAAGCACCTTGATGAAAAAGTTGCCCGTTTGCATCTTGATCGCATCGGCGTGAAACTGTCCAAACTGGACCCGGAGCAGGCGGCCTATATCGGTGTATCGCCGGACGGACCGTTCAAGCCCGAGCACTACCGCTACTGATCGGCAAACTACTGCCACTTTGATAAATGATTAAGAACGCCGCCCGCATATGCTGGGCGGCGTTTTTGCGTTTTTGGAACTAAATCACTGATTTATCGCATCTTTGGCCCCCTCTCGGCGGGTTTGGGCCAAATACCGCGCGCCGGATATGCGTGTTGGAACATCCGACCGCTAAGCCGTGTTTCTCCCCCAGACCTACACCGTAAGGAGTTTGAAAAATGAAACGTACATTCTTGAATTCGACCGTTGCTGCCCTCGCCCTGACCGCAGGTGCCGCATTTGCGCAAGACGTGAACACATCGACTGACGCGGCCGCCGAAGCTGAAGCGTCGACAGTTGGCGAGAGCGTCAGCAATACCGCCCAGGACATCGGTGACACATTTAAAAAACAAGCCGAAGAAACTGCACAGTCCCTTCGCGACGCCGCTGACGAAGTAGATGACGCAACTGGCTCCAACGCTGAAGTGGATGGGGACGCCGAAATCGAAGCCGATAGCGAAATCGCATCCGACGGCGAAAGCGATACCACGCTTGACGCCGAAGCGGAATTGACCGGAAATTCAGACTCCGAGTCCAACTCTACTCTGAGCGCTGAGACTGATGGCGAAATCGAAACGGACAATAGCACAGATCTTGCTACCGACGGTGAAGCCGAGCTGGACAGCGAAGTCACAGCCGAAAGCGAGTTGGAAAGTGACACTGATCTGACAGCCGGCGTGTCCTCTGACACCGGAACTTCGATGGAGACCGATGTAACCCGGACCGACACCAGCATGAGCAATGCGTTCAGTGGCATGGTTGTGGGTGATCTCGTTGGCCTTACTGTTGTTGAAGCTGATGGTGAAGAAGTTGGTGATGTCGACTATGTTATCAAAACCGACGAAGGCTATGCCGCCGTTGTTGGCGTTGGTGGTTTCTGGGGCTTTGGTGAGCACACCGTGGCTGTGCCGCTCGACCAAATTTCAATGGCTGCAGAAAACGATCTGAAGCTTAGCGCTTGGACCAAGGCTGAGTTGGAAGCTCAGCCGGAAGTCGATGAAAGCGAAATCGAAGAGCTTGAAGCAGAAGTTCGGATCGACGACGCGTCCTAAAAAAGACCGACTGCGAAACGATGAGGCGCCCCATAGTGGGCGCCTCTTTTCGTTTACCCCCTTTTGGTCCGAAAAAAATCTTTTGTGAAACAGTCAATTGACCTTAGGCTGTCTTCAGAGGCCCACTCAACAAAGGGTCGAATATTGAAATAGGGAGATATTGAATGGGCAAGCGTGACGAATGGATTGCGAAATATGCCGAGGATCTGCGTAACAAATGCGGCGTGGAGCCTGACATGGATTTGCTGACCAAAGTTACGATTGGCTGCGGCCCGTCGATCTATAACGCCGACGCGCAGACGGTCTCAGGCGGGGACACCGCTGAATTGAACACGGTGAAGAACAACTTTCTAATCAAGAAGCTTGGCCTTCCGGATGATGAACATTTGATGGGCGGCATTCAAAAGGCGATTGAAACCTACGGCCGCTCCGAGCGTAACAAATACCGGGCGGTTTTCTACTATCTGCTGGTCAAGCATTTTGGCAAAGAATCCGCCTACGGATAACCCGACATCACGGTTGTAACCCTTTGTTTGCGGCTAAATAGAACATTACTGAGGCGCGCGTTTGGTTAAGCGCGCGTTTCGTTTTTCCACGGGCTTTGAGGTACTCGGAAGTTGCCCTGATAGGTGGTTTCGGGTATCCCTACCTTATCGGCCAGTACGGCCAGAACGAGATTTCGAATACGTGTGTGGTGGATTTGGGAGCACACGGGGTGAGAAAGGGTTCTGGCGGGGTGCCGGAGCCCTTTTTTCGTTGTGCGACAGCTTCTGCCGTTAAGGCTTCGTACTGCCCAAGGCGCAAATGATTTCCCATTCCGCTTCAGTTACCGGCTGCACCGACAGACGGGAGTTTTTGACCAATACCATGTCTGCCAAGCGCGGGTCCGCTTTGATCGCGTCAAGCGTTACTGACATCGTAAAAGGGCGCACAGCTTTAATGTCCACGCATTCCCAGCGGTCATCCTCGGTGGTGCTGTCGGGATGCGCCTCGGCGCAGACCTCAACGATGCCGACGATCTCGCGGTCCTTTTGCGAGTGGTAGAAGAACCCGCGATCGCCGAGTTTCATATCTCGCATAAGATTGCGCGCCTGATAGTTGCGCACCCCGTCCCACTCTTCGCCCGCATCGCCCTTGGCCAGCTGGTCATCCCAGCCCCATGTTGCGGGTTCGGATTTGAACAACCAATAGGCCATCAGCCGATCACCCGATTCCAATGGGTCAGGGTGACGCTTTTGAACAGTCCTGCCTTGGCATAGGGATCGTTGTCAGCCCATGTCCGCGCGTTATCCATGTCGGGTACATCAAGGACGATGAGTGAGCCGATCATGGCGCCTTCGTCATCAAGCAAAGGCCCGGCTTGGGCGACGGCGTCGCTTGACTTCAAATAGGCCAGATGATCTGGGCGGTTCTCTTGACGGATCGACAGGGCACCGGGCTTGTCATGGGCAATCAGAGCAACGAACATATTATTCTTCCTTTAATGGGCGGGTGAGCAGTGATTTCATGGCGCTGGCAACATCCAGCTTTTGATCGAGCAACCCCGCGACCGCGCGGGTGATTGGCATATCAAGTGCTGCATCGCGTGCAAGAGCATCGACAGCACGGGCAGTTGCAGCCCCTTCGACGGTGGTGCCTGCGTCAAAGGCATGGCCCGCGCCCAGTGATTGGCCAAGGCGATAGTTCCGCGACTGTTCGGAGGTGCAGGTCAGCGTCAGGTCGCCAAAGCCCGACAGCCCGGCCAGCGTCGTCGGCTCAGCCTTGAGATGTGCAGCGAGGCGCTGCATCTCGGCATAGCCGCGCGTCATCAGCGCGGCCCGCGCGCTTTCGCCCAGACCCGCGCCAATGGCGGCACCGCTCGCGATCGCAATGACGTTCTTCAACGCACCCCCAAGCTCGGCCCCGATGGTGTCTGTGGTTCGGTAAAGCCGCAGGTTATCGGTGGTCAGTTCTTCTTGCAGATAGGCACCCGCATCCGCGTCGGCACAGGCCAATGTTAAGGCTGTGGGCAGACCACGGGCAATATCTGCGGCAAAGCTTGGCCCGGTCAGGATCGCGGCTGTTGCGTCTGGTATGGTCTGCGTGATCACAGTCACCGGTCCGACCCCGCTGCGCAGCTCAATCCCCTTGCAACAGGCAACAAGATGCTTTCCTGCGAATGTTTTTGCATGGGCTTCCAGCACCTCGCGCAACCTTTGCATTGGCACTGCAAGCAGCAGGATATCTGCCTGTGCTGCCGTGCCAAGGTCGTCAGTGACGGTGAGCTTCTGAGGGAAAGCACAGCGCGGCAGGCGTTTTGTATTCTCGCGACGCTCTGCCATATCACCAAGATCGCGCGCCCAGAGGGTCACGGGCGCTTTGCGGGCCAACGAAATCGCCAAAGCGGTGCCAAATGCCCCTGCGCCGAGGACGGAAACGCTCATGCTTTGGCTCCTTTTTTACCACTGCCCAACATCGACGGGCGGGTCGTGTCCAGCGGCCAACGGGGGCGGGCTGAAAGGGTCAGATCGTCCGGGGCGCGCAGGTTGGATTGCTCTGCGGCGGCAAAAGCAATCATCGCCGCATTGTCGGTACAAAGGGCAAGGGGGGGAGCAACGAAGACTGCGTCTTCGTTCTTTGCCACTGTTTCCAGCGCCACACGGATAGACCGATTTGCCGCAACACCGCCCGCCACACAAAGCCCGCGTGGGGCGTTTTGGGGGTAATCTGCAAAAGCCCGTTGGGTTTTCTTGGCCAAGACCTCGACCACCGCCGCCTGAAACCCGGCGGCGAGGTCTGCTTGATCCTGTCGTGTTAGCCCCCCTGCAGAGGCAACGCATTTGTCGCGGGTGCGCAAAACGGCAGTCTTGAGGCCCGAGAAGGACATATCACAACCGTCCCGATCCAGCAGCGGGCGGGGCAGGGCAAAGCGGGCGGGGTTGCCTCCCTCAGCGCATTTCTCAATCGCCGGGCCGCCGGGCTGTGGCAGACCCAACAGCCGCGCGACCTTGTCAAAGGCTTCGCCCGGTGCGTCGTCAATGGTGCCGCCGAGCCGGTCAAAACTGTCCGGCCCGCGCACCAACAGAAACTGACAATGGCCGCCAGAGACCAGCAACATCAGATAGGGATAGGGCACATCATCCGTCAGCCGCGGCGTCAGCGCATGGCCCGCCAGATGGTTAACCCCATAAAGCGGTTTACCCGTCGCCGCCGACAGCCCCTTGGCGCACATGACCCCAGACACCACACCGCCAATCAGTCCCGGCCCCGCGGTCACGGCGATAGCATCAACGTCGGCCAGGGGGATCCCGGCCTCGTGCAATGCCTCTTCGACACAGTGATCAAGCTTTTCGGCATGGGCACGGGCGGCGATTTCGGGCACCACACCCCCAAAATCAGCGTGCAGTTCGCTTTGGCCTGCTACGACAGAGGACAAGACAACGCCGCGCCCATCCTCGCCAACCTGCACAACAGCGGCAGCGGTATCGTCGCAGCTGCTTTCCAATCCAAGGATCAACCGGGTTTTTGGCATGGGGTCTTTCCGTTGCAAGGCACCTGCACCGCAGGTAACACCGCTATCACGCGCAAACAATGCCGGAGCCTTTCGATGGCACAGCCAAGACTGCTTCTGACACGTCCCCAGCCCGCTGCGGATGCATTCCTCGCCCGGTTGTCGCCAGACCTGCGCGCGGGGGCAGTGGTATCGCCTTTGATCGAGATTGTGCCTACAGGCATTCGGCCTGACCTTGCGCCCTATGCTGGCGTGATCTTTACCTCTGCCAATGCGGTTGCCCATGCCCCGCGGGGCGATGGGCGTCCGGCTTTTTGCGTTGGCGCGCAGACCACGCAGGCGGCAGTTGCGGCGGGCTGGCAGGCGCAGATGGCGGGACTTGATGCCGAAACATTGATTGCCGCCCTGTCGGGGCGTGCAGAACTGGGGCCGCTGTTACATCTGGCCGGAAAGCACCGTCGCGGCGATCTGGCCGAGACGCTGAGCAAGAGCGGCCTCAAGGTCGATGTTGCGACGCTTTATGATCAGCGCCTGCTGCCATTGTCGGACGAAGCACAGACCTTGTTGCGGGGGGAGGCTTTGGTGATCGTTCCGCTGTTTTCGCCCCGCAGTGCGCAGCAATTCGCGTCTCTCGCGCCCCGGACTTCGCGCGTGATGGCTGTCTCAATGAGCAAAGCCACCGCGCGGGCGCTTGAAGCCCTGACAGTAGAGGCGCATGTTGTGGTCTCAGTGCCCACGGGCGAGGCGATGGCAGAGACCGTTGAAAAACTATTTTGCCGCACCACCTTGCCTTGAGAGGCGCATATATGCCGGGTAAGCTTGCCGACGCGAGCGACAGACAGGTTCAGAATCGGAAAGGCGGGCGGCGTGGCGAAACCCAAAAAGACAGTCTCTAAGAGCGCAGAGAAAAAGACCACGGCTGAGCAACCGACTTCGGATGTGTCAAAATCAGAGGCAATCACGCCTGAGGACAAACCCTCTGTGACAAAGCCCGCAGATGTGGCGCCTGCCACTGCATCCACGCCAGCAGCCAAAGATGACGCGCCAGCGGTGAAGTCCTCTGGAGCAGAGGCCAAAGAAAATGCGGCAGATGCCAGCGCAAGGACTTCTGCCAGCGATGCTACGAAGGCCGCCCCCGCCAGTACTGAAGACACGCCCAAGTCCACGACATCAAAAGCCGATCCTGCGCCAAAAACCTCTGGCACAAACGACAGCTCCGCGTTGCCTAAGTCCACTGGCAAAGCGACGGTTGACGGCAATGGCAAATCGGATGTGAAAGCCGCTAGCCCCTCTCGTGCCAGCGCCGCCGCTTCTGCAAAGACCACGAGCAAAGCCTCCGAAAAACCGGAGCCTGCCAAAGCTGCGCCAACCACCAGCCCCGCGCCTGCGCCCGCACCAAAAGAACGCAAGCGCAGTGTTTTCTTTCCCATGCTGTTGGGTGGCGCGATTGCTGCGGGCCTTGGTTTTGCGGCGGCTGAATATGACGTCCTCGGCACCCGTGCAGAAAGCGAGGCGGATTCGCAGGCAGCGTTAAAAGCTCAGCAGACGCGCATTGCCGAACTGGAAGCGCGCTTAGATGAGCCTGCCGCCTTGCCCGAAACCCTGCCGCAAGTTGATGCCCTTGCTGAAACGATGGCCGAAGAACTGGCTGCCGCACGGCAGGAACTGGCCGCGCTCCAAGAGCAGCTGACCGGGATCGACAGCCGTCTGACCACAGTGGAAAAACAACCCGCGACCGGGGCTGCGACCGAAACAGCCGTCGCGGCGTTTGAGCGGGAAATGGAAGCGCTGCGCAACGCGGTCACCGAACAGCGCAACGAGATCGAAAGCCTGCTGGAAAACGCGCAGACTGCTGAAGAAGCCACCGCCGAGGCCGCCGAAGCAGCCCGTGCGCAGACGGCGATGACACGGGTAAACACGGCGCTTGCTGCCGGTCGGCCTTTTGATACGGCCTTGACCGAACTGGAGGCCGCGGGCGTTAGCGACATCCCACAAGCGCTCACGGATACAGCGGGCAGCGGGATCGTCACCCTCGCCAATCTGCAGGCGCGCTACCCCGACGCCGCCCGCGCCGCACTAGCCACGGCCCGTGCTGAGGTGCCGCAAGAGGACGAAGGCGGCTTTGGCAGCTTCCTGAAACGCCAGTTGGGCGCACGCTCCGTTGCCCCGCGCGAAGGCACGGACCCGGATGCGGTCTTGTCCCGCGCCGAAGCCGCTGTGCGGGATGGTCGGTTGACCGATGCGCTTGCTGAAATTGACACGCTTCCCGACCCGGCACAGGAGGCAATGGCCGACTGGCTGGCCGACGCACGCGCACGTCAGGCGGCGGAAAACGCTGCCGATGATCTGTCACAACGCCTGACGGCAAACTGAGGAACGAAAAATGCTCTGGTCTCTAATTAAAATCGTTCTTTTTGTCGTGCTCGTTGCCGCCTTAGCATGGGGAGCGGGCTTCTTGCTGGAAAGCGAAGGTGGCATTCAGCTGACCGTTGCTGGCACCGAATTCACCCTCGGGCCACTGCAATCGGTGATTGCGGTGCTGTTGCTCATGCTCGCGGTTTGGCTGCTGCTCAAAATCGTGGCGCTGCTTTCGGCCACTTGGCATTTCCTTAATGGGGATGAAACCGCCCTGTCGCGTTACTTTGACCGCAACCGCGAAAAGAAAGGCTATGAGGCATTGTCGGATGGGTTGATGGCGCTTGCCAGTGGTGAGGGGCAATTGGCGATGGCCAAAGCCGCAAAGGCAGATCGCTATCTCAAGCGCCCTGCGCTGACCAATCTGCTGACCGCGCAGGCCGCTGAGTTGGCCGGAGATCACCGCAAAGCAGAGCGCACCTATCGCAAGCTGGTCGAGGACGAGAAAACCCGTTTTGTCGGCGTGCGCGGCATCATGAAGCAAAAGCTGGCCGAAGGGGACACTGAGACCGCGCTGAAATTGGCCGAAAAAGCCTTTGCCCTAAAGCCTAAACACGAAGAAACCGGCGACACGCTGCTGAAACTTCAGGCCGATAAACACGATTGGACTGGGGCGCGCCACACGCTGAACGCCAAGTACAAAAACGGCCACCTGCCCCGCGACGTGCACAAACGCCGCGATGCTGTGCTGGCCCTGTCCGAGGCGCGCGACGTCATTGCCGAAGGCAACAGCATTGAAGCCCGCGAAGCGGCGATCGAGGCCAACCGCCTGTCGCCCGATCTGGTCCCCGCCGCCGTCATGGCAGCCCGGGGTTACATTGATCAGGGCAAGCCGCGCTATGCCGCGAAGGTGCTGCAAAAGGCCTGGAGCGTGCATCCGCACCCCGATCTTGCTGCGGCCTTTGCCGAGGTCCAGCCGGATGAGACGCCGCAACAGCGGATCAAGCGGTTCCGCGCGCTGACCAAATCGCAGCCCGATCATGCCGAAACCAAGATGCTTCTGGCCGAACTGCACATTGCAAACGAGGACTTCCCAGAGGCCCGCCGTGCGCTTGGTGATCTGGTGGAAACTGATCCGAGCGCTCGCTCCGTCACGCTTATGGCGGCGATTGAGCGTGGTGAAGGTGCGTCGGATACGGTTGTCAAAGGCTGGCTGACGCGGGCGCTTAACGTCTCGCGCGGGCCGCAGTGGATTTGCGAGAACTGCCATCATATCCATGCGGAATGGAAGCCGATCTGCGAGAACTGCAAGAGCTTCGACACGCTGGAATGGAAGACCCCGCCACTGTCCGAAGTTGCAATGCCAAGCGGCGTGCAGATGCTGCCGCTTATTGTCGGTGCGCCCGAAGCCCCCACGCCTACCAAATCTGCCTTAACGCCCCGCACGGACGATATTGAAGAGGCGGAGTTGGTGACTGACCCCGAGGTGTCCGAGACGTCAGAGGAGTCTAAGCACGCGCCTGACCCTACAGCTTGATGTCGTAAGTCACCCATTTGGTCCGCGTGGCCACTCGATCATAGACCCCACGGCCGCGGTAATTGTCCTCGGCCGTGATCCAACGCACCAGGCTCCAGCCGCGTTTCTCAGCAATCTCGCGCACAGCGCCGATCAGCGCATCGGCGGCCCCGCTGCCCCGGGCTTCTGGCGCGACAAACAGATCGTCAAGAAAACATCCCGCCGCCGCCGCCAAGGGCCGAGAGAAACGACGAAAATGGGTTAGACCGATCACGTTTCCAAGCGCATCTTCGCAGACCAGCCCTTCGACTTCGGACAGGGGATCATGCAGCCACGACCAGACACGCGCCCGCATTTCCGCAGTCTGCTCAACTTCGTAAAATTCCGCATAGCCTTGATAAAGCCGCTCCCAATCCGTGCGGTCGTGGTCTTTGATCGGACGGATGGTCAGGCTATTTTGAACTGTCATGCTGGGCTTCCTTTCGCTGGTGCGCGGTAGCCCCTCCAGTGGGTCAGAAATCGAGGCCAAGGTCCAGTGTTGTCGCGGAATGGGTCAGCGCGCCCATTGAGATATAGTGCACCCCGGTGGCCGCGACCTCGGCGATGCGCGGCAAGGTCATATTGCCCGAGGCTTCAAGCACGATGCGGCCCTGTGCCATTTTCACGGCTTTGGAAAGCGTCGCGGTGTCCATATTGTCCAAGAGCACGACATCGGCGCCGCCTTCGTCCAGCACCTCGGTCAATTGATCGAGCGTATCCACCTCGATCTCGACGCGGATCATATGCGAGGCATTGGCCTTGACCGCCTGCAACACGGGCCGGATGCCACCGGCGGCGGCGATGTGGTTGTCTTTGATCAAGATCGCATCCGATAGCGAAAAGCGGTGGTTGAACCCGCCGCCGTGCAGCACTGCCTGCTTCTCGACCATCCGCAGTCCCGGCGTGGTCTTGCGGGTGCAGGTGATGCGGGTCTCGGTGCCTTTGGTCTCCGCCACACAGGCCGCCGTCAGGGTCGCGATGCCCGAGAGCCGTCCGGCAAAGTTCAGCGCCACGCGCTCAGCGGCCAGGATCGCGGCGGCAGAGCCTTCGATTTCCATCAGCACGTCGCCTGCGGCAATGGTGCTGCCGTCTGCCTCGAGCGTGCGTACCTCAAGCGTGGGGTCGACCAAGTGAAACGCCATGCGGGCGATCTGCATACCCGAGACCACGCCAGCCGCACGGGCACGCAGGCGGGCGGTGTAAATCGTCCCCTCGGGGATCACGCTGCGGGTGGTGACATCGCCATAGGTGCCAAGGTCTTCCATGAGTGCTGCGCGCACCAAAGGCTCAAGGATCAGGTCGGGCAGGGCGTTTGTCATGCGGGAAGTTCCTCGGGGGTTGGGCGAAGGGCAGTGGCGTCGGCCAGCGTCATGAAGCTGCGCTCTGCGAGGGCGAGCGTGTCGGGATAATCTATGCGACAATGCGCCCCCCGGCTTTCGCGCCGCGCAAGCGCCGCGGCGGCGATCAGCGTAGCGGTGGCGGTCATGTTGTGTATCTGGGCGCAGTCGGGCTGTGCGGCTTCGATCTGCGCGATGTGGCGGAGCGCGATTTGCAGACCTTCCGCGTCGCGCAGAACACCTACGTGGTCCGTCATCGTGCGGCGTAGCTTGGCGATCAGGTATTCGTCGGGGGTTTCACCCGGCGGCAGATCGGGCAAGGACACCTCGGTTGCATCACTTGTTGCGCAGTTCTCCAACATGTTCATCGCCGCACGCCGGGCAAAGACCAGCGCTTCGAGCAGCCCGTTCGATGCCAGTCGGTTCGCGCCGTGTAGCCCGGTGGAGGATGCTTCACCGCAGACCCAAAGACCGCCCAAGCTCGACCGTCCATGCGCGTCGGTTGCCACGCCACCCATGTGATAATGGGCGGCGGCGGCGACGGGGATCGGCTGGGTGACGGGGTCGATGCCGTTGCGGGCGCAGGCGGCGGCGACGGCGGGGTAGTCGGTCAGCACCGCTTTGCCCAAGGCCGTGCGGGTGTCGAGCATCGGGCGCAGGCCTGCCTGCGTTTGGGCAAAGATCGCGCGGGCGACGATGTCGCGCGGGGCGAGTTCGGCCTGCGGGTGGGTGTCCGCCATAAAACGCTCGCCCTCGCAGTTGACCAGATGCGCCCCGGCGCCGCGCAGGGCTTCGGTGGCGAGCGGCGCCGGGTCTTCGCCGCAGTCGATGGCGGTGGGGTGAAATTGCACGAACTCTGCATCCGCGATCAGCGCACCCGCACGGGCGGCCATGCCGATCACTTGGCCCCGGATGCGGGCGGGATTGGTGGTCAGCGCGTAAAGCCCCCCGGAGCCGCCGCCCGCCAGTAAGACACCCGCGCCGCGCAGCATCACCGGGGCGGAGCCTTCGGGCCGCGCCAGTTCGACCGCGACACCGGAGACCGTCGTGCCGTCACTGT
>Ga0209344_10001896_pt1 | contig 25180 bp, 22 predicted proteins | sample Cruoilmetagenom6_FD_187293 | JGI IMG/M metagenome (GOLD analysis project Ga0209344, IMG submission 187293) | Oil polluted marine microbial communities from Coal Oil Point, Santa Barbara, California, USA - Santa Barbara Oil Seep Sample 6 (SPAdes)... | ecosystem: Environmental > Aquatic > Marine... | reverse complement strand
AATCGTTTTTCGTTTTTTTCCTCTTCAGATAATTTCCAATTAACGTTAGAATCACGTAATCGAGTGGTTAAATCATTTAAAATAATCGCAGCTGCAACAGAAACATTTAAACTTTCTGTAAATCCAACCATAGGTATTTTTAAATATCCATCAGCTTCCTTCAATATATAGTCAGAAATACCCGCCTTTTCGACACCAAACACAAAGGCTGACTTTTTTGAAATATCAAAATTTTGTAGTAAACAGGAGTCATTATGGGGTGTAGTAGCAATAATCTGATATCCCTTCGCCCGTAAAGTATCAATGCAAGTTTGTGTATTAAATTCCTCAGTATTGTACTCGTTAAAGTCAATCCATTTTTGAGCACCTTTAGCCACTTGATTTGATACATAGCTATTGTATTTATTTTCAATAATATGTATATCCTGTATCCCGAAAATATCACAACTTCGGATTACTGCACTCGTATTATGTCTTTGATAAATATCTTCTAAAACAACTGTAAAGTGTCGTGTTCTATTATTCAGAATTTTTTCAAAGGTTGCTTTTCTGTTTTCTGTAACAATTGATTCTAAACATTCTAAAAGTTTCGTATCTATCAAGGAAATATTTTTTTAGTAAAAATATAATAAAGTAAATTAGCTAAAACTTTTTTAATGAAAAAAATTGTTGTTTTAACAGGAGCCGGAATGAGCGCTGAAAGTGGTCTTAAAACTTTTAGGGAGGCTGATGGCTTATGGGAGGGTCATGATGTGATGGAAGTTGCTTCCCCTGACGGCTTTGCGAGAAACCCAGAGTTGGTTTTAGATTTCTACAATCAAAGGAGACGACAATTATTAAAGGCAAAACCAAATAGTGCACATCAAGCATTGGCAAACCTTGAAAACAACTACAATGTTAGCATAGTAACTCAAAATGTTGATGATCTTCATGAAAGAGCGGGTAGTTCTAAGGTTATTCATTTACACGGAGAATTATTGAAGGCCAGAAGTACAATTAATGACCGGCTAGTTTATTTAAGAGAAAAAGACATTATTATAGGCGATCATTGTGAGTTAAATTCACAATTGCGCCCGCATATTGTTTGGTTTGGTGAAGCTGTACCCATGCTCGATACTGCAATTGAAATTACCACACAGGCAGATATATTAATAATCATAGGAACATCAATGCAGGTATATCCGGCAGCAAGTTTAGTGAACTATGTATATAAAAACACTCCAATTTATTTTATTGATCCTAAACCCTCTGTTTCACAACATAATTTTAACAATTTGACTATTATCCCTGAAAAGGCAACTACGGGTGTTCAATATTTAGTAAATCAGTTTTTAAATGGATAAAGCTCGTTTTATACAAATGTTAGATAGTGACTCAAGGGATTACAGCAACAGACCTTTATTAGCAGAGGCAGTGACGGAACATCCAGATTGGATCTTGATAGTATTAGAAAAGATGAGCGCTATTGAAAATAAGAATTCTGATATGTCCGCAAGAGTTTTAGAATTGGCTAGTAAAAAAGATTTAAGTTTAATAATTCCATATTTAGATAAATTCAGCACTTTAATTTCAAAATTAAAATTGGACGGTTCAATTCGAGCTTCGTCTAAAATTATAGAATTGCTGTGTGTAGAATATTTCATAAGATTCAATCCTTTTTATGTTAAAATACTAAATAACAAGTGTTTAGAACAGTTTACTGAAAGCTGTTTTGATTGGATGATAACGGATAAAGCTATTGCCATTCAGGCACACTCTATGTATTCATTATACTTACTTGGGACAAAGTATAATTGGATTCATACAGAATTAGTTCAAAATATTCAAAGAAATTTGCCTAAAGGTAGCACAGGATATCAAAATAGAGGAAAAAAAATAATAAATGCAATTAAGTATGATAGGATGCTTAAACTTTATTAGTAATCAATAACTGTAAACTTTCGTATAATTTGCCATCAGAAATAACACTTCCTTTTTCTACCAGATCAAATAATTCTAAGTTTCGTCCTTTTGTGTATTTCTTAGAACCTTTTAGAAATTGAATCGATTTATCATTTGTATTATCAACGAACCACTTGTAGTCATCTACAATGAAAAAGTCAAAATCAGGCTTACTAATTTGTACTACGATTCTAGAAATTAGTTTTGGCTCACACTTAAATAAATTAATATTCGTTTTTGAGAAATGCTCTAAATAATTCGTTTTAGTCAATGCATCATCCCAAACCAGATCACTAAAAAGGTTTAGCTCTTCATTAGCAACTTCAGGCTTCTTCTTCTTGATAGTTGCCCATTCTTTTGCATCTACTTGTTGTGACGCTAAAAATTGTGCAAATTCTTTATTTAGTGCCTCAAATTGTTCTTTACTCAATTGCCTATACTTCATTTTCTATGAATCTATTTAGATTTTGGTGCAAAAATAAAAAACCGCTCTTTAATAGAGCGGTTTTTAACATAATATATTGGCTAAATTAAAATATATATCGTAAACCTAATTGCATCTGCCATCTGGAAAGTAAACTAGAGTCCGAACCAAAAGTTTCAGTCAATGCTGTATCAAATGAGTAGGTTGGTACGTTGTTTGCATCAACGGAAACACCAACAGGTTGCCTAGAGTTAAAAGTATCGACTACTCCCCAATCAGAACTAATCAGATTACCAACATTTAATATATCAACACTAAATTGTAATGCATTTGTATCAGAAACTTTAAGTTCTTGAATAAATTTCAAATCCCATTTTCCTCTCCAAGGAGATAGCGCTGCATAGCGTTCAGCATATTGACCTCTTCTACTATTCAGGTATTCATCTTGTTGAATAAATGCCTCAAATGCAGCTCCTTGTCCAGGACCCGAAAATTGCATTTGTCCAATCTCACTTGATGTAGGAATGTATAATAGATCATTTAAAGGCGACCCATCACCATTTAAATCTCCCCCATAAGTATAGTTAAAACGTCCTCCTTGAGCATATTCAAAAAATGTAGAAAGTGTTGAACCCCATTTATCATTCCCATAGGTCCATTTTTTACTTATTACTCCAATTATTCTATGAGTATCTCCATATTTAGAGTAACCTAGAACATCATTGTTTACATTTCCTACAATAGGATTTCCAGCAAAGGCATCACTTGTTATTTCAGCTTCAATAGAATTTACATCCTTAGCATTTAAATAATTATAAGCAAGCATCGTGTATAAGCCATTTTCGAAGGTTTTTTGTCCTTTAATTGAGGCATTCCATATTCTCCCTTTGTCAGAATTTGTAAAGACAAAAGGGCCATCACCTGGGTTTCCATCAAAAGTAAGTATATCGCTGGCTTCATAAACCAATCTATTATCAACACCCTGCAATGTTCCAGAAGGATTAGACAAACCCCAATGTTGTACATGTGGACCATTAATATCTTTTGTATAAGAAACATCAGCAGTTAAAATTAAACCGCTTTCAAATCTCTTATCTGCACCTATATTAGTTCTCCAAACTTGAGGAAACTGATAATCAGGATCAACTGACGTAATGAAAAAAGCTTGCGGATTCGCAATTTGATTACCCAACCAAACAAAAGGGAAACGGCCTGTAAATAATCCACTACCACCTCTTAACTGAATCGTATCATCTCCATTCACATCCCAATTAAATCCGAGCCTCGGAGAGATTAACCAATCATTACTAGGCATTTGTGTATTGTCGACCAAGACACTTTGGCCCGTATTTGGATTAAAATATGGAATATTTGGTAATACAAATCCTCTGTCGATCACTTCTTGTGCTTTTTCTGCAGAATCAAAAAATAGGGGTTTATCAAAACGAACTCCAAAGGTCAGTTTAAAATTTTCAGATGCATTCCATTCATCTTGCGCATAAAATGACATTTGGCCAACATTGGTTTCTGCTAAGGCCCATCCACCGGGTGTTCCATCTGGTACCGCATTATTTGCTGCAAAAACTCCTTCAGCGAATTCAATACTCCCAAATCCAGTTGCAAAATCATTTGCATCAAAATCAGCAATATCTACGCTACCAAAAAGAGTGAAGCCATAATTTGTTAAATTAAAGGAGTTATCAAACTGGAATTTCTCAAAAGAAAAACCAACAGTGAACGTATGATCTCCTTTGAAAATACTTAAATTATTAGAAAATTGAAAAACTTTTTGATCTAATCTGTTATGAACGGAAAACGGTTCATGTCCAGTTATGATATATGGAGAACCATCTCTTGTAATATTGATCGACGGAGCAGGTGTAGAAAATGGATTTCTAAAATCGTCAAAATGCGTATAACCTACCTGTAATTTGTTAGAGGCATTGTCTGATAAGGTAGAATTCAGTTCTAATTGAACAGATTGCAATTTATTATTGATCTGATATCCTGAATTCTCAAATTGTAATGTTGAAGCACTTGGTCCTCTAAATGCAATTGCAGTTGGGTGTGCCGGTTTGTCTTTAGACGCATCTAAAAAATTATAAATAAGTGCTAAACGATTGTTATCGTTGATATTCCAGTCTAGTTTAAAAATTCCTTTAGTAGAATTCGATTCGTGAATAAAACCTTCAAAAGCTCCTGGATCATATCCTATACCACGCAAACCGGTTTGAACATCCAATAAATCCTGTACTAAAACTCTTGATTCATTAATAGCTCCGGATCCTCTGTTGGGCAACCAATTTTGGCCTAAATCTTCTCTATCATCTTTTTCAAAATTTGCAAAAAAGAACAATTTATTTTTTATTATAGGTCCACCAATACTTACACCATATTGAGTTTGTGAAAGTTCAGCCTCTGGTAATTCATCACCTTTTATTTTTCTACCTGTTAAATCTTGATTTCTAAAAAAACCATACACGGTACCATGAAATTCATTCGTACCACTTTTAGTCACAGCATTTACTGAAGCTCCCGTAAAACCTGCCAAGGTTACATCATAAGGTGCTACAGACACTTGAATTTGGTCTATTGCGTCCAATGATACGGGCTGTGCATCTGTTTGGCCACCTGGAGTCGCTGCATCCAACCCAAAAGGATTATTAAAAATTGCTCCATCAAGTGAAAAATTATTGAATTGATCATTTCTTCCACCAAATGAGCCTGCACTTGAAGAAGGTTCTAATCGTGTGAAATCAGCTTGAGAACGGGAAACCGTAGGTAAAGTTGTCAGCTCCCTGCGCCCCACATTGGTTTGTGAGCCTGTCCTGTCATTTCCAAAAATATTATTACCTGTTCTCGCCTGTAAAACAACTTCTTCTAGTTGTTGGCTATCAGGAACCATATTTACATCGAGGGGGTAGGTTTTACCTAAAGTAAGGTTAATATTGGTAAACTCCTGTGGCTTAAAACCAACATATGTTACAGTGACTGTATAAGGTCCACCTACTCTCATATTGAGAAGACTAAATCTTCCATCAAAATTTGTTGTACCACCATATTTTGTACCTGTTGGAGTATGTATTGCTACAACGCTAGCATCTGGTAAGGGCTGATTTTGATCATCAACTACTAGCCCTCTAATATTAGAAGTAGTTACTTGAGCAAACGAACTCATAGCTATACAGATAAATACAACTAAGAATAAATAATTTTTTTTCATCATGTTCTGATTTTATTTGAATTAGTGATACTAAAGTATAAAAAAAAAGCCGTTCATAACAAACGGCTCTTAAAATTTTACATTGAATTTATAAACAAATGCTTATTTCTTTTCTGCAACCACATCAAATGGTAAATCAAAAATTACATCTCTGTGTAAACGTACTTTCGCATTATATTTGCCTAATCGTTTTACTAAACCACCAGATATAGTAACAAACTTTTTATCTATTTCACTTCCGGCTTTAGCAATAGCTGCAGCTACATCAATATTACTAACTGAACCAAATAACTTATCTCCATCACCAGTTTTAGCAGCAATCTTGATTTCCAATTCTTTTATAGCATCAGCAACCTTAGTTGCTTCTTTTACAATATTTGCTTCTTTAAAAGCTCTTTGCTTTAAGTTCTCAGCCAATACTTTTTTCGCAGAACTAGTAGCTAATACTGCATATCCTTGTGGGATTAAAAAATTACGACCGTAACCGTTCTTAACAGATACTAAGTCATCTTGAAATCCTAAATTCGCTACGTCTTTTTTTAATATAAGTTCCATACTAGTCTTTTAATTATTTTAACATATCACCTACATAAGGCATTAATGCCAAATGACGCGCTCTTTTAATTGCTTGAGATACTTTACGCTGATATTTTAATGAAGTACCTGTTAAACGACGAGGTAAAATTTTACCTTGTTCATTCACTAAATACATTAAAAAATCTGCATCTTTATAGTCAATATACTTGATACCATTTTTCTTAAAACGACAGTATTTTACTTTTTGCTTGGTATCTATATCTAACGGAGTTAAATACCTGATATCAGCCTTATTTCCTTCTTTTGCTTGTTGATCTATTGATGCCATATCTTAGTTTTTAGTTGCTTTAAGTCTTCCTTTTCTAACTTCTGCCCAAGCAGCCGCATGCTTATCTAACGATACCGTTAAATAACGCATAATACTATCATCTCTTCTAAATTCTAATTCAAAAGGAGAAATAACCTCACCGGCTACCTTATACTCAAATAAATGATAAAAGCCAGTTTTTTTCTTTTGGATTGGATATGCTAATTTTTTTAAGCCCCAATCTTCTTTGTGAGTCATTTCGGCACCTTTAGAAACCAAGTAGTCTTCAAACTTCTTTACTGTTTCCTTTACCTGAGTATCAGATAAAACGGGATTCAAAATGAAAACAGTTTCGTAATGATTCATAATTAAATTGTTTTTTGTTTAATTTTAAGCGTGCAAATATACGATATTAATTTATTTCTTGACATACTAATTACTATTAATATTTTGTAAATTTGAACTTCGTTAAAATTGCTAAACATTATTCATGGAAATACCCGAAATACCCAACCTTATTCATTATGCAATTCCTTTTTTCATAATAACTTTAATCATTGAGGTTATTGTTGATGCTCGTGAAAAAACAAATTTCTATGAAACTAAAGATGTAATCACCTCTTTAACCATGGGGGTTGGGAATGTTTTATTAGGTTTAATTAGTAAAACTCTAGTGTTTGCAATCTTTATTTATTTGTATGCAAATTTCAGAGTATTTACTGTTCCTTTCACTTGGTGGGCATGGATACTACTGCTTTTTATAGAAGATTTGGTTTATTACTGGTTTCACAGAGTTAGCCATGAAAATCGTTTTTTTTGGGCATCCCACATTGTTCATCATTCCTCTCAAAAATATAATTTAAGTACTGCTTTACGTCAAACATGGTCTGGCGGCTTTTTAGCTTTTGTCTTTTGGTTACCTCTACCATTACTGGGATTTCACCCCGTTATGATTTTAGCTCAAATGGCGATCAGTTTAATATATCAGTATTGGATACATACGGAATTGATTAAAAAAATGCCACATTGGTTTGAAGAAATTTTTAATACGCCGTCTCATCATAGAGTACATCATGCAACAAATCCGCAGTATTTAGATAGAAATCATGCAGGGATCTTTATTTTTTGGGACAAATGGTTTGGTTCTTTCGAACCTGAAGTAGAAAAACCCAAATATGGATTGGTTAAGAACATTTCTTCATTTAATCCTCTATATGTAGCATTTCATGAGTGGATAGCAATGTTTAAAGATGTTTTTACATCCAAAACATCTTTTATAAATAGATTGAAGTATATTATAAAACCTCCTGGATGGAAACATGACGGGACAGGAATTTTATCTGATGATATTAGAAAAGAATGGAGAAAGAAAAATAAACAAGGTTAATACACTATTTCCTTTTCCTTTAAAAAGTAATTAAACGACAGACTAAAAGTCTTGTTCTTCCAAGAATCATTTTCGGTATTTACTATGTTAGAAAAACCGTGGTAATAATTTAATCGGATTTTAACTCGTTTTTTAATCAACAGTCCTGTACCGATATTGGCACCTATTGCTATTCGTTTTATATCTTCATCGCTCCCAATATCTAGGCGTATCGTTTCAGTATCATTTTTTACCGCTATTCTGTTATTATATCCTAAATTAACTCCGGCATCTACGAAATATTGAAAATTTCTTTGATTCCTGTTTAAATAATAACCTAAGTTTATGGGTATTTCAATTACGTCAACACTCCATTTTTCATCTGTGGTATTAATACCTCTTCTGTTAATGGCTTCAAATTGTCTTTTATTATAATTAATTCCTATACGAAAAAACAAATTATCAGATAAATCACGTTCGGCTAAATAACCAAAGTGAAATCCTACAGCACCGCTTGGTTCAACAGATTCGCCAAAAATGAAATCGGCATTATTATAATTTACACCTAATTCTAAACCGTGGTAAAACTGTGCGTAGGTCGATTTTGTAATAAAAAGAATTAAGAAGAAAAAGATACCTTTTTTAATACAGCTAAAAGTTTTTACTCTCATAAAATTTTATCCTTAAATGAATTTAAAATTTAAATAGAGGGGTTTTTACACTTTAAAAAGAACGGTTTTATGCGTAGTTTAGTATATTATATGAGGTTTTAATAATTATCAACATCTATATTAAAACGAATTGATCTAAAATCAACAACAGACTGAAAACTGTTCTTAATCTTTTGAATCACAGCTTTTGATTGCTTTAAGGGTTTCTTTTTTGGAAGTTTTATAAGTATTGTTTTGATATGTTGATTACGTATTCTGGAAATTGCTGGACTTGAAGGACCCAATACATTATCTTTAAATGAGTTTATTAACGATTTAGCCAGCCATTGGCTAGCAATATTTACTTTAGTGTAATCTTTATGTTTTAAGGTTATTTTTACCAAACGAATCAAGGGTGGATAGTGATATTGATGTCGTTCTTCAAGCTGTTCTTTATACATCGAAGCATAATCATTCGTTGTAACTTGTTGCAATATTTGATGAAACGGATTAAAAGTTTGAATTGCCACTTTCCCTCTCTTTTTATCACGCCCTGCTCTACCCGAAACCTGCGTCAACATTTGAAAACTCTTTTCATGCGCTCTAAAATCAGGAAAATTCAGCATATTATCAGCATTTAGTACACCAACTAATGATACATTGGCAAAGTCTAATCCTTTACTCAACATTTGTGTCCCTACCAAAATATCAATCTCTTGCTCCTGAAAGGCACTGATGATCTTTTCATAGCCATATTTACCGCGCGTGGTATCCAAATCCATCCTACCAATTTTATGCTCAGGAAATAATTGTTTCAGTTCTAATTCGATTTGTTCTGTCCCAAAACCCTTAGTATCCAGCGTGGCATTTCCACAAGCCGAACATGTCTGCGGCACAGCTCTATTATAACCACAATAATGACAACGTAATTCATCACGATACTTATGAAATGTTAAACTCACATCACAATTTGGACATTGAGGAGCGATACCGCAAGTAGTACATTCAACAATTGGAGAATATCCGCGCCGGTTTTGAAATAGAATTATTTGTTCTTTCTCTGCTAAAGCTTCATGAATTAGCAATAATAAACGCTCAGAAAAATGACCATTCATACGTTTCTTTCTGTATCCTTCTTTAATATCAACCAATTCAATTTCAGGTAATAATACACCACCAAAACGTCTATTTAACTCAACGAAGCCATATTTTCCTTCTTGAGCATTATAAGAACTTTCAATAGAAGGTGTTGCACTCCCTAATAAAACTTTTGCGCTATGAATATTCGCTAACACAATTGCTGTATCACGCGCATGATATCGTGGTGCGGGATCAAACTGTTTATATGATGTTTCGTGTTCTTCATCAACTATTATTAAATCAAGATCATGAAAAGGTAAAAAAACAGATGATCGTGCTCCCAAAATTAATTGTGCCTTTTCTTTTTTATGTAATACATTTTGCCATACTTCTACCCTTTCATTCAAAGAATACTTCGAGTGAAAAACCGAAATTTTATCTCCAAAATAAGTTTGTAATCGTGTAATCAATTGTGTTGTCAAGGCTATTTCAGGCAACAAATACAAAACCTGTTTTCCTTTTTTTAACACTTCATCAATTAGTTTTGCATAAATTTCTGTCTTACCGCTTGAGGTGATTCCATGCAATAAAACGGTATCTTTTTCTATAAATAGTTTATTTATATTAACATATCTATTATATTGATAATCAGATAGTTCTTTAATATCATTTTTTTCTAGATTAAAATTAACCCTATCAACTTGAATATGATATATTTCAAAAATTCCTTTATCAATTAATGCTTTTAAAACAGCATCTGAAGTATTGCTTTTTTCTTTTAATTTTTTAGCCTTAATTGGTTTTTTTGAAGACGCTTTTAATGAAAAGTAAGTCAAAATCAAATCTCGTTGTTTCTTTGCTCTTGAGAGTGATTCTAATATCTTATTCCATTTATTTTCTTCATTATAAGCTTGCGCTAAGCGAACATATTTTACCAATTTAGGTTTGTAGCGCTCAAATAACTCTTCATGCAATCGTATGGCTCCTTTATCTAAAAGCTTATGCAAGATTGGTAATACCCGTTTCTTATCCAGGATCGCACTTATCGTATCAATTTTTAAGGAAGATTGATGTTGCAATGCTTCTACAATTAAAAACTCATCATCCGTTAAGGATTTTTCATCAATAAATTGGTCATTCCGTAAAACCAAAGTCTCACTTTCCAATAAAAAGGCTGATGGTAGAGCCGAACGCATTACTTCACCTAGAGAACACATATAATAATTAGCAATCCAATTCCAATGTTTTAATTGTTTTTCATTAATCATAGGACTATCATCTAAAATTTGATGAATTTCCTTTGCTTCATAGGTTTCTGGAGCTATCATATGTATTTCTGCGACTATAGCGGTATAAATTTTAGACTTTCCAAAAGGAACAGCTACGCGCATGCCAGCTTGTAAAAAATTAGTTTCGGCCTCGGTTATTTTATAGGTAAATAATCGCTGAAGCGGAATAGGCAATATGACATTTATATAATACAATTTTCTGAATTTTGAATGTAAAAATATTGAATAAGAATGAATCTCTAAGCCAAATACTAAAATGTTTTTAAATAATTTAATTACAGGAAAATGAGTCGGTTTTATACTTATTATATCGATTATGGCATCATTCCCTTAGTCAAAATGATAAGGTGTTTTAAATCTTGGCACGCTGTTTGTAAAACTACTAGTAATCGCATTTATGAATTGCGATTATTAAAAATAATTTAACACATACGACATGAACAAAATAGCATTATTACTCGTAGCAATAATTTCGACAAGCCTTTCTCCCCTAGCTTTTGCAAGTGCAAAAAGCAATACTGTAAACTATTCTTATTATAATCAAGAAACGTTTACTTTCACAGAAAGAGGGATTACCTTTTCAATATTCGAAAATGGTGAATTCGATTTTTATATGAGCTCGAGAGCGAATGTTCAAGCGGGCGTAAATCTTGGCGGAGTGAGTATTAGTTATAACTCTGGTTATGATTATGATGCTTATGTGCAGTATGATGACTATGGTGCTATTGTACAGATTGAAGATGTACCAATTTATTATGACTCTTATGGTCGTATCAGTCGTGCCGGAGATGTACGTATACATTATAATGGACGTCGTTTATCCCGTGTAGGTGGTTTATATATACATTATAACCGTTATGGAGTTTACTCGCACTATACAGGATATGTTAATTATTATAATAGAAACTATGTGTTTCACCCATATCATAACTATTTCGTAAGACCTTTTTATAATAGATGTATTGTGAGCTATAATCCATACAGACGTTATTACAACCCTGTGAGATATAACTATTATAGATACAATAATGGTAGAGGTTATTATAAAGGATATAAGAGAGGATATAGAACTGCTAACAGAAGTGATGGTAGAAGATTCAGAAGTATTGATTCTCGAGTAAGATCAAAACCTAGTAAAGATAGAAGAGCATATGATCGTCGTTCTAGAGTTGAGCGATCTAGTAGAGTGTCAAATAACAATAACGGTGCTAGAAGAACTACACAACAAAGACGTGTTTCTCAGAATAGATCTGTACAGAGAAGGTCTAATGATAATCTAAGTACTCGAAGAGGTAATAATAACGTTCAGAGAAATTCGAATACTGTAAGAAAGCAACCTTCTAGCAGTACTCAAAGAAGAAATGTTGGCAATTCTCCTCGAAAGAGAAATGCTGTTACTCAAAATAACGGGCAACGTAGTACATCAAATAGTAATGTAAGAACTCAGACAAGAAAAGCACCACAAAAAAGAGTTGCTCAGAGTAGAATACAACAGAGTCGTTCAAATCAAGGTACCAGAACTCAGACGAGAAAGGCACCACAGAAAAGAGTTGCTCAGAACAGAACACAACAGAGTCGATCTTATCAAGGTGCCAGAACCCAGACAAGAAAAGCACCACAGAAACGGGTTGCTCAAAACAGAACTAGAACAAATAGTTCAAAACAGTATCAGTCAAGAAGTAAGTCTTCTGTACAAAAAAGAAGTGCCGCACCACAGCGTAGAACAAACTCTAAGAGATCTAGCTCTAAAAGCTCAAGTTCTAGAAGTGTTAATTCTAGAAAGAGAATCAAATAAAATTGGTATTTAAATTGAAGAAGATAAGGCTCGCAAATTGCGAGCCTTTTTTAGTTTGTTTTTAAAGCTACTCTCGGTCTTAATTCAATATTTCATTAGATTTATTATAACTGACAGAATTTTTTCTAGTATGATTCTCGTTATAGCTACGGATGATATATGAAACTCCATTGTCCTTTCTGTTGATTTTTTCACCGTTTTTGCCGAAATAACTAATCATGGTTGTTTGGTCAAACTCGTTATATTCGTATACGGTTTTGGCATAACCTCTTTTTTTATGAAGAACAGGTTGTTTATTTACATCCAGTAATTCGTATTTTAATAAATTAACACCTTTATCATCCCATGTGTAAACAGCATAGCAATAGCCAGTTTGCTTATTGATACCGGGGTTTCCCAAGCTATCAATAAATTGAGTGGATTTATAGTTTCCATAATTATCATAAAACCGTTTGCCTCCCCAGAATCCATGCGAATTAATTATTGAAGAACCATCAATATCTTCATACCTGACGCTAGTTTCATAACCATATTGGTCAGGAATATTAATACCTTTTGCCACATTAGGCCCATTACCCCTATGAACCTGGTTCCTGGCATTTAAAACAGTCCAACCCAACCATCTTCCTTCTTTGTCGAAAAGTAATTTATCTTGTGCAACTCCTGAATTGTTTTCCACCAAGACACCCTTTTTATCAATATTTTGCATCAATGCTAGCACACCGTTCTGTTCATAGTATAATCGGATTCTAAAAAATTCAAAATGTGGTCGCAAAGGTTTTAAATTTCCCGCTAGATCATATCTTGATTCAATGACAGAGCCATCATTTTGATGATTCCATTTATAATTAGAAATTCCCCAACTATTTTCTATCATAATCCCTTTATTATCCTCATAATGCAGGGCAACTCGTCTTCCATTTTTATCAAGAGCATATACACTTTTGTATGCTCCTCTTTGTTTTATTTGATTTCCAAATCGATCAAAGTATGTAATTATTTCTTTGTTATCAGCATATGCTATTTTCTGCATAGGTGCTGTAAAAAAATAATTGGCCGTATGATTTGGCCTTCTCAACTTATCCCCTGTCCAAAACGAAATACTTTCAAGACGGAACAGATTGTCGTATTTAAATCGATAATGATTACGAGTCATTGCTTCTTCTTTTGATAATCTCACTATTCCTTGAAAAAATGGGTATGGTGATTCGAGAAGAGCAACAGTTGAATAATATTCTAAAACATGTCCAGCCTCTTTACTGTCATAGGGTATTTTATTATCAGCATGACCGGAAGATAAAAACAAAGCTGCTGTTAAGACTAAATAAATTTTATTCATTTCTTTTGTATTTTGATATTACAAAAGTCGAAATGAAAAATGAAAGAGCCATATAAAACAAGGTTTATAAAGACTCAATTCATGAATTAGAACTTCTTTTTGATTTTAGAAATTGATTTGGGGTAACATTGGTTGTCTTTTTAAAGGTTCTAAAAAAAGCCGATTTAGATTTAAATCCAGCCATTATTCCAATAGCCTCTAATGTTAACGATGTATTTTTTGTATCAAGCATTTGCTTTTTTGCTTCTTCAACCCGATAATTATTAATAAAATCTACAAAGCTTAAATTTAGGTGGTGATTAATAGCTTGAGACAAATATTTTGGGTTTGTGTCTAAACGCTTTGAAAGTTCATTTAATGTAAATTTTTCTTTTTTATATAATTCTTTACTTTCAATATAATTTTTGGCTTTACTTATTATTCTTTCATAAGAACTCCCTGCTAAAGCACTTCCAATATATTTGGTTGGAGGTAAAAACACACTCCCGGTATTCACTAATAATGCCATTATACAAAGTAATATGATAAGAATAGATAAAAAAGTAATATCTATTGGCCACTCTATCATTGAAAAATTTGTAGCACCATAAACCCATTTATAAATTAAATTTGAGAACAGATTAAATAAAAAGTAAATCACAATAATAGTAGAAAGTATATGTATAAGTCGTTTACTTTGAATCATCGCATTTCTTTTTTTAAACAAAAAGAAGTTATATCCAATAACACCTAGAAATGGTAAAGGAATTATGATAGGCTTAAGCATAGAATTTATAGTACGCCAATAATTAGAAGGTCCTGGCCTGGTATCACTGTAGAACATGTTTAATATCTCTAATTTTTTATTTGAAGGAATTAATAAACCTGTTATAAACACATATACACTATATATCACAAAAACCAATAAAAGCAACTTGTGAATCGTCTTTAATTTAAATTCTGGTTTTATAACAGACCAAACAAAAAATAGAAAAGTAGGATAAATCAATAGATTATAAAATCTTCCTGGAAGATAAAGTATGTATAAGTCATACATTAAATGACTATGGATTAATGTTTTATAAAATAGTTCATATCCTAAAATTAAAATAGAAATATACAAAAACAGATAACCATCATTTTTGAACTTCTTTTGAAAAATAAAGAATAGACCTAAAAACAATGCTATAAAAAAAACTCCTAACCCTAGAAATGTGAAAACATCAATTCTGTACTCCATAAACAAAGGCAAAAAACAAAAATAAGCAATTAAACGTTTGTCAACAATGTATAAAGTAACTAGCCCAACAAAGTAGTCCCTGGCAGTGTTGGAACGGGCGGGTTGCCTAAGTTATCGTACTTAGGAATATCCTGTGGATTTTATACCGTTCGAACTATTTACTAATTTCAAACCATAAGTTGAAACTAATCAATGCCGCTCCAACTTATTTTTTAAAACAATCATCAATACGAAGGGTAAGGCAGGGCCAAGACGATATTTCTTAAGGTTGGCCAATAAAATCATCCCAATCTGTCCAATCACCTACATCTATTAGTTTATTATGATCTAAGCCATTGAATGTACGTGTATAGATCTTACCTAAGGCATCTCTGGTAGTTGCAATAGCAGTAATATTCGTATCTGAGCCCTCGAGGTACTGTAAGTCAATACTAACATCTATTAAAACAATTGCTCCCGTTGGTCTTCCGAAATCTATCCAAGGTGACCAATTGATCAAATTATCTAATTGATCTCTTTCTTCATTTATACAAAAGCGAATATATACTTTATTATCGGTCGCCTTTAAAGTGATAACAACGGCTGTTACTTTATCTAAAATATCACGTTGTTGAGCAACACTTGCTTCATGAGAAATTAAGATAGGAGGTTGATGGTCAACCTTGGCCTCAATCTTATCAAGTTTTTCTTCTTCTTTATCATTTTTAACTTCGATCTTATCTAATTTGCCTTCTATTTTATCCAACTTACCTTCCTGCTTGTCGTTCTTTCCTTCAATCTTATCAAGTTTTACTTCAATTTTATCGGCTTTACTCTCTAACTCGTCTAATTTCTGCTCTTCTTTATCATTTTTCTCCTCTATCTTATCAAGCTTTTCCTCTATTTTATCAAGCTTTTCCTCTTCCATATCATTTTTCTCCTCGAGCTTATCAAGTTTTTCTTCGAGCTTATCTAATTTCTCTTCTTCCCTATCATTTTTCTCCTCTATTTTATCTAGTTTTAATTCTACAAAATCAATTTTTGCTTCTGCTCTATCAATCTTTTCTTCTATATGGTCATTTTTAGTTTCGATCATATCCAGTTTTTCACCAACTACATCGAGTTTGCTTTCAGCCCTGTCCCCTTTTTCCTCAATTGAAGAAATGGCTTCTGCCAGTTTATCGGCTTTCCCTTCCATCTTATCTCCCTTTAATTCAATTTTATCCAGTTTTTCAGAGATCTTATCTTCTTTAACTTCCAATTTGTCAATTTTAGTGATAGAAGATTCAATTTGAATTTTCAATTCAGACTGCCCTGTTTTTATATCAACGATATTGGCCTCCTGTCTATCACCTTTAGCTTCTAACTTATTTATTTTTTCTCCGGCTTCTCCACTTTTGATTCCGGCTCCAACTTTCATCATTATCTGTGCAATAATATCAACAAATTTAGCCAAAGCACTCGGCCATTGTCCGGGATCAAATTCGGTATCAACTCCACCACCAGCACCAACACCTACGCTTACTTCACCTGTCACTTCAGCAGAGGGTTTTAATATTTTTGCAATATTCTCTCCGCCTTCCATAAGCTTACTTATTTCATGTATGATAAAGCCACCAATATCAAGAAAACTTCCCCAGGTACTACTTGATTCTCCTGAACTATCTGTTTTGATATTAGCCATTTTAGTTTGAAGCGGCGAAGCCTGACTAAACAAAATATCACCCGACATATTTTTTGGACCTATATAGTTGGCTATGTATCCTTTAGACCCAAATAAATTTTCAGTAAAATTATCTAACCCTTCCGCCAATTTTGTTTGGTAAAAAATATTATCCATTGTTTTAATGGTTTTTAAGGGCGTAAAATCATACTTTTCCTGTATTGGAGCCCACAACATAAGGGTCTCTAAGAGCATGGGTTTTACCGATCTTGTATTGTCGAGATTAACAGCAGCGTCTATCAGTTCTTTTTCATAGGGTGTATACTTAGCTATTGCGCGGCCAAAACCAGAAACAAGACTAGCTACCTTATCAACAGCATCAAAATATTTTTTAGTTTGGGAGCCTACGGGTTCTTTGTTATCCAAAGGGCGCTTAACTGAGAATCTTTTAGTATTTGACTGAGTACTATTAACTTGTAAAAATATACTGCTGGTAGGTCTTTTAGGCATGGGACATAATACTAGAGCTTCTGAATCAGAAAAAGGATAAGCGAATATTTTTTCCTGAATACCATCAAAAAAAACGTTCACTGCCTTGCTTTTTTTTCCAAATCCCCTACCTATAATTCGTATACAAGTACCGGCGTGTGCGCTAGTAATTTTTTTGCCCATATTATGAAAGGAAGTTCCTAACATGGCTTTAATAAATGGACCTTTTCGAGACTTTTCTATTGGCTTTTTCACGATCTGTTCTTTAATAGATTAATTCCTGTTTTAAGTTGCTCTTTAACTACTTTTTCTTTCTCTTTTTTTAAATTTCTTTGTAAAAATGATATATCAATACTCCGCGCATTCTTTGTAAAAGCCATAACTGCTCTCCACCTAACCTGCGGGTCTGGATCGTCCATTAGGATCTTAAGGGTCTTCATTGCCTTTGGAGTTCCAATTGCACCTAATGTTAAAGCACCTTCTCTTTTAAGTTCAGTACTTTTTTTATCTAAGCATAAGGCACATACACTGTTGATAGCAGGTTTATATTTTAAGGACTTTATAGCACTAAGGGCTTCCCATTTTATCCAGTTACTATTAGATTTTAAACCTTTAACCAATACAGGACCCGCTTTTTTTTCATTTAGCATACTTAAGATCAAAGCAGTACGCCATTTTTTATCAGTTTTTTTGAGTGAAGTTGCCTAAGAAGAATTGACCTACTTTTGACCTTATCGAAACGGGTTACAGCCCAAAAAGATCTCCATCTGGCGTGAACCTCATCTTCATTAATTGCAAAATTAATAAGAGCTTTCATGGTTGTAGGTTCAGCAAAATCACCTAGAAAACTAACTAGTTCCCATCTTAGAAAATCATCTTCACTCTTTAAATAAGGGATTAGTAAAGGAGCGGCTTTTGGACCCAGAGCATATATTTTTTTGCGTAGTTTACTTCTCGCATCATGCCCTTTAGCCTTTTCAAGGCTATTCATTAATCTGGATACCTTATCTCTTAAACTATGTGCCAAACTAGAAGTTATTAAAAACGTAAATACTCAAAGTTAAGCATTTATAATTTTATGGCAATTCGACATTGTTGGGAAGAAAAAATAGGTTTAGACAACCCGTGAACTAATAACTTTAGATCAATGCCGTTCCAACTTATTTTTAAAAACAAACATCAATACTATGGGCAAGGCAAGGATCAAGATGATATTTCTATTGGTTGTAAATATTTGTGGAAACAATGTCAGGGTCAATATAAAACCCCCAATAGCGCCTCCTAAATGGGCAGAATGACCTATATTACCTAATTGTTTTTTCATGCCGTAAACCGAATATAAGAAGTATCCTACGCCAAATACATAACCCGGAAAACTAAAAAAAGGAAATAATATAAAGGTTAATCGCATTTCAGGATTTAACATAATAGCAGCATATACAATACCCATAACTGCTCCTGAAGCGCCTACAGCACTATAATAAGGTTCTCTTTTATGAAAACTGAGCGACAAGGTGTTACCGGCAATTAAACTCCCAAAATAGATCAATAAAAATTTGATGATACCAACATTGTCAATTACAGGATCTGCAAAAATATATAAGGCAAACATATTAAAGATCAAATGTGTCTGATCTACATGTAAAAAACCAGAACTTAACATTCTTATTTGGTCTCCCTGATAGATAGGGCCTATCTGAAATTTATAACGTTCTAAAAATGACCTGTCTGAAAAACCTTTAAATGATACCAAGGCATTGATAGCAATTAATACAAAAACTACTGAATTCATTCAATAAAAATTTTGACCAAATATCGGTATATAATTTTATCTTTGAAAAAAATATTTTTACCATTGCAATTCTTATCTTTTATTTTAATTTACCCTATTATCTGGTGCTACTCTATGTTACCATTTAGAGTTTTGTATTTCTTTTCAGATATCATTTATTATATTCTCTATTATATTGTAGGTTATCGTAAAAAAGTAGTTTTCGGCAACTTAAAGTTAGCATTTCCTGAAAAATCTGAAAAAGAGATCACTACAATTGCAAAGAAATTTTATCATCATTTTGTAGACGTTTTTGGAGTGGAAATGATAAAATCATTTACCATGTCAACAAAAGAAATGGCAAAACGCTATCAAGGCATAAACATAGAAATATTTGATAAACTGTATGATCAAGGCAGAAGTTCTATAGTTGTAGGAGCACATCATGCAAATTGGGAATGGATCTTTAATTTTAATGTATTGATAAAATATAATGTTTATGCTGTTTTTAAAAAATTGAAAAACCCTTATTTTGATAAAAAAATTAGAGAAACCCGAGGTCGCTTTAATACGACATTGATCTCTACCAAAGAAACTTTTGCTGTTGTTAAAAAAAATAGTGAAACAAATACTACTTCACTTTTCGGGTTTATTAGTGATCAAACACCCAGATTAGGGAAAGCTCAATATTGGTCAGAATTTTTAGGTGTAAGAGTGCCTATGCAGATTGGTGTTGAAGTATTGGCAAAAAAATATGATCTTGCTGTGATCTTTTATGATGCGAAAAAAATAAAACGTGGGTATTATGAGTGTACGTTGAGGTTATTGACCGACTCGCCAAAAGATTTTAAAGATTATGAATTAACTGATCTCTATTTCCGTGAGGTAGAAAAGCAAATAAAAAATGCGCCCGAGCATTATCTGTGGACGCATAAACGTTTTAAACATGTAGGGAAAGAACCTAAATAGCTTTGACTATTCCTGAGTTTCTAATATTCTACCTTTAGAATCAACTATTAAATGATATACAATAGGTCCGCGAGCTATCTGTACCTTATACAATTTGGTGTTACCTTTCTCTTCAGTATAAAAAGCTTGTTTCATTTCATAACCGGCTAATGTAGATACTGATTCTTTAACTTTTTTCGGCAATTTCTCCAATGTAATAGTTTTCAATTTATTATTGTCTAATTCAACAGGCTCTATTTTCTTTACTTCCTGACCATAGGTATTTTCCGCTCCAAAAAATACAATACCTACTAATACTATCATTAATTTTAAACCTTTCATGTTTTTTTTGTTTTTTATATTATTATCTCCAACTGGAAGCTCTGTCTTTTTCAAGATCAAAACCTAAAGTTATTAGATGTGTTCCACTATTATTTAATTGACTTGCATCATTTATATTCCATTGAAATGCGTATCCGAAATAGAAATCACTCTTTTTAATACCTATCATAGGTGAAAAAGATAAGGGCTCAAAGCTTTGATCATTTATAAATCTAACATTGATACCTGCCCAATAATAATCTGCCTCATTATTATTATCGTGTTTTCTTGCCTTGAAATTTATATCGGTTACCGAACGTTTATCGCCTTCAAAATACTTAAAGTAAAGCGAGGGTTCATATTCATATTCTTCACTTTTACTTATAAAAGTATAACCGGTATAAACATAGTAATTTCTTAACTTAATTGGTTCTGTACTATCAAATATTTTTACATTCTTATTTAAAATATTCGATGCATTGATACTAAAAAAGTATTTTTCATAGCGATATAATGCGCCAAACTCAAAGTTGTGGTTTGCAGTTGACGGGCTTGCTCCAATAGCTGGATCATCAATAGGATCGTCATTTCCATTATGAAAATTTTCAGTATCAATTTTAAAATGGTTGAACTTATATGATATACCTAATGACAAAAACTGCTCACTAGCATCGTCTAAAATTAAATGATGAGCATATGATAACTGCGCTCCTATTTGCTTTGTATTACCATTCTTATCATTGTATAATAAAATACCACCACCAGATCTTTCGGCAAATCGTACATCGTAAGATAAATTCTGTGTACTAGGTGCATTTTTAAGTCCTAACCATTGTGAAACTCCGCTTAAGCGAATTCTATTATAATCTTCATCAATTCCCGCAAAGGTTGGAGATATTGCAAATGGGTTTTCAGTTAAATATTGTGTGTAGGGAGATAGTTTAAACTCCTGTGCACTAATTTGTAATGCGAACACAAATACTATTATATAAATAACTTTCTTCATCGGTTTAGGGTTTGTTAGGGGATTTATTATCTATATAATGTCATATTACCTTTAAACTCTCTATTATCCTGAGGGTTGTTTAATTGAACAACATACCAGTAATCACCTGATGGTAGATCTTTGTTGTCATAGGTTCCATCCCATGAACTTGTATTACCATTAAACGAAACAAGTAGTCGTTGATATCTGTCAAATATCATTACAGATATATCCGGATACAGATCAATATTTCTAGGATACCAGGTATCATTGAATGTATCATCATTTGGTGTAAAGAAATTAGGAATCTCTATATCCTTGACCTCTAATATTTCCTCAACGATACATCCTCTTGCATCTTTTACATAAAAAGTATAGAATCCGGCACCAGAAACAGTAAAAATATTACCACTTACAAAGTCACTATCACTAACTTCAGGCGAAACATCATCCTGAATATTTCTAAGCATTGCATACATATATTCAGGTTCTCCTTCCAGGACAGTAACTATATATTCCGCTAAGGAAGATCCGTTATTATCAACTTCAAAAGTTACCGGTGTATATGGTGGAATATTTATAATTACAGGTTCTTCAACACATCCGTTTGTAGTGTTTCTAACTCTTACTGTATGATCTCCCGCTGAAACATTATCAAAAATATTTGATACCTGGTACGAACCTCCATCTAAACTATATTCAACTTCATTTTCAAATTCGGTTGCTACCGAAGCGATAATCTGATTTACAGAATCTTCACATTCAAAGCTTGTAGTAGCTTCAAATTCAAGGAATATCAATTGATTTATCGTAACCGGTTCAATGGTTTCACAAGTATTAACACCTTTTACTTTTCTTACTATGATCTCATAGTCTCCTATGATCAAACCTGCAAAATTAGGTGATGATTGAAATGAAGCTCCTCCATCTATACTGTACGACATTGTATTGCCGGCATTATTTTGAGTAAGGTTTATTGAAATTGTACCATCTGAATCACCATAACATACAACGTCTGTTTTGACGACCTCATAAACAATTTCATCATCAAAGACAATATTTGCAATCGTAGGTGTAATACAACCATTCGCATCTCTTACATTAATAGTATGATTTCCTTGAACAGTAGTTTCAAATATATTTGACTCTTGATACGCACCACCATCCATATTATATTCATAATCACCGGTTGCAGGAAATTGAGTTCCGCCGGAGGCTGTAACTTCAATTCTACCACTTAATAAATTACCATTACATGGCATAATATTATCCAACACAGTATTGTTGGCTACTAATAACGTAGGTTCATTAATAGTTAATCCTGTTTGAAGATCAAAACAGCCTAAATTATTTGTAACTCTTACTGAATAATTCCCAATATCAAGACCGGTAAATACGTAATTGTCTGCAGTTATTGCTCCGGTAGTTTCTAGTAAGTTTCCTCCTTGAAATAGTTCATAAGTATATGGTGGTTCTGTATCAGTAACCTGAACGTTTATTGTTCCATCTTCACTGTCTTTACATAAAGCATCAGAAGGAGTAAATTCTACGTCTAAACCTAATACTGTTACAACTCTTGTTGTTATAGAACATCCTATTCTTGTTTGTGTTACGGTATAAACACCAGGGCCCGTTACTGTAATTACTTGTGTATTTCCAACATTAGCACCTGTTTCGTCTACCCAGTCATATAAGTTATAACCGTCATCACCAGAGATCGTTAAGTTATTATTACAAAATGTTAAAGTACTATCAAAGTTACATGAGCTGGTATTTACAAATAGGTCCATAGAACCAACATTACCCAATCCACAACCATTTACACCATTTAATCCCGGTTGTCCGGAAACATTTTGCCCTGAATTTTCTCCATCATAAGATGAAGAAATGAAATTTTCTAATAAGTTGGTACAGGCGTCTGTATAATCAAAACAATCATTCGAAGCTGTTACCTGATATCTAATATTGTAATCGCCCGAAGTACCATCACGCAACACTAAAGAATCATCTATAGAGAATGTTATCTCTCGGGTAGCGGGAGCAAATGCCCATGTAATTAACCCCGGGGCTAACGGAGTTCCGCCTGAGTCTAAAAATTCGAACGTAGTATCATCAAGTGTTACATTAAACGGTAGTGTGTTTAATATCTCAGTATTTAAAGCATTATCTGTTCCGGAATTATTAAAATTAATATTATAAACAACTGTAGCTCCTAAAGATACTGGTGAACCCAATGTAATCTGATTTCCTGAAGTGTCTTCTACGCTTGTTAATACATCTAAAGTAGGTTCAATAATATCTACCGCAAAGGTGTTTAAAAATGTTAAAATTCTATCACCAGTCGTAGCAACTCTAATTGTAGCATCTGTTGCACCATTAGATAATATAACATTACCGGGGTTTAAGGGTGTAAGATCAACAATTGCAGCATCCCAGCCCAGTGTATTTGAACTAGCTGGATTACGTGTTGTAACTTGCGCTCCATCAATTGTTACTTTACTATTAAAAAAGTTTGTAGCCGGGTTTTCAACATCAAATAATTGCGTAAAACTACTATTCGGATCAGTATCCGGAATTATTCCTTCAGAAAACAATAATTGTTCTCCTGTTAAAGCTCTATCTCCTTCAAGTGCACCAATACCAATTCTACCTTCTACTGGAGAAGGTGCTGGTGGTGTTACGAATCCTGAATAACTAAATTGTTCTGTATTCCCTGGAGATACTTGAGAAAAACCGTCAAAGGTTGTAATAAATTTTCTAGGTTTTGTTGGACTTTCATAAACAATTACTAGTGTCCAACCCGCTGCTCTGTTACCAACACCAACTTGACAAGAAACATTGGCAACGGTATATTCACCTGCAGGATTAGATAAAGCCGATACAATTGATGTTACATCTGTATAATACATGAGATCTAAAGTAGCATCTGCAGTAATATCCTGATAAGCTCCACCGGGAGTTCTAAATCTTATATTTTCAGGAGTTTGAGTTGTTAAAGTAACATTAGCTCCCCAATACAATCCTGCGTAAACTATTCTATCACAATTCCCTACGACATCTAAAGTTGCACTACTTGAACTCCAAGTTGTAGGGTCAGAATCGATATCAACATAAACCGCTGCAAAAGAATTGTTATTAGATCCTCCATTATAAGGTATTGTAGCATTATTACCTACAATATTATTGCCAATCATGGTAAGATCACCATTAATACCGGAATTCTCGTACCTTACAGCAAATGGCACGGTAGTTTGGGCATTAATAAATAGTGGGATTGATAAAAAAGCTACTATGAAAAGTAGCATAACTTTCTTGAAAGTACTTGTAAGGTTCATAACAAAATGTTTAGCGATTCTCAGACAATTAAACGACATGTTTAATCATTTAGTATACAAACACAACAATTTAAAATGCTTTTTTCCTACCCAAAAATGAAGAAATTGATAAAAAATTAATAAATAATGAAGTAAAAAAGTTAATTTTTTAGCCCTTTCTTAATGAAAGAAAGTAAGATATAAAGTACTATTATTAAAGGGATTGCAACAAATTTTACTGTTATCAAACCAATAATAGCAAGAATTATAAATAATATTTCAACCCAATTATTTTTCAAGGAAAAATTTTTGAATTTTAATGAAAATAAAGGTAATTCTGCATTCATAACAAGACTCAACAATAATGTAACTAATATTAAAAAATAAGAATTATTAAGAAGATTATTAAAAAAAGAAATTTCAGAATACATTAAAACCAAGGGTAGAGAAATGGCAAATAGTGCCATTGCTGGTGTAGGCAAACCAATAAATGCTATAGACTGGCGCTCGTCCAAATTAAAATTTGCCAGTCGATAGGCT